>JAAUYH010162283.1_pt1 | contig 10784 bp, 7 predicted proteins | sample 7278061 | NCBI WGS metagenome assembly JAAUYH01 (sample SAMN14350203, study PRJNA611818) | marine sediment metagenome | isolation source: surface marine sediment (0.6m) | place: French Polynesia: Moorea | collected 2018-08 | reverse complement strand
GAGAGGTATAACGACCAGTACGATAACCTGCAGCAGTGAGAATAGAAGACAAATAAGCACATACCGAACCTTTACCATTAGTACCAGCAACATGAATTACTGGAACAGATTTGTGAGGATTACCAAGATTTTTTAAGAGCTGCAGAATTCTCTCAAGTCCAAGATTAACGCCAAAATGATTAAAAGGTGTTAGTAAAGAATCAATATCCACGAAAACCGTTTTTATTTTTAAGTTTATTTTTTTTAATTTATTAGGACTTACGCATTGACAGAATGAGGAAAATATGAAGTATGTATTTTAGGTATTAAACATCAATTTTCCGATACCTTTTATGCAATTACTTTAATTATGGAATTATTGACAATAGTCTGAAACAACGTATTTTCGTTCATTTAGAGTAGTAAATTTATACGATGTGTAAGTCCTATTTATATATAGCAAAACAGTGAATTACATCTAATCCATTACCAATTACCAATTACCAATTACCAATTACCAATTACCAAATACCCAAACCCCGATAAAAATAAAATCGACTGTTCTTTAGATAGAGATACAGTCGATAAAACCCAAGCGGGTTCAAGCTTGTTTTTTAAAAAATGAATTTAAGCTTCTCTATTTAAAAAAGTTTGAATTTGTACGAGTGCAGCTTTACCAATATTAAAAACTGCCCAACCAGCGGCAATCACAATTGGTGCTAAAACCACCGCTACGCGAAAATCAAGATCCATATCTATTACTTCCTCTTATTAAGCGACATTCAAGTATTGCGATCGAGCTTCATCTTATTGTTAGCCTAACTGAGTACTTTTTCCATAGCAAAATGTTAAGATTATTTACAATACCCAATATGATTTTATAACAAAAGGATCCAGTTATACATTATTAATCGCTTTGATCCTGCCTGTTTGCCAATTCTTAATCCCCAGTCGCCAGTCCCTAATCCCCATTCCTTGTAAAACCAAGATCCGTACCTTTACCAGCATGTACTAAGGCTAGTTTTTGATATTTTTCTGCGTGCTCGATTAAGTCAGCAGCTTCAGTAGAAGAAACTTGTCGTACAACTTTTCCAGGAACGCCAACAACTAATGAGTAAGGTGGCACATTTTTTGTTACCACAGCACCTGCGCCAATAATGCTACCAGTACCTACTCGTACTCCATCAAGAACTATAGCTCCAATTCCTATCAGGCTACCGCGTTCGATGTGAGCAGAGTGTATGACAGCGCGATGTCCAACAGTGACGTAATCTTCTAATACAGTTGGTTTACCAGGATCTCCATGTAATATTGCACCATCTTGAATATTAGTAAATTCACCAACTTCAATAATTTCAACATCTCCTCGGATAGTTGCTCCATACCAAATGCTAGCCCCGGATGCAATTTTCACCGAACCAACAACAACTGCGTTTTTAGCGACAAAGGTTGCTTGAGAAATGTCAGGAGAAAACCAGTAGGAAGGAAGAGACACGATAGAATAGAATTAAGGTACTCAGAAATACTGAAAGAATTCCAACCATAATAAGGCTGGTAGACTTTAAAAGGGTATCATAGCGTTATATTTGAATCCAATTTGAATCCAATTAAAATATCAAAATAGTGATTTTAAAATTAATGATTCTAAAGTTAGAATGATTCTAAAATTAGTGATTCTAAAATTCTTGATTCTCAAAATAGTCGTTAACTAAGTATCTCTTCGATTCCAAGTAAGAGTATCATTTTAAACCGAGATTCTGTATAGAAAATGAATATATTTTTACCCACTTCACAATGAAACCAGGTTTACAGTATCCAATATTCGGTCCCGAAATCAAGTGTCCCCACTGTCATCAAGCCATCCCGGCATTGACACTTACTGATACTTATTTGTGTCCTCGTCACGGAGCTTTTGAAGCAAACCCAGAAACTAAAGAATTGATTCATCTGCAGTCAGGTCGTCACTGGCGAAGATGGAATTCTAAATGGTTTCGACAACATACCCATCCTGATGGTATTCGGTTTGAAATTCATGAAGCTCTAGATAAACTTTATACCCAAGGGTACAGGGCTACAAAGGTAATTATTGCTACTCGATACCAGGAACTGATGAGTGGCTATTTGGAGCGCAGTAGCCCTTGGCGCTCGGGACAATCAGAGATTACTTCAGGGCGACTGTATGGCTTACCAGTTGATTTTAGTCCCGATCCCCAAGAAGAACCACGTTGGAATGTGATAAATTTTGACTTGGAGAAGGAACCAGGCGTGCCAGTACGTTACCCTTATTTCAAGTTGTTTGACTAGTTTTAATGATGAATGGGGGCAATAAGTTAAGATGGTAAATTTTAGTTTAGATAATGCATCACGCTTCTATTAGGACGGCTAATATTCATAAAGCGATCGCCTTTTACGAACAATTGGGGTTTGAAGTCTGCGAACGCTTCAGTACGGGCTATACCCTTGCTTGTTGGCTCGAAGGACTCGATAGCAGACTAGAGTTAATTGAAATTCCCAACCCTAAACCACCAGCAGATGCATTTGGAGACGAGCATTATGTCGGCTACTATCATCTATCTTTCGACCTTACCCAAAGCTTTCCCGACCTACCTAGCTGGTTGAATGATTTAAAAGAATGTTTTGCGAAAGGTGTAGAGAAAAATTCTCAATTATTAAAACCTTTAGTTGTACTTTTAGAACCAACACAGCAGCAAATTGGTAGTTGTATCTATGAAGTAGCTTTTATTGCTGATGCTGATGGGTTACCATTGGAATTCATCAGATTACTGAAAAAATGATTTAAAAGTAAGACAGCAAATCTAAGTTTTGATTTAAAGTGCTACCTAATAAAGCATGAAGGTAGTGCAATTACTATCGTTCAAGAATCAAAATCAATCAATAATCAAAACTTAGAGTATATAAAACCATGCAGCGTTAGCTCGAAAGTAATTTAATTTTTTCCCATTATTGGAATTTATATATTTGTAGTTTTTCCTGTATCACTACGGTTTATATAATTTTTTTGCGATCTAACAACTCATGAGCAATTGCCAAGCCAATTAAATGTTATAGAATTAGATTTTCCAAGATTGAATATTTTAAAGCTAAATATTTCCAAGCTAAATATTCAAAAAAATCAAAATCTTATAGTTTCAAAAAACTTCATTATCATCAGTGACAGAAAAGGTCAAAAAAACAGTATTAGATAATGGTCTTACTGTTCTAACAAAAGAAGTACATACTGCGCCAGTCGTAACTGTGCAAATTTGGTACAAAGTCGGTTCCCGTAATGAAGAACCTGGTGCAAGTGGAATTACACATCAGTTAGAACACATGATGTTTAAAGGTACTAAAAATCGTCCAATTCAGTTTGGGAAATTATTTAGTGCTTTAGGTAGTGACTCAAACGCATTTACTAGTTACGACATAACGGCATATTACAGCACAGCAGAACGGGATAAGTTAGAAGCCCTGTTAATTCTGGAAGCAGATAGAATGCAAAATGCACTCATGAGTGAAGAATCTCTAGCGAGTGAAAAAAAAGTTGTTATTTCTGAGTTGCAAGGCTATGAAAACGATCCGGAGTATCGTCTTGAGCGTTCAGTAATGCAGCAAGCATTCCCCAATCATCCCTATGGGTTACCGGTGGGTGGAACTGAAACCGACGTAGAAAAATTTACTATTGAACAAATACAAGATTATTATCACCGATACTATACTCCCAATAATGCAGTTTTGGTCATCGCAGGAGATTTTGATACCCCTAAAACTCTTAATTGCATTAGCGAAATATACGGTAAAATTCCTCAGTCTATAAATCAATATTATTGCAATAATAACCTAGGAAATAAAGAAGATTCTGCAGATAGTTCTGAGGATTTAATTTCTAAGAGTAATGAATCGCAACCAAATAAAATCCTATTACGTGAATCTGGAGCAACTGGATTATTAAAAGTTGTTTATCCTTTAGTAGATATTAATCATCCAGATGTGCCAGTTTTGGATGTTTTTGATTATATTTTGACTGAGGGTCGAAACTCACGTTTAGAGCAAACATTAATTGAAACCGGGATTGCTACAGATTTAGAAAGTACTGTAGTTAATTTAATCGATACAGGTTGGTATGAATTATTAATCACAGCAGATCCCGAACAAGATTTGAGTAAAATCGATTTTTTATTAACTGATACAATAGCCGAATTAGCAGATCGAGAAGCAACTCCACAAGAACTCAAACGAGCTAAAGCACAATTAGAAGCAGCAATAATTTTAGATAACCGTGATATTACTTCCCAAGCAATGCAACTAGCTAATGATGAGATAGTTGCTGGCGATTACAATTATATGGATTATTATCTGGAAGCAATTAAGCGAGTAACACCTGCTGATGTACAGCTAGTAGCACAAAAATATTTCCAGAAAAAACAAAGAACTGTAGGTTTTTTTGAACCAACTCAAACACAACTACAAAATAAAAATACAGGGAAACATAATACTCATAAATCAATAAAACTTACGGAGCAATTTTCTAAACAAAAAGTTGTCGAATTTGCAGATGTCGTCAAGTATTTACCTCCGTTAAATGGGGTAAATATTCCCCTCACCGATCGATTACCACAAGAATTTACCTTAAGAAATGGTTTGAAAGTCTTGCTTTTGGCTGATGATAGTACTCCAACTATTACCCTTGCAGGATATATCAAGGCTGGTTCGGAATTCGATCCAGAAAATATGTCAGGTTTAGCATCCTTAGTTGCAGAAAATCTAGTTAATGGAACAAAAACAAAGGACGCTTTAACTATTGCCAAAATACTAGATGATAACGGTGCTAGTCTTGATTTTCAAGCTTTCCGTGAAGGAGTGCAAATTCAAGGTGATAGCTTAGCTACTGACTCAGATATACTATTAAAAACCCTAGGGGACATACTTCAAAATCCAATTTTTCCCCAAAAAGAGTTGCAAATCAGTTGTCAACAAGTCTTGGTTGGCTTAAAGCAAGAATGCGATGAGCCAACTGAAGTAGCAAAGAAAACTTTTATTCAAGCCATTTACCCTAAGGAACACCCACTACATGCTTTTCCAACAATAAAAAGTTTGCAACAAATTCAACAAAAAGATGTAATTGAATTTAAGCAAAAACACTATCGTCCAGACCGAACAATATTAGTGGTGGTGGGAAAGTTTGTACCCGAGGAAATGCGATCGCTAATTGTTTCTACACTTGGTGATTGGAAAGCCGAAGGTGAAGCTCCGAAGGTAGAATATCCAGATATTTCAGCCCCACAGAAAATTATTTATTTAAATCCTGTAGTTCCTGGTAAAAGCCAATCCATTACATATATTGGTAATACAACTATCAAGCGTCAAGACCCTCAATATTACGCCGCAATAGTTTTGAATCAAATTTTGGGTGGTGATACCCTATCAAGTAGATTAGGAACAGAAATTCGTGATCGCCAAGGTCTAACTTATGGAATTTATAGTAGCTTTTTGGCGAGGAAAAACTTTGGGACTTTTTTGATCGAAATGCAAACTAATCCAGAAAATGTTAAAGATGCAATTGCAAAAAGTCTTCAAGTTCTCAAAGAAATTCACCAAAAAGGCGTAACACAAAAAGAGCTAGAAACAGCAAAACGTAATTCGATCGGTAACTATAATGTTTCCCTGGCTAACCCAGAAGAATTAGTCCATAGAATACTCAAAAATGAAATATACGGTTTAGACAAAGAAGAACTGCGCAATTACATCGAAAAAATTAACGCTGTCAATCTGACTGAAGTAAATCAGGCAGCACGAAACTTAATTCAGCCAGATAAAATTGTTATAGTCACTGCTGGAGCAGAAATCATTGAAGATTGATTTTCTAACCTCTGGCTACACTACTTTGCAAAATAGCTAACATTACTCATTTGAGTTTTAAGCTAGAAGCCCAGTGTCTTTAGACTTGGGTCGTTGACTACATACTAGAATCATTTATCACCAGTGTTCTGGCAAAATTCATTTCACCATGGCAAAATTAGGGCATTAGCACTTGGTATTACAGCTTCAAGCAAATCATAAAATAAGTTAACTTAAATATAGATATTGTTGCTTCATTCTTCGCAGAAGAATTACTGAAAAACCTAGCTGCAAAGCGTAATTAATTATTAGTTTCCCCATGAACATTCTTAGCAACCTGCTTTCTCAACCGACTCAAGATAGCCGTCCCAAGCGCCAACGTCGAGGAATAGAAATTAAATCACCACGAGAAATTGAAATTATGCGGCAGTCAGCGAAAATTGTCGCAACTGTACTCAAAGAGATTTCTGAGTTGGTAAAGCCAGGAATGACAACCGCTGATTTGGATGCTCATGCGGAAAAACGTATCCGAGAAATGGGTGCTACGCCTAGTTTCAAAGGTTATCATGGATTCCCCGCTTCCATTTGTTCCAGTATTAATAATGAAGTTGTACATGGTATCCCCAGCGCCAAAAAAGTAATTCGGTCTGGGGATGTTTTAAAAGTTGATACAGGTGCTTTTTTCCAAGGCTTTCATGGCGATTCCTGTATTACCATTGCTGTTGAAGAAGTAACTCCGGATGCAGCAAAATTGATTCGGGTTGCTGAAGAAGCCCTGTATAAAGGTATTGAGCAAGTTAAAGCTGGAAATTATTTAATGGATATTGCTGGTGCAATTGAAGATCATGTCAAAGGTAATGGCTTTGCAGTAGTAGAAGATTTTACTGGACATGGTGTAGGTAGAAATTTACATGAAGAACCTTCAGTGTTTAATTTCCGCACCCGCGAAATGCCTAATGTTAAGTTGCGTGCAGGGATGACACTAGCTATTGAACCAATTGTTAATGCTGGTTCAAAACATACACGTACTTTATCTGATCGCTGGACAGCAGTTACTGTGGATAAATCTCTTTCAGCACAGTTTGAGCATACTATTTTAGTTACACAAACTGGCTACGAAATTTTGACAGATAGAACAAAAATTTAGAATTAAAGAAATTTACTCAAAATTAATTAATTTTTGCCAGGCGAGCAACAGTGCTCGCCTTATTTGTTTTTCCTAGTAGTCCGCCATACTAATTTTGCTCATTAAGGTAAGGTTTGTAGTAGTGCTTTAGCACTTTAATCTCAGGATTTTGATGGTTTTGTGGACAAACCAACCTGTCATATTTAATGGGACAGACCACTAGCGATCGCAAATACATAATCTTAGTGAAGAATAAGAATGTGTACCCTATGTAACCCTAGGCACATTTATTTAAATCAAGCTAAAATTACGGCTGAATATGATTAATAAATCCTAAATACGACCAAGTTTTGTCTTTCGGTTGTAGAATATTGTGCATCTACAAATACTTATAAGCTTATATGTTAAGGGATTTTTATTCTGTAGAGAATCCTAAATAGTTGCGAATAAGATTCCCCTCTCTGGAACAATGATTCAGTAATACCAAAATTCTGTTTAGGTGAGGGGTGTGGGAATAAAGGGAAAAAAGAGAAGTTAAAAAGAAAGCTCATAACTTACTTATTCTTCCCCACACCCTCTAGACTTCCCTCTCCCTCAATTGATGATTGTCCTTAACTACTGAATTAAAGTTCTAGATGGTTGGGGTTCTTTGTTTATTAGGTAATTTAGTCAATGAATCAAGTTGATTTAGTTTTTACTCCAGCATTGGAGTTAGCAAAATTAATCCATTCTGGGGAAATTTCGCCACTGGAATTAACGGAAATATATGTAGAACGTATCCAGCTTTTAAATCCAACATTAGGAAGCTATGTAACAGTAATGGCTGAACAAGCAATTAAAACAGCCAAAATCAAAACAGATTTATTAAGAGATAAAAAAGATTTACCCCTATTGTTTGGTCTACCCATTCCCATCAAAGACCTAAATCCTCTTGCAGGTGTTTCCTGTAGTTTCGGTAATGCAGTATTACAGCAAAATAATATTCCTACATATGATGATGCTGTCGTTATTAAAATCAAAGAAGCTGGAATGATTCCCATCGGGAAAACTGCAACCTCAGAGTTAGGTTCGTTTCCTTATACTGAATCAACAGGTTTTCCTCCAGCAAGAAATCCATGGAATTTAGAATATACCCCTGGTGGTTCTAGTGGAGGTGCAGCAGCAGCAGTAGCTGCGGGATTAGCTCCCTTCGCCCATGGTTCTGATGGTGGTGGTTCGATACGGGGACCAGCAGCTTGTTGTGGAATAGTGGGAATTAAACCTTCCCGAGGTCGTGTATCTAATGCTCCAGGAGGCGATCGCTTTTGTGGTGTTGCAACAAATGGACCACTAGCAAGAACTGTCGCTGATGCAGCTGCGCTGCTAGATGTAATGTCCGGATATGTCAATGGCGATCCATATTGGTTACCCGAACCAGAATCATCATTTTTAGCAGCAACTCAGGTACAACCAGTTCAACTCAAAGTCGCTTTTGCAACAAATGTACCTCCCTTTGGCAAAGTTGATGCTAATTGCGAACTGGGGGTTTTGCGAACAGTTAAATTTTTAGAAGAACTAGGTCATATAGTAGAAGAAAAATGTCCTGATTTTAGCGAGCTAGTTCAACCCTTTCAAATTATTTGGCAAAGTGGAACTGCTGCTTCGGACATTCCAGTAAAAATTTTACAACCAATGAATCAGTGGTTGTTTCAGCAGAATTATTCTGCAACTGAATATCTTAATGCAGTATTCCAGATGCAAATTGCTGCACGTAAAATAATTAGCTTTTTCGATACAGTAGATGTTTTAGTATTACCAATTTATAGACATTCTCCCATTCGTGTGGGCGAGTGGTCTGATTTAAGCCCAGAAGAAACATTTGAGAAAATTGTTAATTGGGTGGCTCCCTGTCCTCCAGCCAATGCTACAGGTCAACCAGCGATCGCACTTCCTGTCGATCTTGACAGTAATGGTTTACCTATCGGAGTCCAATTAATAGGAAAACCTGCTGCAGAAACTACTTTGATTACTCTTGCTACACAACTTGAAATGGTTAACCCTTGGCTCAAACGTCGCCCAAAACTATGTGCAAGTGATAGCCAAACGATTGTGAAGTGATTAATATTGCAAACAATTATCGAATATACAAGTAAACAGGCAGACAACAAGTCTGCCTAATGTCGTTATGAGGAAAATTATGGAAAGCGATTGTCTAAATGGATGTGCTTGGTGGCTGTTCCTTCAACATTCGCTCTTCTAAATTACCATTGATATGATAAATATCTTGTTTCTCTTGATACCAAGTTTATATATAAATATAGTTACAAGTACGATTAAAATTAGAAGCACATTCAACAGTACACGTTAAGGGGGTCACAATCATCCCTTGATTAAGCAACGTTATAATAGGTCATTTTAGGACATAAAATAACCTAGGATCGGTTATTGATACTAATACTTATAGCCCTAAGTGCAAGTAAAAAGTTTACAAATCATAGATTTTAGCGCGTCTACGACGTTAGGATAGCGTTTCCGTTGGACAAACAAGATTTACCAATTTCCTAAACCTATTACATAGTTTGATATATCATTGCTTAAGCTTTAATCATTGCAGAACAATAATTATAAACTTTATTTTATACAATAAATGTAATGAAAATGCGATTATGTATCAAATAGTAAAAGTTAGTGTCAAACAACAATTATAACTTAGTATTAGTGATAATATTTGATAAATCATAATTATATCAAATTCTCTTTCTGAACAATTCAAATTTGAGATTCAATGATTGCTTTCGTAATCAAAAATAGCTTATTAAGACTTCTTATTTTTGTTCTAATTGACAAATAAAATCATTAACCCAAGAAATTAATTATTAACTTTAACTTTCTTGCGAACTCTGAAAATATTCACTCACATAAACAATATTTATTTTGTCCTTTTAATAAAAAATTGCCAAGAATTCTATCCTTGGCACTGATAGTAACTGTGCAAGATACTAATTATTAAAAATAAAAAATACTTCATGAATTACGATAATCGCCCTACAGTTCAAAAAATTTTAATAATTACTCTGATACTCAACTTATTTGTGATGTTCTTAAAGTTCGGAGTTGGTCTAATAACTGGTTCTCTGAGTTTAATTGCTGATGCATTGCATAGTGTCACAGATAGTGCCAACAATATTTTAGGGCTAGTTGCCAGTCATTTTTCTTCACCTTTACCAGATCGCAAGTATCCTTACGGGCATCAAAAATTTGAAGCATTAGGTGCATTAGGGATAGCTGGTTTTTTAGGAATAGTTTGTTTTGAAATTATTCAAGGTGCGATTGACAGAATTATTCATGGTAGTCAGCCGGTTAATATATCACCAGCACAATTATGGATTTTACTAATTGTATTAGGAATTAACATCTTTGTGGCATTTTACGAACGTAATGTTGGGAAACGAGTTGGTAGTCCAATTTTAATTGCAGATGCCAAGCACACAATGAGTGATATTTGGGTAACAATTACAGTTATTGCTGGTTTAATTGGCGTTTGGTTGGGTTATCAATGGTTAGATATAGTTTTAGCTTTTCCTGTCGCGATATTAGTTTTCTACAGTGCTTGGTCGGTGTTAAAAGATAATTTGCCTTGGTTAGCAGATGAAATGGCGATCGCACCAGAAGATATTTACGCCATAGTTCTTTCTGTTCCTGGAGTCATCAATTGTCACGACATTGCTTCTCGTGGAGTGCTTGGTCGTCAAACATTTATTGAAATGCATTTAATTGTGGATGCAAAAGATGTAGAGACAGCACATCGCGTAACAGAAGAAGTTGAATCCCTTTTGGAAGAACGTTTTCGACCAGTACGAATTTT
>JAAUYH010100424.1_pt1 | contig 10784 bp, 9 predicted proteins | sample 7278061 | NCBI WGS metagenome assembly JAAUYH01 (sample SAMN14350203, study PRJNA611818) | marine sediment metagenome | isolation source: surface marine sediment (0.6m) | place: French Polynesia: Moorea | collected 2018-08 | reverse complement strand
GGCGATCGCCTTACAGCAAAAAAGTCCCAACAGCTTGACTTAACTAGCTATTAGAGACTTTAGTTTGGATATTTTAGTGAGAATTAATGAGAATTAACGTCCATAGTTAGGAAGATATTTCTGAAGATCGACGTTGACTTGAGCATTGTTTTGAGCGGCACTTTGACGAAGTACATTGTGATTACCAATAGTAGCACCTTCGTTAGCGTTAACTTGGGCTGAAGTTTGAGCCGAAGGAGTTTTATAACCACTGTACCCGTAAGGATAACCGCTTTTACCTACTTGAATTTGACCGTTGTTTTGATGAGCTTGTTGAAGAAGTACGTTAGCATTGCCTACCGCAGCCGCAGAATTTTTGTTGGTTTGAATATTAGTTTGAGTATCGCCAGCGAATGCCGCAACAGGAGTGAATAAAACTGCAACAGTAGCTAGGATACCTAATTTAGCTGTTTTCATGTTTCTAGACCTCGTAAAAATTAAAAATGATTGATTGTGTTTTGCTTACATTTTTTAGTTACGTTGGGTCTATTTTTTTTATGCAGCTTTTTTAGTTTTTATATCTAAATTGCTACTTGCTAGTCTTAATTCTTGCCCACAATCCTTGCCTAGCAAGCTTACGGACTAAAGCTTCTGCATTTTGCTGACGACTAAAAATACCAACTTGAATAATATCCCCTTGTTGAAAAGCCTTTGGTTCAATATCTTTAACTTGCTTTAATACTTCTTCAGCGTTGGCAAATACCTCCACTCGATACTTACTAATAGTCTTAGTCTTATCGCTGACGCTATTTACTAAATCATTATCTGGAGCCTCAAATGTATATTCCCGTGGCTGATTTTTCCTGTAGGTAGGGGGTTCAGTATTAATTGGCAGAATTGGCTGATGTTTGTGTTTAACAATTTGCTTAGGAGGAGATAAAGGCGGTGGTGGCGGTAATTCCTCGGCAATTGATTTTGATTGTGTATCTTCGGCAGTTGCTATTCCAGGAAAAATAGCAGTCAAAAATCCCGTACCGAAAATTGAGAGCATAATCGATAAGGCGATTGCGTTTAAGGTGTAACCAGAATTGTCAAGTGGTGAGTTGGTGGTAAGTGGATTTGATTTGGTCATGATCTAAGATAGCCAACCTATAATTTTAACGTACCCTTAATATTTTTAGAAGATATCAATCCAGTCTTAGTTCCCACTGCTAAATTAATTTTGATTTACGCAAGCTGTTTATTCAGTTATTCCCAAGTAAAGATTTTTGCGCCAGGAATGAATTAAAATTGCCCCAGTATGACCAGTAGCCAACCAAATTATCGCTCTTACTCCATCCCGTAAAGTTTTTTCTATGGGTTCGGGTGGATTCTTAGAAGGTACAGCAATGGGTTTAAGACTAATACCACGACTGCCAAACACGATTTCCCCAATAATTCTGGCACGAGTCATATGATTGGCGGAGGTAATTAAATAAACACTTTGGATCTTGCGTCTTTGGAGTTCGCCAACTAAGGTTGTAAAGTTCGTTACTGTATCTAGTGCTTGATAATCTAAATGAAGGCGATCGCGTCTAATTCCCTGGTTAATAAAGATTTTACGGGCATAGTCTTTAGGGCTACCAGAAGAAACCCAAATGGGTAGTTGGGGATATTGCTTGGCAAGTTGAGCGGCAAATCTTTCTCTTTCCTCGTGTCCGCCTAAAACTACTAACGCTTCTGGCGTAACCATATTGCTTTTTGCCTTCTGGAAACCAAACCAAAGTAATACTGCAACTATAGATAAGAATAACAACCGTCTTTTTTTGATTACAGGGTTAAGCATGAAGGGACTCAACTGAGCTGCGGTTTGGCGGGAAAAAAACATAGGCTGTGATTCTCTGTTTGTTCCAATTTATATCAACCAACAAATTGTGACTACAGATTATAAAGATTATAAAAAGTTTTTAGGGTCAAGGCGATCGCCAACAGACACAATTAATCAATAGTCTTAACTTTTCTTAAACTATACTAAGCGTAAAATTTGAATCGTCAACAGACAATTCAGCCCCAGATTTTGTTAACCTTAAAGACGCTGTATTTTTTAAATCTTATTTATATTAGTTGAAGTAACTTATGAGAAGTAAGTATTGCGGTGAACTGAGGGCAGAGCATATAGGGTCAACTGTTACCCTTTACGGTTGGGTCGATCGCCGTCGCGATCATGGTGGGGTGATCTTTATTGACTTACGCGATCGCACGGGGACAGTGCAAATTGTCAGCGATCCGCAGCGTACTGCTCAATCCTACCAAGATGCTGAAGCTTTACGCAGCGAGTATGTAGTCAAAGCAGTAGGAAAAGTCAGTCAACGTCCCCCCGAATCTTTAAACGACAAACTACCTACAGGGGCAGTGGAGATTTACGCCGAGTCTATTGAAGTTCTTAATGCTGTCCATAAACAATTACCCTTTCAAGTTTCTACTGCCGATACAGAAAACGTCAGAGAAAATCTACGTCTAGAATATCGCTATTTAGACCTAAGAAAAGAACGCATGGCACAAAATTTACAATTGCGCCATCAAGTAGTCAAGGCGATGCGTAGGTTTCTGGAAGACGAAGAGAACTTTATGGAGGTCGAAACCCCCATCCTCACCCGCTCTACTCCAGAGGGGGCAAGAGATTATCTCGTTCCTTCGAGGGTCAACCCAGGGGAATGGTATGCCCTACCCCAGTCACCCCAACTATTCAAACAACTATTAATGGTATCGGGATGCGATCGCTATTATCAAATTGCCCGTTGTTTCCGCGATGAAGATTTACGGGCAGATAGACAGCCAGAATTTACCCAGCTAGATATGGAAATGAGTTTTATGTCTCAAGACGAGATTATCGAACTCAACGAGGCTTTGATCGCTCATATTTTTAAAACAGTTAAAAACATTGAATTACCCCGTCCTTTCCCTCGTTTAACCTACGCTGAGGCAATGGATAAATATGGTACAGACAGACCAGATACCCGCTTTGGTTTAGAGTTGGTGGATGTCTCAGAAATTGTCAAAGATTCACCGTTTAAAGTCTTTTCTGGCGCAATTGCCAGTGGTGGCACAGTCAAAGTTTTGCCCATACCCAACGGTAATGATGCCATTTCCAATGTCCGCATTAAACCCAAGGGAGACATCTTTAGTGAAGCTGTGGCGGCTGGGGCAAAGGGAATTGCCTATATTCGCGTGCGGTCAAACAACGAAATCGATACCATTGGGGCAATTAAAGATAATCTCACTCAAGAGCAAAAACAAGAATTACTCGCTAAAACTGGAGCCAAACCAGGTCATTTACTCTTATTTGGGGCAGGAGATACTGCCACAGTCAATAAATCTTTAGATCGTTTGCGTCAGGTAATTGGGGCAGAATTGGGCTTAATCGACACCGATCGGGTTAATTTGCTCTGGATTACGGATTTCCCCATGTTTGAGTGGAATAGCGACGAAAAACGTTATGAAGCACTCCACCACCCCTTTACTGCTCCTTACCCCGAAGATCTTGCCGATTTAACTACAGCTAGGACACAGGCATACGATTTAGTCTATAACGGCGTGGAAATTGGTGGAGGGAGTCTCAGGATCTATCAAAAAGAGATCCAAGAACAAGTATTTGCTACCATTGGACTCTCAGAAGCAGAAGCAGAGAATAAATTTGGCTTTCTGCTGGAAGCTTTTGAATATGGTACGCCTCCCCATGGCGGTATTGCCTATGGTTTAGACCGTTTAGTTATGCTGTTAGCTCAAGAAGAATCAATTCGCGATGTGATTGCTTTCCCCAAAACCCAGCAAGCTAGTTGTCTGTTGACTAATGCTCCATCTTGTGTTGATACCAAGCAACTTAAAGAATTAGAAGTAGCCTCTACTCATAAACCTAAAGCAAAAGAATCGTCCTGATAAATCCTGTGTAAATCTAGGCTCAGAACTGACTATGCCATGATATCCTGAAATCTACATTGGCTCTACTCAGATTTTTGTAATGGGTGGTTAATGGTTCAAGCCTTATTGGGATAGCTTAAGCTATAGACAATTATGTCGTCATCTCACTTTAATCGAGACAACGAACAATATAACGAGGAAATACTAACTATTGTCGATGAAAACGGGCGATCGCTCCCCTGTTATATCGAACAGTCTTTGGAGATAGAGGGTATCACCTACTTATTGTTAATGCCAGTAGATATACCTGTGGTCATTATGAGTTGGGACACAGAAGATGAAGAAAATGGTGAAGTAGAAGCAACAATGCTCGAAGACGATCTGGAGATTGCCAAAATTTTTGCCAATGCCAAGGCAGTTTTAGCCGAACAAAATCTTTATCTACACCATACCGCCTATACTCTCACCGCTACAGGAGAACTGCCTCCCATTGAAGAAGAACTAATTTTAACCATCGATCTAGACGACGAAGAAGATGGTGAATTAGAACCAGAAGAGCTGCAATTGCTATCCTGTTTTTATCACTCTAATCAAAAATATTGTATTTACACTCCTTTAACACCATTATTATTCTTTGCTAGGTACGATTCAAATAATCAACTAGAATTGGTTTCTCCAGAACAAGAGAATTTATTGCCAATTCTGGAAGAATTACTATTTGAAGAACCAGATTAAATTAGCATCGAGCTAAAACAAAATAACTAAGTATAAAATAAGGCGCGATTTGGCAGCACTGAAAATTATTAATAACTTTACTGTAATTATCTTTGGTTATGACAACCCAAAAAAGAACTCCAGTTCAATTACCTAAAAAAAAATATCCTTTATATTTCTACATTGTGCCAGCAGTCGCAGCAGGAAGCTTGTTGCTAGGAGGATTGTGGTGGATGGCAGCCACTGCTCCTGTTGGCTCTAAACATAAATCGGCAGCCAAAATTCAGCCTACTCAATTTACAGTCTCCTCGGGCATGGTTGGGCAACAAATAGGCGATCGCTTGTTGGCAGAAGGTTTTATTAAATCGATGAGTGCCTGGAAACTCTGGACATTTATGCACCAAAAATTAAATTCTCAGGGTGGGTTTAAAGCAGGTACTTATCTAGTATCCCCTCAAGAATCTTTAACGGATATCGCTAGTAAAATCTGGAATGGTGAAATCATGCAGACTAGCTTTACTATTCCTGAAGGTAGATCTATTGCCGAAATGGGGAAATATTTTGAGTCTTTAGGTTATTTTAGTGCCGAAGAATTTGTAACGGCAGCCAAAGAAATTCCCTACGAGCGATATCCCTGGTTGCCCCAAAATTTACCGATTTTAGAAGGATTTTTATATCCCGACACCTATAAAATTACTAGCGATCGCACTAGTAACCCCCAGGCAATTATCTATACTATGCTGGATCACTTTGAACAAATTGCTCTCCCTGTCTACGAACAAGCCAACACCGATATGAGTCTGCTTGATTGGGTAACTCTGGCTAGCATTGTGGAAAAAGAGGCAGTAATTGGTGAAGAGCGTCCTTTAATTGCTGGGGTTTTCACCGCTAGACTAGAAAAAGGCATGAGATTAGAATCAGATCCTACTGTGGAATATGGCTTGGGTATTAAACAAACTGCCGATCGACCCCTAACTTACAAGCAAGTAGGCACACCATCTCCTTATAATACTTATATGAATTCTGGCTTACCGCCTACGGCGATCGCCTCTCCTGGGATTGCCAGTCTGAAGGCAACCCTCAATCCCCAAAGCACTGAATATCTGTTCTTTGTTGCCCGTTACGATGGCACCCATGTCTTTAGCAAAACCCTATCGGAACATGAGGCAGCTACCAGGGAAATTCGCCGTCGTCGAGTACAGTAAAACAGTAATTTGTAGAAGCAAAGCACTGCCTTGTCTCTACAATGTCACATATCTATATTTCTATATTACCTAAGCAATAATGGACTTACTGCGATCGCTTCCTATTGGGCTATATCTCGAACAACCTGTAACTTGGCTCCATAGAATCGATCCCCGAGTCAAGTTGATGTGGTTAATGACTTTTTTGCTGGCTCCTCTGCTGGCAAATCCCTATTGGCGTTTAGGGTTAGTGGGGGCATTAATTTTGCTCACTATTTCGGCTGCTATTCCCTTGCGAGTATGGCGCAAGCAAATGGGCTGGCTACTGGTTTTATCAGTTTTTGTCTTTTTTCTTAGTAGCATTGCTCCCGATGGTTTGGCAGCTCAACATCAACCAAGAAGACCTCAATTTTGCCCTGATGCCCCAGCCGTGACTTCTGTAGCTACTGAATGTCGATCGACATTACCAAGCGCCACCAACTATCAATATGTTTTAGTTGATATTCCCCAATTTGCCTTTATCCCTCACATTAAGGTCACTCGTCGCTCTCTGGATGTGGCAGTACGGGTTGCTACCTTAGTTTTTACTCTAATTTACAGTAGCAATCTCTATCTGCTCACTACTGCACCAGAAGAAATTACCGCAGGATTAGAGGATTTAATGAGTCCTTTACGGCATCTGAAAATACCAGTTTCGGAAATAACTCTGACTTTAACTCTGGCTCTGCGTTTTATTCCCCTAGTCTTAGAAGAAGTGCAAAATCTAGTTCGTTCCATTCGTACTCGGGCGATCGATTGGAAAAAATTAGGCATTCGTCGCAGTTGGCAATTGTGGATGATAGTCGCCGAAAAATTACTAGAAAATCTCTTATCTAGGGCAGAACAAATTGCCATAGCTATGGATATTCGAGGATTTACCACCCCTAATGAGCATCGAGTTCAATGGCATCAACTACGGTTGCGTTGGCGAGATTGGTTAGCTTTGGCTATTTTGATTCCTTTTTGGTGCGCTCGTTGGTTTATTGGCGGCATGTCTTAATTTCTTTGCTTAAAACCAGACTAGACAAAAAATAACTCTACTTTAAAACAAAGTGGCTTCCAGAAAAAAATGGATTCCTTTCTCTGCTAAAGAATCACCAGTATCATCTAGCTTAAAGACAGGAATACCCCAGTCAAGGCGAGCTGTAAAACGATCTTTCACCGCTAATTGTAAGCCAATACCCACCGAAAATAAAGTATTGTCAATTAGTTTTTCCGTCCGCTGGAGATTCCAAACTCGACTAAAGTCTATAAAAGGAATCAGTTCTAAATTAACATCTTGGTTAAGGGGATTTAATAGATTGTGGCGGAGTTCAGCCGAAAGAAAGATACCATTATCTGCTACTAAAACATCTTGAGCATAACCACGTACACTAAGCCCGCCACCAGCAGTAAATTGCTCGATCGCCGTTAAAGAATCTCCAGCCAATTGGAGATCCGAACGCAGGAAAATACTTGTTTTGGGAGTAAATAGTCTTAAATACTGTGCTTGTCCTTGCCAGACAAAAAATTTACTATCAGGTAACTCTTGGCTAATACTGGCATTAAAAGCATCAATACCAATGCTAAATTGAGAACGAACAGCAAATACCTGGTTTTCACTGCGGACGCTAAATTCCTGAAAGAAACGTAGAGCCGAAACCCGAATTTCGCCCTTAGTATCTGCACCTGTAGAAATCTGAACTGGTAAGTCATTGAGGGTAGCTGTTGAACTTTCTTGGGTAAAACTAACACCAACAGCAATATCTCTAGTAGCAGATTGGAATAGAGGTTGCAGATAAGTAGCTGCGTAACGACTGGTATTATTATCTATATCTAGCTTGGCAAATGGTTCGGTAATAATTTCGCTCTTGGCACTGTTATGGGTTAAGCGAATTTCTCCTCCATAGGCGTTAACAGGCAGAGCATAAGTAAGATTCTCTAGGGAGTTACTACCTTCGCTATTGGCATAGACAATCTCAAAGCGATCGCCCCAACCGAAAAGATTATTTTCCCTGACTTTAATTTGACGACGAAAAGAACCAATACTTGGCGATCGCCAGTTATCTAATCCTAGTTCTACCTCAAAAGTCTCGGCTTCTTCAATTTCAATTTGTAAAAAACTTCCTCCAGGATTAATACCTGTGGATAATTCCGCAGTAATATTGGCAATTAAGGGGTTTAATTGGAGCAATTGTAGGGCATTGAGGAGCTTATCTTGGTTTAAAGGGGATTTAGTAGCGACTTCTAGACGACTGCGGATGTATTGCTCATGGAGTCTGTTTAAACCCACAATTTTCATCTCTTCGATTTTACCAGGAATGATTTTAACTTTAATCACTCGGTCTTCAATGGTTTGGGCAGGAATAAACGCCCCAGTAGTAATATAGCCCCGTTCTACATACAGTTTAGTCAGAGCTTCCTGTACTTCTAGCAATTCAATAAAAGACAGCTGGCGAAATAAATATGGCTTGACGACTCGCTCTATTTCTTCAGGGGGCAATACCTGGTTATTAATAATTTCAAATCTCTTGACTACAATTGTCCCAGGTACGCGCTCAGGAGATAGGGGCGTTGCTGTGGGGAGCTGTTCTAACTGGGGTATTACTGCTGGTAATTCTGGTAATACTTGTGGCTCTTCTGGTTGGGGTGTGTTCAGTAGAGGAGGATTAGGTAACGCCTGGGCTTGCCCAGCCGCAAAAAGCACCATCCAGCCCGTTGAACAACAAAAGGTAGTGGTTGCAATTATTTTAGCTATGATTAGTTGGCGAATAGGCGATCGCTGGCAAAACACCCTTCTCACAGGCATTTTTTTCTGTAGATACTTAATCATCTAAGGTGCGATCGTCCTAATCTTATTGGTTTACCTCACTGGTGATTGGACTTTGGTAGTTAATAGCATGGGGATTCAGACTATACAAACCGCAAAAACTCAGCAATCGATCGCCAATCTAGTATTAGTATTCAAAGAATCGAGAAAGACTCAATTTCTAACACTGGTCCAATCATAGCCATAGTCATAATATCCTCGCGGATTTTGCCCTCAATTTTGACTTGGATTCCCGATTGCCGTAATTCGGTCGCGGGGTCTTTTAATTCATAGGTTGTACCATCTTCAGTAATTAATGCCCATGTACCGAAGCCGAATCCTTGTTTGTCAATCGTGCCTGTTATTTGCATAATCTAAATTTAACAATTCAACACTTCACTACTCACTCTAAGCTCTTTGCCTTTCCTGCTGACTAGCTAAATATGCCAAGCCAAGACAGAGCAGAGCATTAACACCGAGATAAGTACGGGCGATCGCTCCTGCACCCAATCCCCAGACAGCTGGATCGAGGATAGCACTCACAGTCAAACAAGCGGCAACCCCAATACTAGAGCCAATGGCAAACCATTTCCAAGTCGGATTGCCGATTAAGAGAATAATTAAGCCCAAAGGAATCAAAACACTGGCAAACAATGGGTTAAGGCTAGAACCACCTTGAATTATATTGCCCAATTCTGGTATGGAGCTACCAAGTAAGCGCAGTGGCCATTGTGGTAGGTCAAAGATATACAATCCTTGGAGCAAGAATAAACCCGAACTGCCAAAGATTAAACCACTATTTAAACCCAGAGAAAAAGGTAAATAGTTGCGTAACAACCAAGCAAACAAATAAGAACCAATTACCATAGCCAGTTTAGGCAAGAATGCCACTGCACCACCATCAAGCCAAAAACCAGGATTAAGATAGCCATTATTACGTAACCAACGGAAAAAATCGTTGAAGGTAATTTTGCCTTTGAGGGCTAATTTAACTGCTGCTGCTGCGTCTAATTGACCAGCACCAAAGTGATTGAGAGGATCTTCTTGAATTTTGCGCGCTGACTGGGTAAGGATGGCGCGGATTTCTGCTGGTTCAGTTACACCGCTAGCTTTAACTAAAGCCGCAACTCCAGCCACATGAGGTGCAGCCATACTCGTGCCTTGAAAGCCAGCGAATACCGACTCTCCACTGCTAGGATCGAGGGTATTTTGAATAATTTTACCAGCTTCGCTACCTCCTGGAGCAGAAATATCTACCCCTGCACCAAAGTTGGAATAGGGTGCTTTGTCTCCCGCAGCATCTATTGCTGAAACGCTAATGACCTCGGGATAGCGGGCGGGATAAGCGGCAGAGTTTTTACCTTCATTTCCAGCCGCAGCAATAATAATGACACCTTTATTGTGAGCATATTTAATCGCTTCTGCCATCAGATTGCTAGCACCACCACCACCTAAACTGAGATTAATTACATCTGCTTGATTATCGGCAGCATATTTAATCGCTTCGGCAATGTCGGCAACTGTGCCGCCACCACTACGAGAGAGAACTTTTAAAGGCATGATGGCTGATTCATAAGCAATTCCTGCTACCCCATAACCATTATTGGTAGATTGGGCAATCGTTCCTGCCACATGAGTACCATGTCCATTATCATCGGCAGCATCAACTTTATCGCTGACAAAATCGTAACCTTTAACAAATTTAGTCAGCTTGAGATCGGGTACTTTACTGACTCCCGTATCAATTACGGCAACGGTAATGCCCTTTCCTTTAGTTTCATCCCAAGCCTGTTCGATATTAATGTTCCGAAAGTTCCACTGTTTGCTATAGTCTGGATCGTTAGGAACATCAAATGCCTGATATTGATAGTTAGGTTCAATATATTCAGTTTCTTTGCTTAAAGGCGATCGCTTTAGCTCTTGTAAGAGTTGTTTGTCTCCTTGTAGGGTATATATGCGATCGCCAATCGAGAAAATACTATTGAGTCCAACTTTCTGGTTATATTTTTGCGAAAGCTGTTGAATATCTTGACTAATTTGAGCGATCGGCACCTCTTCCTTAAAATCTATAATAATAGAATCAAATTCACCTGTTTGTGCCAATCCTTGGAAATTGAATAAAGCTAATCCGATTCCTAAGATGAATAGACACAGCAGCATTAACTTTTTCATTGCTACTTCCT
>JAAUYH010224530.1_pt1 | contig 10785 bp, 1 predicted proteins | sample 7278061 | NCBI WGS metagenome assembly JAAUYH01 (sample SAMN14350203, study PRJNA611818) | marine sediment metagenome | isolation source: surface marine sediment (0.6m) | place: French Polynesia: Moorea | collected 2018-08 | reverse complement strand
GCGCAGGGTTGATTTTTATGAAAACACAATAACTTATGGTCTGCAACCTAACCCACCATTTTAGGTATGTAGTCTATTATACTTTTTACCCCACACTGTCGGGAGAGCCATTAAAGCGACTATAGAATCTTGGTATTCTCTCCAAAGAGAGCTTTCTTTGAAAGTAGCACGGGAATTTATTTTAAAACAACTATCTCTCTCTACTTCTTTGACAGCATAATTTTTATTTTCTGTCAATGCGAAACTTTTAGTATTTTAGAAGTTTTCTGTCCAGCAACGGAAAATTTACAAGTGGAAAAAGTTAACAAAGTAGATGATATGAAATTGTACGTAAGTGGGAATATTCAAGTTAGCAGGAGTTCTCAGGTGTTTTAGGACTTTTTACTTATCCGTCCTCCCAATACTACTCGGTTAAGCTCAAAACCCTAGCTGAAACTGCAAGGGTGCGCCTCTGCTTACTCTACTAAAAAATGAAAATTCTTAACCGAGCAGTATTGCCTTTCCTCCATAAGCACAATTTGAAACAAGCTTGAAAAATCCAAGTATAGACTTTAGAGAGTACACGAAAATGCTGAATCCCATCCTCGAATCTTTAGGTATTACTGCGCACTGGAATTTTGATGAAGAATCTGGCTTAACGGTCTATGACAATATTAATCAAAATAATGGAACGATTCATAATGCGACGCGAGTTAATGAGCTAAATAGCGGTGCATTATCCTTTGATAATAATGGTGATTATGTCAGAGTCCCTCATGACGAGACATTAAATTTTGGGACAGGAGACTTTACAATTAGTTTTCAAATTCAAACAGATAGTTCAGAACTGGATGTATTTGTTGATAAACGAGTCGAAGATTCTGGACCAATGCAAGGATATGTTGTTTTTAACTATTATGGAAAATTAGGATTTGAGCTTGCTGATGGATTACCTAATTCCAAAGGGGATACTTGGACAAATTATATTAGTAATATTTCCATTAATGATGGATTACCTCACCACGTTACTGTCAGTATTGATCGAGATAATCCTGAAGGTGGCCGCTGGTATATTGATGGTCAATTAGCCGAAACATTTAATCCAACAGGAAGACAAGGATCTCTCGATACTAACAAAGATTTAGTTATGGGAAATCGTTCTGATGCTGCATGGTCAGGATACCTTGATGGAACTCTTGATGACGTTCAATTATTTAACCAAGCTTTCGATGATACCCAAGCACAAACACTCTATGAAATTAGTCAAGGCAATAATCCCATGAACACTGAATTTAAAGTTAACACCTATACTGCTGGAAATCAAGATAAACCCAATGTAACCGCCTTAAGTAACGGCGGTTTTGTCGTGGTTTGGGAATCTACCGCACAAGATGGAGATTTAGACGGTATTTTTGCCCAAGAATACGACAAAAATCAACAACCCGTCGGTACAGAATTTCAAGTTAACAGTTATACCACCAGTAATCAGCGAGATCCTGTGGTGGTGGGGCTGGATAATGGTACTTATGTTGTTGCTTGGCGATCTAACGGACAAGATGGGGATTTATACGGTATTTTTGGTCAAAGATATACCAATGGTGGTGTAGCGGTTGGTGGAGAGTTTCAACTTAATACCGAAACCTTTGACGATCAATGGTTTCCAGCTTTGAGTCCCTTAAATGATGGGGGGTTTGTTGCGGTTTGGCAATCTTATTTACAAGATGGGGATAGTTGGGCCATCATTGCACAACGTTTCAACAGTGCCGATGAGAAAGTTGGTAATGAAATTCAAGTTAATACCACTACTGCTAACTCACAACTTGATCCCACCATTACCATGTTAAACAATGGTAATTTTGTCGTTGTTTGGGATTCTCTTGGACAGGATGGTTCCAGTTTAGGGGTTTATGGTCGTTTGTATGACAGTAATGGGAATCCCCTCACTGGTGAGTTTCAAGTTAATACCTATACTCAGAGTAATCAAAACGATGCTGCGATCGCAGCCTTAAAAGATGGTGGTTTTGTCATTATTTGGGAATCCTTTGGTCAAGATACTGACAGTTTAGGGATTTATGGTCAACGCTATGATAGCAACGGTAATAAGGTAGAGGGTGAATTCCAGGTTAACACTTATACTACCAGTATTCAGCAAGATGCCTCAGTTACGGCACTACCCGATGGTGGTTTCATCGTAGCGTGGGAATCATTTCAACAAGATGGTGAGTCTGACGGTATCTATGGACAACGCTATGATAGCAACGGTAATAAGGTAGAGGGTGAATTTCAGGTTAATACTTACACCACCAGTAATCAATCACATCCTTCTGTCACAACATTTAATAATGGGAAAAGGGTGTTTGTCTGGCAATCTTCTGGACAAGATGGTGATGGAACCGGTATTTACAGTCGAATCTATAGCAGTCAAGATCCAATCGACTTAAGTTTAACTAATGATACCATTGCAGAAAATGAACCCGTTGGGACAGTCATTGGTAATTTTTCTACCATTGATCCTGATAGTAATAGTCATACCTATAGTTTAGTTGCTGGAGAAGGAGACATCGATAATAGTAAGTTTCAAATTGTTGATAATACCCTGCAAACAACTGAAGTATTAAATCATGAAGACAAAGAGCAATTGAAGTTCCGAGTTAAAGTGACTGATAATGAGGGGGGAACTTATGAACAGCAATTTACTATTAATGTAACGGATGTTAATGAGCCACCAACCGACTTAAGTTTAGAGAACAATACCATTGCAGAAAATGAACCCATTAATACAGTTATTGGAAATTTTTCTACCGTTGATCCCGATGAAGGAGATACCCATACTTATACCTTAGTTGCTGGAGAAGGAAGTGCAGATAATAGTAAGTTTCAAATTGTTGATAATACCCTGCAAACCACCGAAGCATTGGATCATGAAGACAAAGAGCAATTAAATATTCGAGTTGAAGTTACTGATAGCAAAGGAGAAACTTATCAACAACCATTTACCATTAATGTAACGGATGTTAATGAAGCACCAGAAGGCATTACTATTAGTAGCAATGAAATAGAAGAAAATGCTGCCAATGGAACAGTCGTAGGACAACTAAGCACCATAGATCCTGATGTCGGAGATGATCATACTTACACTTTAGTTGATGATGCGGGAGGGCGTTTTCAAATAGTAGGCAAGGAAATTCAAGTTGCCGATGGAACTTTACTTGATTTCGAGACAAACACCAATCATACAATAACCGTTCGGACTACAGATAGTGGTGGATTAACAAAAGATGAAATTTTGAGCATTAATGTCACTGATGTTGTTGAAGTCATCGCTCCTGTCTTTCAAAACTTAGGAGAAGAAATATCGGTTGAAGATACAATGATTATCTTACCTTCTGACATAGCAACCGATGAAGATGGGACAGTGGACAATTATACAATTTCTAATATTCAACTCTTTGATTCCGAGGGTAATATCATTTCTGATACTCCTCTACAAACTGTATTCACTTTTGAATATATTCCAAGCGAAGGGCTTAAATTTAGTATCTTAGAAGCAGAAGGAATTGGTAAAATAGCCCTCGATTTAACCGCCATTGATAACGACGAGAATCAAACCACTGAACAGCTAACCCTAACCTTAGAGAAAAGTCAATTTGTTGGATATGTAATCGATGGTTATATTGCCGGTGCAACGGTTTTCTTTGATATCGATAAAGACGGAATCTTAGACGAAAACGAACCTTATACTACCACAGACGAAAAGGGATTTTATAACCTCAACTTTTTAGATCAATTTAAACAATTTGATAAGAATGAAAACGGACAAATTGATCCCGATGAAGGCACTATTACAGTGATTGGTGGGGTTGATATTAGCACCGGTTTACCGTTAGATGTTCCCTTGCGTGCCAATCCCTATGCCGGTGTGGTAACCGCATTAACGACGTTGGTAGCAGATTTAACGGACAAATTGATTGAAGAAGACGGAATCGATCCAGCGACTGCCGAAGAAATGGCGAAACAAAGCATTTCTGATGCCTTTAATATTCCTGACGGGGTTGATATCAATGATTTTGATCCCATTGCAGCAATCGGAAGTGATAATCCTGATACAGCAATGAAGGGTCAACAAACCTTTATCTCCACCATAAAATTCCAAACTGTCATCACCATGGTAGCGGGTTTATTTGCTGGAGTAACTGGACATATCAGGAATTTAGATAAATGTAATCAAGTCAATGAACTTGATCGAGAATACGTCAATATTGTTGAACAAGTCACCAAAGCAGCAAACGCTCAACTAACTTCATCTAACTTTGATTTAACCACCAATGCAACCATCGAAGCGATCATTAATGTAACCGCTACTAACTTAGGGTCCACACCAACCACTGACATCGTGTCAAGTGCAGCAACGATCATTGCCGAAGTGAATCAACGGATCAGTGGAATTAGTGAAAATTTTGAAGAAGGAATTGCCAAAATTCAAAAAGTTGCTTCAGGAGAGATAACCGATGAATTAGAACAAGTGGGACTCGGTAACCTTGACTTTCCTATCGCGACAGTGAAAGCTGAAAATACAGGAACCAATTTAGACATTCAAATTGCAGCAGCAATTGTAAACAGTGCTGCACCAACGGATATTGATATTATTCCCAATACTAGCAATGCCTTTATTGATCCAAATAACGATGAAATTATTAATATCCTGGAAACAGGAACCTTCGGAGCAGCCTCAAAATTAGTCGGAAAATTTACCTCTGAAGATGCAGATACAGACTCTACCCAACATCATTATTGTTTAGTCTCAGGAGAAGGAGACGACGATAACCATAAATTCGAGATTGTAGAAACCAATGGAGAGTATCAATTACATCTCAAAGCAACAGAAATCTTCGATTACGAAGTGCAAAATCAATATAGTGTCCGAGTCCAAAGTAACGATGGGGATGGAGGGATTCGTTGGGAACAATTGCAGATTAATGTAATTAGTGAACCCGAACCCACCACAACCATTCAATATTTAGATCAGGATGTTTTGATTGGGGAAACCCAAAGCTTTCGCGTTATCTTTGACAATACAGCCGATGCTGATCGAGGAAACATAGGCTATAGTCCTTTTATTGACTTATTCTTAGATAGTTCAGGGACAGATGGGGATGATGGAGTTACTCTGAATGGAAATCTTAGCGTAAGAACAGGGACAAGTGGTAACTTTACTTCCCTCAATAACTTTGGCATTACCCCGATAGAAGTTGTCATCACTGGAGACGGAGACACGGTTGAACATCCCTATGCTGGTGTCATCGATGTTCCCAATGAGTATGGAGTAGGAGATACCTTAGTTGTGATTCCTTTACCCCAAACCAGTTTTGCACCGAATGACCCCAACGTAGAACTGCGAGGCACTCTCCAGGTTAGTGATAAAGCAGATTACCAACAACCGTTAAACATTGCCAGTCGTGGTGGCTTCCGCTTTGGTGCTAATCCTAGCTTAGATCCATCTGATCCTCTATTTAAACAAGGAAATACATCGACAACAACCCTTCTTGATAGTAGCGATAGTATTAGTCCTCATCTATTCCGAGTCACTAATTCTGGGCCACAAACACGCATTAATCACATCTCATCTTACGGAGTCACGGGTCCCAACTTTGATAATTACTACCGACTTTATCTACAAATTGCTGGTGGTCAAACTATTGATAACTTAGATTTGATCAACCAATTAGACGATAGTGTTCAACATATCCTCGGTACCCATGATAGTAATCAAACTCAAACCCCCAATAACTTTACTGTTGATCCCAATAACGGCCTAGGATCGTTGATCACCGCTAATTATCTTAATGCAAAAGGAAATATTCAATTGGATCTTCCCTTTTATATTCCTCGTATTGAGAAGAATGGGATTGATTATGTCATTGATCCCGACACAGGAGTGATGACATCATCTCTGAATCAAACTTTTGTCAAGGTTAATAGTTGGACACCTCTAGATACGAGGGATACTGCTGAGGTAAATGGACCTATCTCGATTGTAGAAGATGATGGTGATACAGATTGGATTCATCAAAACGAAGCAATTACGGTTCAAACCTCTGTGGGGTTAGCAGAAGATAATCAAGCAACTGGATGGGGTCCTGGAGATGTTGCAGAACATACTGTTACCTTCTCTCTATCTGATTATTTCGCTTTAGGAAATGTTGATATTGTAAATACATTCAGTGATGGTCAAATATTCGATAATAGTTTCACACCCACTGTCATTATTAATGAGCATGACTCAACCTTTACCCCCACTGTGACTTACACTGAAAATGGTAATACTGTCACCTTTAATATCGATGATGGGGATGGAAAATTATTAGGGGGACGGATTAGTGAGATTACAGGTTATGATCCGAGTCTACCCTTTGGTGCAACCACTGGAACCCTCAAATTCCGTACTGTCATTCAAGAAGACTTTACAAATACTGACTTGGGTTCTGTAAGTGTGGGAGATCGTTTTTCTAATTCTGCAACCATTCGAGGAGATATTTTAGAGGTAGATGATCCTAATACTCTCTTTACATCTGGTAATCAAATCAGTGATAGTCGAGGCCGTGGATGGTACTTAAATTCCAGTAACTTTAGTAATGATTATCAGGTGGGGGTCTATGGGATCAACGGGGATTACTATCAAGGAAATAATACCCTCAACTATCCTAATCTCACAGAGGTAGCAGCAGGGGATGACATTACCTATCGCATCCGTTATAGTATGCCTTTTGAAGATATCAAAGGCTTAACATTTAACGCGAACCTTCCTTTACCCGTTTTAGATGTCAATGATTTAGCACTCGGTTCAATTCCTAACTGGAATGGTGTGTTACCCACCGCAGGAAACGTTAAATATGGACCGACTCATACCTTTGGAGGAAGCACAACCCCAACCATTGATCCCGATACCAACTCAGTCATCTTTAATTATGGCGATCGCAGTGTGGTTAATTCTGAACCGGTTACAGTTGACATTCTATTTACCGTAGAAGTAGGCAGTGAACCGACACAAGATCAACTGTTATTAAGTAGCTTTTTTGAACAAAATCAAAAACGCGTTAGTTCTGATCGAATTCATGATCGAAGTCCTTGGAGAAAAACCCCATCTCTCGAATTACTACAACCCAACCTTAATATTACTCAAGGTATTGTTGCTTTTGCCAGTCAAGATGATGACATAATCTTTAGTCAAACCCTTCCCTTTAACTTTACCGCTCCTGGGACTTCTGGGGTACGATTTGACGGGAATCAAATCACTTCTGAATTACTGACAACTCAACCCTTTAATAGTGATTTAATTGGACAAAATATAGGGGATGGTCTGGTGCCAGGGGACTTAGTTACCTTTGCTATTATTATTGAAAATACTGGTACAAGCCCTAATGGTGCTTTTGATGTTGTAATTAAAGACATTTTACCCGAAGGATTCAAAGTTCCTCAAGATCCTGCAACCACAACAAATAACCATAATCTAACGGTTACTGATGGTAATGGAAATCCCCTGACTTATGAAAATTTAGGGGCAGGACCGGATCAATTAGATAACACCAATGATGACATTTTTGGTCATGGTATTCGCTTAATTGATAACGGAACCACCGGAGCTATTAACACTTATGATCCTAACAGTGGAGACAACATTGCTGTTATTACCTTTGATCTTGAAGTTGATTCTCCAGTGACAACCGGTGATGTTATTACGAACACCGCAGTTTTAGAAGAATACGCCAATATTGAGGGAGGACTTCCCTTCTTAGCTGGAATTTTAACAGAAGAAGAAAGTGCTAGTATTATTATTGGGGAGCGTAATGAATTACCCTACTTTAATGAGTCTTATATTGGTACAATTCTTAGCGATCAAGATGGTGATGAAACCAATGATCAATTTAGCTTTGAATTACCTGCTGATTTATTTCTTGACTTAGAAGATAATGCCAATTCTTTGTCATTAACCTACAATTTAACCAATATTCCTGATGGTTTAATTCTGCGTCCTGACTCTAGCAGTCCCAATTTTATCTTAGAAGGAATTCCCTCATTCCCTAATAATACGGTACCAATTACCATTACCGCAACTGATTCAGGAGGAGGGACTGCAAGCTATGATGTTTTGTTTTGGCATGACTTTATAGAAAGCGAAATCATTATCACTGGAAAAGAGAATACGGCACCTTACTTTAATGAGCTTTATAGCGGTACAATCCTAGAAGATCAAGATGGTGAACCAGAAAATGATGAATTCACTTTTGAAGTACCTTCTGATTTATTTGTTGATCTAGAACGTGATTATCCATTAAGGTATGAGTTAGCTAATATTCCAAGTGGTTTGACACTTATTAATCCTAACAGTCCTACCTTTACTTTAAGCGGTAATTTATCTGGAGATAGTTCCATAAAAGTTATTGCCACTGATACTCAAGGATCTTCAAGCAGTCGCACCTTTTTTCTAATACCTGATAAACAGGGAATTTCTATTTTTGGATTAGCGATTGATGGCTATCTTTCAGGAGCAACGGTTTTCTTGGATGTCAATAATAATGGTGAACTGGATGAAGGAGAATTTTCTACGATAACGGATGAAAATGGTTTTTATTCCCTAGAACTTCCTCAAGAATTAGATATAAATGGTAATGGAATTTTTGATCCAGAAGAAGGCACAATTATCGCCATAGGAGGAGTGGATACTGCTACAGGTTTGACTCTAGAAACTCCTTTAAAAGCGACTGGAGGCAGTCAAGTTATCAGTCCCTTAACGACATTAATTGCTCAATTAGTCGATCAAGGATTAACGGTTGCTGAAGCTAATACTAAGGTTACTAATGCTTTCGGGTTACGTGATATTCAACTCAATTTCTTCGATCATATTGAAGCAACCAATAATAACCAACCAGGTGCATTAGACATTTCTGCAGCAACCGTAAAAGTTCAAAACGTTATTGCTCAAACGGCCCATTTACTCAGTGGTTTATCCTCAGTTTCCATTAGTGAAGTAGCCAATAATGCGATCGCAACCATTGCCAATTACATCAACACTGATACACCCCTTGATTTATCAAATGAGACACAATTAAAAACCTTACTCGAAGATACTGCAGCCATTACGACAGAGACTGGGGTTGATGTCTCTTCTGTGAATACCGAAGCAGCACAAGTGATGGCCGAAGCGAATCTAAGGATTGATAACTTAGTGAGTGATGGCAACATCGCAACCATAGAAACTTCATTTGCAAAGGTACAAAAAGTTGCTTTAGGAACTACAGCAGATGCACTGCTTGCAGCCGGAACTGGAACAAAATCGATTACCGAAGTGCGGGATGAAAACACTGGTGATGCTTTAGACAGTAAGATTTCTCAAGCGAACCTTGATTTAACTATCGTCACCGCCAATAATCTTAATCTAGGGGAAGCAGATACCATTTCCCTTGATCATAATGTCCAAACCATTACCTTTGATCATACCTACAATGAGCCTGTCATTTTTGCTCCGTCTGTCTCCTTCAATGGCAATCAACTCGCCACCCCTCGCATTACCAATATTACTAATAATAGCTTTGATATTTATCTACAAGAACCCAGTAATGAAGATGGTTTCCATACTTCAGAAACCTTGAGTTATTTCGTTTTTGAATCAGGAACCTATCAACTGTCTGACGGAACCTTAGTCGAAGTGGGAACCCTCAACACTGATAGCACTGCCACACCCAATGACCTAACTTTAGTCCCTTGGCAAACCGTTGAGTTTGATATCGACTTTACTGATACCCCTGTTATCTTTAGTCAAGTACAAACGGATAATGAAAGTGATTTAGTCCGAACCCGTCAACAGAATGCCACGTCTAACGGGTTTGAAGTGGTGATGGAAGAAGACGAAATCAACGCCAGAAATTCAGAAGGACATCTTAACGAAACTATTGGTTATTTAGCGATCGCTTCCGGTTCGGGAACCAGCAATGGAGTAACATACCAAGCTGCTAGTACCGATGATAGTGTCACCCATAAGTTATTTAATATTAATTTCGGTGGTGAGTTTACAAATATTCCCCACTTCCTAGCCAATATTGCCACCTATGACGGGCCCGATCCTTCTGCTTTACGTTTTCAAAATCTAACCACTAATGGGGTTCAAGTCACCATACAAGAAGATACCACCTTCGATAATGAAACCAATCATACAACGGAAGTGGTTAATTATTTGGCAATTGAAGGGGATAATGGTTTACAAGGTACTGCTTATGACCCCCTCACTGGTAATCGGGCTATTATTGGTACAGACAGTAACGATTATATTTTAGGACTATCTGAAAATGATACTCGTACCGGGAAGGATGGTAGTGATGTCTTTGTGCTAGAAACCGATGGAGGTACTGATACTATCACTGATTTTGAATTAGGGATTGATCTCATTGGTTTAACCGATGGTTTAAGTTTTGGTGCTTTGACTTTAACTGACATTGATAATGATACTTCTGTGATGTTTGATAGTCAGGAGTTAGCTATTCTCAAAGGGATTCAATCCACAGAATTAACCAGTGACCACTTTGTTGGAGTTAATGTCTAGTTGGGTTTCTGTTGCCAAAATTAGCGATCGCTTCAATAAGTTGGAGGCGATCGCCTGATGCCTAATGCCCCGAAAGCGGAAAAACGTTACAAGCCTGCACATTGACGGGGTGACAAGAGTTGGAAAAGGCTCACCGTGAGGGGTTTAGAGATCAGCGATCGCTTTTTAAAATGAATTTTGCCCCTAGAGTAAATAGTACAAATATTCTAGGC
>JAAUYH010049779.1_pt1 | contig 10785 bp, 6 predicted proteins | sample 7278061 | NCBI WGS metagenome assembly JAAUYH01 (sample SAMN14350203, study PRJNA611818) | marine sediment metagenome | isolation source: surface marine sediment (0.6m) | place: French Polynesia: Moorea | collected 2018-08 | reverse complement strand
ATCAATCCCAACCCGCTGACTAGCGCTGCAAACAAAGTCTGTGATTGATATACAGTGCTACGCGTTAGATTCAACCAGCACAATACAAACTCGATAGAGTTGTCTAATTGCCCAGCCTCTAGTTACCTTTCCGTCAAGTATGAGTCGAAGTAATACTGACTACCTGAGATCTCGGCTATCTGCGGCCAATCAAGACGGGGATGACGGGATCGAATTACTACGAGCTACGAGTATTAGGGGGTTCGAAGGGGGTGGTACGAGTGACACGACCGTTTCTGTACCACGAAAAATCCAAATTCAAAATTTGAACTTGAAGAACCAACAATCCGCCTAGCCGTTCCCTTCCCTCCTATTCTTCTGCGGCAACGCGAAGACCAGGAACAACCCGAATTAGTTACCCCTAACCGCGCAGCACCGCGCACAATAACCCGGCCATCGAACACCCTGAACGCCATGGCCAACTTCGACTCGCTGATCACGGTGAAGCGCAACGGCGAGCTGGGCGCGCGCTTCGAGTTTAGCGAGCGGCCGTGGGCGAGCGTGGGATCGCACGAGGACTGCGACATCCGCGTGCACGCCGACGGCGTGGCCGTGCTGCACGCGCTCATCACGCTGGCCGACGGGGAGCCGCGCGTGTACGGGCTCGACGCGGCCGCGCCCGTGCGCCTCCCCGCGCGCGGCATCGAGCTGCGCAACTCCATGTACGCCGCGCTCGACCACGGCGACGTGTTCTACTGCGGCGCGCGCTGCTTCCGCTTCGAGAAGAAGGACGCCGCCGCGCGCCGCCGCCGCAGCTCCATGCGCAGGCGCCGCAAGTCCATGGTCGTCACCGACCGCGGCGAAAAGTTCGTCGTCCCCGACGCCACCGGCGAGGTCATCGCAAAGAAACGCATGACACTCCCGGCGGAAAGGATCGCCGAGGTGCTCGCCGAGGACCTCGACTTGCCACCCCCCGCCAGCTACGACGCCGATCAGGTACAGCCATTGGCTGAGTCGTCGATTAACATCACGTACGCGCAACCTAACAAAAACGAAACTACTCCCGAAAAGACTCCCGCTAAGCAATCGAAGTCGCCCGATACTGCAAACGCTAAAACGCCGAAAACTCCGGCCAGTTCTACTCCTGGGATAGCGAACGTGACGGACGAGGTGGCACCCGAAACTCTTGGCGTGACCACCCGTACTGCGGCTGCGTCGACCCGAAGCGCTGCGAAGACTCCCGCGTGGATTTGCATCACGACGGAGGGCAGTAGCGATTCGGATGTCACGAATAATGATGACGCCGAGTCGAATGATTCCGACTTCTCGCCGCCCTCGGGCGACGAAGATGATGAGGAGGTCGAAGAGGAGGCGGAAGTAGAGGAGGTAGAGGAAGTTGAGCCGGCTCCGAGAACTCCGCTTAGGGCTGGGGCCACACCCGTCAAGGTGAAGACGCCAGTGAAGGAGAAAGATGATGCCGTGGAGAAAACGCCGAAGAAAATGTCACCCGAAATCTCGGGAGAAACGCAGACGGAAACGACACCGGAGAAAAATCAGGAGGAGGTCGAGGAGGAGCTGGGCGTGGCTGCGCAGGAAGATGTCAAGTCGCAGGATGCCGCGCCTGCGCCTGTCTTCGCGAAAATACCCGGCAAACCGTCTCGAACTGCCGCAATGCTCGCGAAGCGCAGCACCGAGTTGCTACAGCCCGCAGTGAAGAAGCAGCGCTTGCCGCCACGCACCCCGGGTCGTACGCTGAAAGACGACAGTACGTCCGGCTCCATCCGTCCGCCCACCAGGTTCTCGTCGAGGCGCACGCCGGTCGCCGTGAATTTCACCCGCGGCCCCGTGGCCACGCCCCAGAAGGAGCCGCAGAAACTAACGCGCCCGACCTTGGCGGCGAAGAAGGATGACGCGCCTGCTGCGGGCGACTTCACCCCGCGCCGCGTGACGAAGAAGCAGGACCCGCCGGCCTCCGCTTTCACGCCTCGTCGCAACCCCACCTACGCCACGCCGAAGAAGGAGACGGGTGCCGCTACTCCCGCTTGCGCCTTCACGCCTCGCCGTAACACGAATCTGGTGGATCCTCGTGAGTCTCGTACTCGTGATAGTGTCGTGCCTGCGTCGGCTTTCACGCCGCGACGACTGCAAGCAACTCCTAAACACGAATCGCGTGCTCATGATGTTGCGCCGCCAGCCAGTGCGTTCACGCCTAGACGTGTGCCTGCAGTTCAGGGATTAGGCGGCCCGGAAGCACGAGCTGAATCAGTGAATCGCGATTCGCGCCGTCGAGCTGTGCTAACGGTTCCGGATGTGGACGAGTATGCATCGCGTCTACCGCAGTTGAAGTCACCGAAGTCCCCGGCGAGGGCATCTCCTCCGGCCAGTTCGCCGCAGAGCTCCGCGTCGAAGCCGGTGATTAACAAGCTTGTAGCGAAAACACCAGGTGTCGCGCCGCCGGCGGTGTCGCCCGTACCGTCGCCACGCAGTAGCGGGCGGACCGCAAAGTCTACGTTCAAGGCTACTGTGGATGGACAAGAGAACGTGCCCCCTCGTCGGCTGAGCCGCACGCGAATCAATCAGGGCGTGTTCGTCAAATCACCACTGGCGAATGCATCGCCGAAGAGCTCGCCGTGGACGCACACGTCGCACGACCAGAAGACGGGAGAGAAGCACGCCGAGAGCGCGGTCGCGCCGGTGACGCTGACCGTAACTCCGATGCAACCCTTGGTCTCCCCTGCGAAATCGGGAGGCGTGGAGGATGCGGGACCAGAGCCTGTGAATGAGGTCGCGCCGACCACACCTAAGAGGCGAACTTCTACCACGACTCCACGCAAGCGTGCTGCGAGCATGGGCGGCGGGGCCAGCAGCAGTCGAAGCAGACGCACTCCGCGCCCGTCCAGGAAGTCGGCGGGTCCCGTGCGGACCATCGTGAAGACGCCCGCCAAGGGCAGGACGCCCGGCAAGGCGCGCGCCGTCGCGTTCGCGGAGGTGCACCTGCCCAAGGGCCCGCACTACTCCCCTGCTGTACCCACCCCTCAAACAAAATTGAGATATGCGGGGGATAAGCTGAGGTATAATGCCGAAGATGAGGAAATGGTACCCCAGGACGTCGCGAATCCCGCACCCCGTGTACCTGGCGAAGCGCCCGCGCCGTTGAAGAATTTGGGCCGTTTCTTCTTCCTGTCCTCGAATCCCGCTGAAAGCCAGAACATGGACGCTCAGGATGAGGTGAGTGATAATGACGTGGCCGAAACTCCACAAGAGGAGCAGCCCAGGCGAAAATCTCTTACCGAGCGCCTTTCCGGGCTCTTCCGTAGATCTCCGGCGGAGGAGGATAAACCTGAACCCGTGCAAGTGGAGAAGCCTGAGGAGCAGGCTGAAGTGATTGAAGAGGAGGACGAGGAAGAAGAGTCACTGGAGAAGGTCGTTGAGGAAGATTCGGAAGAACAGGAGCCCCGTCGTAGGTCCCTCATCGGCGCGGCGCGGTACTTGGCGTCTGGTGTCTTGTCGTCTCTCGCTGCCTCGCCCGCGCGTACGCTATTGGGAATCGGTGACGGTGAAGCAAGTGGGGATTCGTCGGAAGGCACCTCCTCGTCGTCGGAAATGGATTCTACTGAAGATGATGTGGAAGTTGCCACTCATCGATCGTCGCAGAAGTCGTCGCCGCAGAGTGCCGCCACTTCGGCGACCGTTACACCTGTTCTCCAACCTATGGCTGTCGACCACGACGTGAAGGGACCGACTCCCACCAACCAAAACTTGTTGGACAAATTCAATCAGGAAGCCGGCCAATCTGGAACGCCCGCGACCGTAGTGGCTAAGGAGGAAGACACCAAAGCCACTGTACCAACTGAAAAGTTCGTGTCGCCGGCGAAGGAAAGTGTCGTCCCCGAACCCGTTGAGAGGGCTGAAATAACTCCATCGACACCAAGTGACCGCGTTGAAGCAAACGACGAAGAGATGGTAGACCACAAAGAGGTCGCTGCCGAATCAACATCTGAGAAGTTGTCCGACGAGGGTAGCGAGGAGGCCGTGACCCCGCAACTGGATGAAATGGCTTGGGAATCTCCAGTCGTGAAGGAAGATGCTAGTGGCAGCGACTCGACGCAGTCTGTTGCGGAGGACATCGCGGAACCGGACGAAGAATGTGAAACCCCGGCGCGTAACGTCGAGGTTGTCGATGATGAAACATCCTCGGATGTGGAGCGACGTAGCGAACCTGTGGATGAAAAATCCGATCAGGACGAGGCGAAGGCTGTGGATGAAAAATCTGAAGCCGAAGAAAATACTGCAGCAGAAGGAACAGCTCAGCCTGAGGCCGAGGTTCCTGTGACTGATGAGAAGGCGAAACAAGTGGAGACAGTAGAGGAGCCTGTCGTGGAAGAGCCGAAGGAACCTACCGACTACAGCAAGTGGACCGTGAAGGAACTGCGACAATACCTCAATGGCCTTGACATTACCCTTGGTAAGGGGATGCGTAAGGCAGACCTTATTAAGGCTGCCCAGGAAGCTGATGGAACTGCGATTGAGGAGGAGGTAGAAGTCGAGGAGCAGGCTGTCGAAACGGCAGAGGAAGTTGTCGACGAGAAGCAGGCTGAAGAGAAACACTCCGAGGACGAAAACGTTCAGTTCGAGGAGGAAGAGGCGGAAGAAGACACCGACGTCAATGAACGCAAGGAGGAGCTGAAGGGGAAGCTGGGGAAGAAGACTGTGGCTTATTTGCGGGACCTAATGGAGAAGCTTGATCTTGACGCGAAGGGACGCAAGGCCGATCTCGTCGAAACACTTGTGAATGAATCGATGGAGAAAGTGGAAGAGGTCTTGGAGGAAGCCGAAGCCCCGCAGGAGACGAAAACTAATTCTCGTCGTACCCCTGCACGCAAGGCCAAGGTCGCGCCGGATATGGAAGTCGTGGAAATTTCAGACGATGAAGTCGAAGAGGTCGCTGATGAGAACACGCCGCCTCCACGAGTGGCGCGCGAAGAGGAATTGAAAACGTTTACTGTGAAGAAACTTAAGACGATTCTTGGGAAACTGAAGCTGGACAAGGCAGGGAAGAAGTCGGAACTCATTGAGCGCATTCTTGAATCCGAATTCCCTGAGAAGGCGGAGGAAGCGATGGAAGAAGAAGTGGAGGAGGAAGTTCAAGAACCTGTGAAGGAACCAGTGATGTCGAAGGCAAAGAATGCATCCCCGCCGACTACAAGGAAATCGTCGAGGAGAACGAAAGCAAGGACGCCTATTGATGATGTCGACCTCACCAAGTTGACGGTTCCAAAACTTCGAAGGTATCTCCAACAGCATGGGGCGAGCACTGACGGACTTAAGGCTGTACTTCTTGAGCGTGCCACTCAAGTGCAGATGGGCGAATGGGACGGGGCGAACGATGATGCTTAGGCCAAAGCAATACCGTGATAATGCAAATTAAGGACAAATCCGGAAACAACGATGGCGTTACCACGATTAGTTAGCGGCAACTTGCGTGGTAGAGGCGTCGTGAACAACTGAGTCTTTCGCAAACTTACTACATGTTGACATACTCGCGATAAATTACTACTTTTTCAATGTGATTTTCCACTTGAAACGGCGACCTGCAATTAGTTGTGTGTAGGATTCGGTGCCGAAAAGGGAAACTGGTACGCGAACTGCGGTTGCGCAGAATTGTAAACGAAAATGGGATGGTTGTGTGAGATTGTCATGCCCTTGGATTTTTCTTGTCGGCGGTCAGCTTTTCCGCTCCGACATTGAGCGCTTGACGTGCAAAGGTATTTGGCAACTATGCCGGAAAGCACTTTGCGAGTCGGGAAACCGCTAGGCGGTTCCCTAGAGATTCATATCGAATGCAAACAACTCGCGAACATGGACACCTTCTCGTTGAGCGACCCGTTTGCGCGACTCGAAATCAAAGTTGGTGACGAGTGGACGGAAGTTGGTAAGTTGTGCAATAGAATTGTGAGACCACTCCCAGTTCGTCGACTAACATCGGGCGCGTGCGGTTGCAGGAAGAACTGAAACAATATGGGATGATTTGAATCCGAAATGGGTGCGCTCGTTTGCACTGAACTCGGATACGCGGTCGGATGCGAAGCTTCGGGTGACGGTGTACGACAGAGACGCACGGACGCAGGACTTGGACAAGCAGCAAGAAATAGGGTTCGCGGTGTGTGAAGTGTGGGAGTTGTTGGACGAGGGCTCGAATGGACGCACTTTGCAACTAGAAGGAGCGGAACTGAAGAAGGAGAAGGGCACGGTAACACTAATCGGGGAGTTGTTCGACGACGAGCTGCCTTGTCACGAGCTTATTCTGGGAAAATGCAAGTTCAAGAACACGAAACTGTTCGGCAAACTGGCCACGAAGAACGCGTACATCACGATATACCGGCGTCGTGCGAACAACGAGTGGGCGCCCGTGTTTCGTTCGTGTGTGAAGCGTGAGGATAGCTATGACTCCCATCCGGCCCGACTTCGTACGGGTGATGCCACGCCACTGCGTTTCGAGTTACGCTCGCATCGCAGTGCTCATGAACATCGCCTGATTGGTGCGGTGCACATTAGTTTGGCATCACTCCGTCGTCATGGAGCTGGGAAAACTATTCCGTTGGGCCTCACCGGTGAAACCGTTGGTGAGCTACATATCACGAACAGTGTTTTGGATGGCACGTCGAGCAAGTTCGATTTGGAGGTCGCGTTCAGCACCTAACTTCGTGGCACCTACACGTTCGCTGTGGTGTGGTTTCTGGCGTGAGCTACCTCGGTCGATTCGGTTTGTGGGTTTTGGCTATCAATCCACCAAGCGCACTGTTCTCATACTATTAAACAGCATCTTGATGAGGAACTTTCGATAAAGCTTCGCCGCCATACTTCGTTTTCGTGTACGCCCTCCGTTTCAAATTAATTGAGCGGATTCTCGATTTCTGGCGTTTCAAAGTATTTGACCGCTTTGAACGAGGACATAGTTTTACTGAAATAGACGCGTTTTCTACAGTTTCAACAGCGCGCTTATAAATGTTTTCGTCACAGTAGACGTCCTTGATTGCTGTACGTGTACCAGCCTTCCAGATTCGGCGCACCGTACTGTCGGAGATGCTTTATTTTTGGCACCGTTTGGAATAGGTTTCTCGTGGGAGTTTCATATCTACGCAACAGGGAGCATCTTGCATCGTTCTATACAGTGTACGTTGTTGGGTCGTTCATGCTTCTTTGCATTGAGAAAACTGGACTTGGAGCCGACGACGATGACGACGTTGAATAACAGTAAAAAGAAGAAGCAAACTTCACCGTCAATTTCTGCGACCTTCGGAACTGTTTACAACTAGTATTAGCCCTACTCGATAGCGACTCTTGTGAAGAGGTAGTGTACGAGGTAAAGAGACTAAAGTCAGGGCAACGACGATAAACAAGAAGTTTTACGAATCCGGTCAATTAATTTGAAACAGAGGGAGTACAGTACAGTGGAGTGTTCTGTTTTTCACCTCACGTTGTTCCAATTCTTTACTACTACCCGGGCTCCCTCTCCACAACGCATTTACAATCGTAAGGTACATGCCTTGGCGTGTCATGTAATCACCCAGGGATCTTGAGGAGGAGCGAGGCAAGGAAGGATGTAAAGCAAGTCATATTTCAATACATGCGGTGTAGTAAAGAAACGCGCAACGATGTTCGATGACATTTTCGACCTCTTGGAATCCTGGACGCAACAAAATTCGCAAGAGAAAAAGTTGCCTGCACGAAGCTCTACCTAAAAGCCTTCCATCGGCGAAAATTAGCCAATTCCTTCCGCCATTTGCGATGTACAGTAACGGTAAGTGTAATAGAATAGATAAACATTTTGACTACTAAATACTATTGCAATTTAGTTGGCAACAATTAAAAAGTAAAAGAACGCAACTAATTCCGGCAAGTTTTCTCTTCTAGCTGTAAGGCTCGCAAGTATGTGATCGTTCAATGTACAACTTGTCACTGTTGCCAAGTGAAAACGCATAAAAGCTAAGATTGTTGCCCAACATCACTTATTCTTCGAGCACAACGCGAATCCAAGAACACACTATCATGCCTACCAGAACAGTGTATACGCTTTTGCTGGTTTTCACCATCTGTTCACTTTGTTGTTCGACCAACGCAGCCCAGGCATGCTCAAGCCTGAACGACAAACACGTCGCCCTCAAGTATTGGCGGTTATGGAGAAAGAAGGCTAGAAGGTACGGCATCTCGAATCGCGTTCAATTTTGCGTTCGGAGCGAATCATTGAAGCTAGTCAATGAAAAGTGTTTGCATTCGAAAGTGGACATTTCAAACGCTCTTGGTGCAGCGATTCCAAGATGTATGAGCATTCAGTTACCGCGTGAAATAGCCCTAAGGCCGATGAAGGACATGAAACAGCACAAGTAGCGAGTTTTGACGCAGACTCTCGATTGAGTCACTTGTACTATCAATAAATTGTTTTGGCAGCACTGTGAGGTCATCTAGCTGTTTGAGCTGCCACTACATGGCCTCCTAAACTAGCAATTTTTGCTTTGTTTTCTGTAACGGGTCAGATGGTTTCAACGGTGTAGTTAATATTTTGCAGCGCATGCTATAGGCTATAGCACAGACTCACCCACAAATTTCTGGGACACAAGAAAGCTTAAGGCCTGAAAGTAGAATGATTTGTTGCGTCTTGCAAAAATTTCGCACCGAAATCTTTAAAGATTATATATTCCCACTGGGTTAACCACTATTGAAATACGAAAAATGTTTTTTGCCTCCATCAGTTATAATGACAGCCCGTCGCATCAACAATGTTCGGGCGGAACTATCATACTATCCCTAAAGATAGTAAGCAACCGTTTGCATATAGTGGCAAGTCAGCCTTATGTTGTGATTTCTGCTTCTCGAATGTTGCCAAGACTCATATTTATGGCAATCTACAGCGTCAGCAATCGTGATTGCGGAACTCTGTTCCAGTCTGCCTGACCGATCGCTTCCTCTTTTAACATACCCGTCTAGAATCGACGTAACTGTTTGTGTCTTGCTTTTTATTGATGGTTGCAGGTGTTACATAATGATAGAGAGTTCTCTGGATTTAACTGAAACAAGTTTTATATTACAGACGTTCAAGAGGGTTGTGCGATTTATCAAGACAAACTGTCAGCAGTCTAGAAAGGGTGCATGGAGTCGAGTCCAAATGGAAGCTTGACTTTTTTACGCTTGATAACCCTCTACCTTTTTCTTCCATGACTCCAAAGAGCGTGAAATCAGCCGAGCTGAGAAAATAACTCTATTCTATCTTCGTAAATGAACAATCATCTTAACTAAACCTTTCATAAGGCTACGGCGGCATTTTGAACGCAATTAAATCCAGAGTCATTAATAGAGTCTGGGCACAATACACGAACAATTAATTTCTTGAAGAAGATGACTAATGCGAATGAGAAGTTTCAGAAACGGTCGTACACTAATAGAGTTAAAGTATAAAAATTTGATACGATCTACGTACTGCTGCATCCCAGCGAAATATTTTACCGGGTTAATCTGTTCATGATTTTCTCATACAATGCGATGTTACAAGGATGCCGAACATCCTCAACAATTATATCCATCAACCATTTATTATTTAGGGCTGCATATTGTAATCGGTATTGAGGAAGATGTGAAACAAGTTTTGGGAATCAAACAAAAGCAAATACTACTTAATTATAATACTACGCAGAAAGTTTCCTTTCTTGATTTTGTTTCTGTATCGCTTTTTCAACAATTTAAGAAGTTTACTGGATCCTTTTTGCTGCAGCACTTCTCTAGATAATTCCATAAATTTGAGCTGCAAATGAATGTTCCCTTCCACATTGTTTTAGAGTTGGATGTGAATAATTGATTGCTTGCTTCTGAATGAAGTACTTATGATTTTCTGGACATTTTTCTATCTTTCTTAAAATATTTGAATGTTTCTATTTCCTCGACTATGACTTGACCTTTCCTGCTTCTTCAAGGAAGACTACTTAGTTCTTTTTCAGTCTAATCTCTCTTATGCACAGTACATGGAATTTCAATCTGTCAGTGAATTCTTCGAAACTACTGAAGAGCATAACTCCTCAATCAATATACAAATCGTTATGAATTGCTTTAAGCACTCAATTAGTTCGATGTGGTGCTCAAATTGTGCTGAGCCTGCAGAAATTTCAAAACACCGTCTTTCATGCTTCCAAAAGAGTAACTAGTGAGTTGGAATATTGCAGATAGAGTTGAAAATCGAATTCAAGATAAAAATATGAATGATATTCTTACTCGATCAATCGAAACTATTCAAATATAGGACCAAACTAAACCATAAATTTTCTGCATTACTCATTTGAGGGTATTGTAGAAATAGCTGTATTTTAATCTCTGTCTATCAAAACTTCTTTAGCGATTCCTGTGTACTTCACTATCTAACTACTTTTCTTCACCAAATATTAATCGATTTTTCGGTTATCAAATTCAGATAATGACTAGAATAACTGCGTTCTGATTGAATCATGGCTGTTACTACGCAGAAAAAACATCTAGTACATAGGCTCAATTCATTCTTTATCTCTAATTCAGCGTCTTGTCTGTTGCCAACTCGGTTCATATCAAAGATATTAAGTTCATTCTACAGCCTTGTCTTTAAAGATCATTTTCGTTTATTACTTGCTTAGTATTTGATTAACTTCAATAAAAAAGGAGGACATCGTTTTGCTCCTGTAAGTTCTGGTTCCCGAATTAGTTTAGTAAAATTCGTAGTTAAGCTTTTACTTCTGCGTAGGAAATAATATCTCAAGCAAAGGTATTCAATTATTCATCTTCTTGATT
>JAAUYH010053078.1_pt1 | contig 10786 bp, 7 predicted proteins | sample 7278061 | NCBI WGS metagenome assembly JAAUYH01 (sample SAMN14350203, study PRJNA611818) | marine sediment metagenome | isolation source: surface marine sediment (0.6m) | place: French Polynesia: Moorea | collected 2018-08 | reverse complement strand
GACCGTTTTGGACTGTTTTTCTTTGGTGTGCTATTCCTTTATACCCCACCCCCACCCCCCCCCCCCCCCGTTCAGTACCTCCTCCGCCTTGAAGTATCGTACGGTACTGTACCGGAACGACCGTAAAATAAATTCGACTGTATCTCTCAATAAGTGAAATGATTGAACTCAATTTGTTGTCAAAACTCAAATCATTCAGTGTTCGATATTTTGGATCTCGTACCCACTCTCAGTAGTTTCTTTTTCGCACGCAGATTCAGACTTGTAGAGCGTTTATGATGTAGCTTGAATTGTGAACTGAAGAAAGGGAAGTAATCTTCCTCACTCGGACCAAACAGGATTGAACGATTTTTAAAAACGAATCCAGAACAATGGGGAAGCCGTTAGTGGATATCTTTACCTTCTCTTCCATGTTGAGAGTAATTTGCTTTACGAGACCAATTCAAGAAAAACAACAAACACAAGTTCATCAAGGTTTACGGAATATGTCAAATTAGGCCGTCGTCATACCGATCTGTTTGTGAATGGTTTGATAAAAATTTCTGGTCGGAATTTTCAATCCTGAATCAAGGGGGGGCACTCTACCGCAGTGCCCGTTCCCAGTTCACGAAGCCCAGATTCTTGAGATTTCACTATGGATTTGGAATTGCAGGATTCTTGAACATCAGCAGTTCAACAGACACTTGAAGGGACGTAGCACACTCATATTGTTCCATATTGAGAAATTGCGTCAGTCGGCACTCATAATTTCGACATTCCGGAAATTCACCTTCGCTCCATTATCTTCCTATATTAGTAGAGGAACGCATCGATACTGTTGAAGAAGCCAATCCATTGTCACCTCAGCTGATCACTTGCAAAATATGTCCCAAATTTAGTTTGGTCAACTGTTTCGCGGAGTGGTTACTATTGACCTTGGACAAACAATTGCTGAAAGAAGTGTACAGTTTGCAGTCGTATTTATTAAACAAAAGCCCAACTTGACAAGGTATTGCTTAGAATGTATCTATTCTCTCGGTTGATTACTCGTCAAAAGAGCATGATTTATTCGATCATGCGCTAAATAAAACCGGAAAAAGTGCACTATCTGTACTAAACAATAAATTCTAGCATTGGTCTATATCCAAACGGATTCTTAATATGAGGGCTTCTCTACTTTACAGTAAATGACATAACGGTAAGGGGTACGGGAAGGAAAATCTCAAGTAACGAAAATGCCGCCGATCAAAAAGAACTAACAATTTCAGGAGATGCTATGAATCAAAAACAATTTGAACAATGACGGAACATACAAACGCATCAACTGCAGTACCAAACTATAGTGGGCGATATGAATATTTCCAAGTAGACACCACGCACTAGGACAAAATTGGAAGTACAGATGATACAGAGGATGAAATGTTTATTTGTTATTCTGCGACGTCATGCGAAACATTCGTTGTAGCGTGTCGACGCTGCCTATCTGGCAGGTACAGGACAAGGCAGAACAGCGTAGGTGAGAGCACGGAGGATGTGGATTGCTTCATCGTTGGGCTCGTGTACTGTATTGTTGAGGTCAGTAATAGGAATTTCATTCGCAGTTATTAGTCGCGTGAATCAATAAATTCTGTCCTCTACGGTACGTACTGTCCTGGCAAGGGAGAAGAGAGGGAATGTGACGACAAGGAAGAGGAGTGGCCGATAGAAACATGCCTATGTAGAGTCCGGGTTTGAGAGGAAAATCAGGGGCGTGCTGATTGGATGTCCCCGGGGCCGGATAGGATATGCGTGACGTGTAAGCCGGCAAAAACAACGCGCACTGCCAATCCGTACCCACCTCGCACCACAGGCTGCGCACTCAACCAACAAGGAACGTAGCCGGTGGTTCGGAACACACGCAAACGGCATAGTGGAGGCAGTTAACGGCGGATTAATGGGGGCTGCCGAGTGCGCGGCATTCCTATAGAGACGGCACAGTATGTATGTTGGTGTAGTGAATGGCGCAAATATCTCCAGGCTAGGGCATGAGATGAGCCAGTGGATAGGAGAGCGTGAGCGGTGCGGGGGTGCGTACGGCGCGACGAATCGAAAGGCTCCCATTTCGTCGCATCGCGACAACCAAGTCCTTGCCTCGATCTTTTGTTTTTCTCGCATCTTGCGCCTAGCGCCGAGCCCCGGTGATTTGCTGATGTCTGTGTACGAACGTTAATGGGTTGTGCAAGGTAGGGTAGGATTGTGGGAATGTGGTATTAGCAAAACCACTAATAATAGTAGCACGAACTGTAGTAGTAGAGGGCGGTGGGGGTGGCGATGCTACAAGAACCGAAAATAAAACCGCATCCGCACCGGAACAGTAGGAAGCATACGCGCCCATCCCCACTCACAGTCCACACCAAAACGACACATAGCACAGGAATACGAGCACAACTGAAACTCGAAACAGTCGAATGCAAATAGAGTTGCGGGCCATGGTCCAAGTAACGGCTCGGCTTCAGTCGAGCACAAGGGGCGTTGAAGGCCCTATGCGCAGAGTGGCAAGTGCGAGTATTCGGTTAGCTGTGTGATTGGTCTCGTGCGAAGCATCGGGCACAGGTTAACGAGTCGGTCACGCATATGTCACGCATATGACGCTAGTACATAAAACCAATCGCGTACTGATCTTGCACATCCACAAGTCAACAACCCAACACAACCCGAACCCGACCCAAACATGACATCGACGCCCGAGTCCGAACCCGTGGTGGTGTGCGGCAGCGGCCAGGTGCGCCGCGTGCGCTCCGTGCTCGACATGCGTCTGGGCGCCATGGCGCACTCCCCAACGTGCGCCGACGCGTTCATGCAACCCGATAATTGCAGCACGCCAGAACGCGGGATGTCTCCACTCACACCACGGCGACAAACTCCCGTTGAACGGCCGCGTGCACTAGCGTTTGCTTCAAGTCCTAGTCGGCTCGACCTCTCCGCCTTGTTATGTTAAATAAACCAACGCGCGCCTGATTCGCGCTGTGCTAACCTTCACCTCCACCATGCATACCTTCTTTCGCGCTCGCCCCGCGCTGCCCCGTCCGCGAACAAAAACGTCATGCGCTGTCCGCCGCCATCGCTCTATTCGCCGCGCTACCGCACGAGCACGTTTGTTGAAACGAACATACGGGCGAGAAGCAGCGAGCGCGGGTGCGAGCGAGGAGCCGAGCGCCGACGTGTCAAGCATACACGATGCTCAGACGAGCACGGTCCCGCGCCACTCACGTAATCTGTCGATTCGCGGCGCGCACGACGAGCGTTCACTCACAACTCCCGCTGCATCGCGCCGCAAATCGGAGCAGCGGCGCGCCCTGCGGCGGCCACACACATCGCGCTCGCCACACCTGTCCAGTCGTGCAGAGCTGTACCGTACATACCGCCCGATCGAGCGCGGCTGACAGTGCGTGACCCACCTTCACCATGATTCCTGCAACTGTACATTCAGCTCTTCTTTGCTTGTGCTCGATCTCCCTTGCCATCTGTCAAAATCGTATCTCCTAGCACTACACGCCATTTCGCTACTCTCTCTTCGTTTTCCAGAATTGCGTTATAATTTCTGTGTTTATTGCGCATAGCCACTGTTAGTGTACAAAATTGAAGTTAGTGTTCGTTTGCCTGTTCCAGCACCGTCACCATCGCTATCCTGCTTACGTCTCATTCACACCCTTCTCCTTGCCCCCACCGTCCTCCGTACCCTTCTTCCCCAAATCATTGTCCATGGGTTTCTTTCCCTCGCCAGCACCGCTACCCTCACCCATCCTTTTCGCACCGTCCTCACTACTTTTCTTGCCATCCTTGTAAAACACCGCCGTGAACTTCAGCTCTGTCCTCCCATCTCCCCCGCCGTCCGCGTTCTGCGGCCCGGAATCGCCCTCGTCCGGCTTCATCACCGCGGTGATCTTAATCGACTTGTTGGTTTCGCCATCGCCCGGCTTCGGGGTGACAGCTTTCTTCCTTCCATCACCGTCCTTCGACGTAGAATTGCGGCTTGCCACGGTTGCGGCGGTTCCACTAGCATCCGCGATCTTGGGCACCTTGGAAATTTTCATTTGCCCGTCATCCTTCGCGTTGCCACTGGCGGTGTTCCGATTCGCCGCGCCGGCATCCGATTTCGTTACGCCAGAGATTTTCATTTTTCCCTCGCTCTTTGTCCCACCCGACGTGCCGGCATCCGTGCCCTTGATTCCTGCGTTGCTCATTTTCTTCTGTGCTTCCGCTTCCTTCGCGCCCGCCGCATTGCTCCGCTGCGTTCCTCCCCCGCTGTCGGCCGCCTTGGGTGCAGCTGAGATTTTCATTTGCCCGTCGTCTTTAGCGCCTTTCACGCCCACCGCTGATATTTTCATATGCCCTTCACCCTCCTTCGCCTGTACATTCCCACGGCTTTCCGCGTCCACCGCTCCACTGGCACTGCCCCCGCCCACGCCGCCTCCTCCACTCCCAACACCTGTACCGCCAGCACCTCCGACGCCATTGCCACCGCCGCCGTCACCAATTTTCGCGGTTCTATTCGTAGTTGTGGTCGGCGCGGTCACGGTGTTCGTGCCGGTGGTCTGCGCCTTGGGGACGGAAGTAATTTTCATTTCCCCATTCTCCGCATTCGTCTCACCCGCGCCCCTGCGTCTGGCCTCGTTACTTTCCTCTATTCGCGCCTGATTTCTCCTCGCCGCTGCGAGCGCTGCCGCTGCTGCCGCAACCGCGGCCTCAGAAGTGGACTGTCTACCCTTTTCCTCCGGCGTGGTAGTAGGAAGCGGCGTGGCAGACTCCATGCGTAGGGCCGCGGCCATACTCTCCTGACTCACGCCACTCTCGATATTGTTGAGCATGTCATCAACGTGCAAGCGAGAAAAGAAGGGCGCACCAGGGATATCGCTTAGTTTGAATCGCTGCGGTTCCGGCGTTTCCCCCACCTTGGGCTCATCACTCGGGGTTCTGTAGCTCGCCTGCTCTCCATACGGCCCGTATCGGTCGGTGTCCACGCCCGGCCGCACATCGCGTGTGTTAATGGTAGCCAATCTCGCGCCGTGCATACGGACGATGTCGTGTGCATTCAACAAAATCTCCTGCTGCACGCGGCGAAAATCGTAGAGAAACACGCTCTTCGTGTAGCACGACAACCACACCATGACCGAGTACTCGCCAAACCCGTCGACGTACGCCATGCGGTGCTGTCTGGGGTCGAGCTCGCTGTGCGCCATGAGCATCTTCGTCAAGTCGGCGACGATTTTCGGCAACACGGGCACGTCCTCGTGGCGCAGGCGCAGGGTGTGCAGGATGCGGCGGTTGGCCATGCGCGAGCCGTTCTCCACGATGAGTGTGGAGAAGCGGGAGTTGGGGATGTACAAGGGGCGCTTGTCCCACGTGCGCACGCGGGTGAGGTACCAGCCAATGTCCTCGACGGTGCCGTTCAGCTCGTCCTCCTCGATGCTGCGGATCCACTCGCCCACGGTGAACGGGCGCGTGACGTAGATCATGAAGCCGCCGAAGAAGTTGGAGATGATCTCCCGCCCCGCGAACCCGATGGCCACACCACCGATCCCCCCGAACGCCAGCACCGTCTGCACGTTGATGCCCACCGTGTCCAGCGCCACCAGCACCGACACCGCGGTCGTCGCCACCGTGGCGATGCGCGACGTGGCGTCGACCTGCGCCTTGTCGATGCGCTTGTCGGCAGCGAAGCGGCTGCGGATGCGGTCGATCCAGCGGATGAGGAACCACGTGGCGCACACGATGAAGCCCAGCTCGCGCACCGTGCGCAGGTAGCGCAGGAGTCCCGCCGCAGCCAGCGGCCGCGTCACCGCCTCCGCGAGCAGGGTCGCGACCGTGAACACGGAGACGGTCTCCAGCGGGCGCTGCATGCACTCCCACACGCTCTCCTCGTACGGCACGCTGGCGCGCAGGCGTGCGTGGATCCAGCGCAGGGTGCTGGACACGCCGGCGCGAAGTAGCAGCACGAGCGCGATGACCATGGAGAACTCCCACGCGAACAGCATCGCCTCGGGGCCCGTGGGCAGGCGCAAGGACCCCGTCATCGTGCTCTCCTTCACCAGGCGCAGCACGCCGTCGCGCACGAACTTCGCGCCCTCCACCGCGTTGTTCGCCGGCACGCCCACGCGCACGTCCTCGACACGCTCCACATCGCCGCCCTCCGACGCGGCGCTCTCGACGCCACGCCGCACCACGCCGTCCAGCGCGAACGTGGCCGTGGAGTCGCTGGCGACGACGAAGCTGCCCAACTCGCCGCCGATGTCCTCCCCGCCGTCGACGGGCGCCTGGCTGAAGTCCAGGCCGTGCCCGACGTCGGGCACGTAATTGTACTCCGCATCTTGCTGGAATGATGACGACAGCATTATCGCACGCCGCGAGTTTTCCGCCGCGCGCCGCACCAGTATCTCCTCGTCCGCCGACGTGCGCGACATCGACAGCGCGCGCGTGCGGCGCGACTTGCGTGCACGCGCGATTCGCAGCAGCGGCGCCGGGGCGATGAACGCCACGCCTAGCGGTGGCGGCGGCTTGCGAGCCATCGTCGCAGGTCGCAGTGATTGCCGGCGTGTCGTACGCGACGCCCGTAGGCGTTGCGCGCAAAAGTCGAGTGAGCTGAGCGCGGTAGTGCGGTGTTGCGGGCAGGAAATCTCGTTTGGGGTGATCACCGTACAGCACGCACACGTGTGCGCGCGGTGCTACACATATGAGCGCTTGCTCCGTCCGGAATCGCGCGCCGTGTCAGGATCACGAGGCTATGACACCAAGCAACATTCGGCACGGCCAATAGCCGCCACTTCTCGTACACGTCGGTTGCCGGCCGTGTGCTGGCCTAGGCCCCGACACACTTGGGCCGCGTTACGCGGTCGATGCCACCGGCGTCAGAGTTCCGCGCGATGGCGGTGCCAGCGTGCAGACTCGACCGTGTAACGCGCGCCACACGCCCACACCGCCACCACCCCCACCATTTGCGTGCATTTTCGCCGTCGAACGCTTCGCCGTGTGATTCGGCCTGCAAATGCGCCCGCCATTTTCATGGTCGACATTGCTCGTTTCTCCCCGCGAGCTCGACGACCAAAGACGTGCTACACCAACGACAGTTCACATTACGGAAGTAACAACAAATGATTTCAACCGTGCGTGGCCGACAAAGAATGAAGCAAATAACAAGTCATCCGATTTCTACTCTTTGCACACGTTTCTGCTTGCCGACACGAATCCGTTCCCGTCCGTATTCAATTTGTTGCCGTGGCTAAATTTCTAAGTTTACAGGTGTTGCTACGGTAGTCCATATTTATCAAGATTTGTAAATCACGACCTTGCTGGTGATTTTCACGAGCACATGGCATCAACTGAGCACTCACACTTTATGAGGGGTGCAGATCTGTGCTTTCCTCCAGATTAGCTATTTTGAGGGCCATCTGGTTCGCTCGAAATATCAAGTAGCCCACAGATTTGGTGCTCAAAATGTTATACACTCCTCATCAGAATAATGTTGAAACGAAGGCGTTAGGTGCCCCATCGTGAAAATTACTTCGCGAGCACACCGAACGCGACAGATGAATACAGAGAAGTCGAATTTTTCTCAAATGTTCCACGTAACCAACTCGGATGTAGAAATCATTGTGAACTCTAATATTTTTATTTGTTTGAGAAAATGGTAGGACAACTGTAGAAGTCGAAAACGTGCTGGTCCTCTGTTCAGTTTACAATTCAAGCTACGTCAGAAATGCACCATAGACCTGAATTTCTCGAACACGTCTACTGACTAATGTATTCACGGACTTATCAAACAAATATTTCAGCCTCTCTCGGTTTCTAGTTCGATTTTCCCGATGCAAGAGGTACACAGAAGATATCTACGGCATTCTGACGAGTTATTCTTCTGAGCGCAGTATAAAGTCTCTCATCTAAACATCAAATTAATTTTTGTATTGCATTTTGTTGACACGGCGTGATAGCAGGGATATCAGGACTACTGTTCCTCGAATATCACCAGATCAGGAACGCGTAGCCCAGTGTGGCAGCTCTCAAAATGCCTCAGTCAGGATACCGGTTGTCGAGGCCCAGGGTTCGATTCTGGCGAGGTCGTAGATTGGTCTCTGCAGTGAGTATTCCGTACTCGGATCAATTTCGAGGGATAGCGCGGGGAAATTTTCCCCGTCCTTTTTGAGCCTGAGTTACAGCTATTCAGCATTCGACAAGTGTCCGATACAGCCAGTAAAAAAGTAGTCAGAGTTCAACCATAGAAATTAGAAAGAAGTATTCAAAAAAATAGAGTTGCTGGAAGTTTCTACACAGAACCTGACAGTAGCTTGGGCCATCGAAATATATACCATGACCAGCTCCGGTTCACCGGGCACCATCGGCCGTTGTTCCCACCTCTTCGCCTACCTATCACATCTATCTGCGATCGCTCGTCTTCGCTCTACTACGAAGAATACAAGCGACATGTTCTCAAACTCTACCTACTTACCTCGGCGGTTGCCTGCCTACTGCTCATTGACGGGCGATGACGGGCGACGCGCTCTACCTCTACTTGCGGACCGGCGGCGCGGCGTGCAGCAACAAAGCGCTTTGAGGCCGTAGGTCATAGAGCGAGGCTGTTACGCCTGGTCCTTGATATTGGTATTTACCTGTGGTTTCGTTTGCTTGTTGATCTCATTGAGTGGACTCAAGGATGGCATCAAACTGCGGGATTTTCGGGTTCGTGAAACCGCCGACGTTGGCGGCAGTGAGCAAGGCTGCACTTGTCAAGTTTAAGGAAGAGTTTGACGCCTAAAAAGGAAATTGTTCAGAAGTAAAGAAGAGTCGATCCTCCGAGAAGAAGATCGTCATCGCGAGGATTCACGATTGCATTGACGGGCAGTTGTTGGCGGCCTTGGTCAAAATGAACAAGATACTTGAAGCCAAGATTGTGAAACGAGCCACACCAAAGCGGGTGGACAAGTGGTTCAGTAATGCACTCTACTTTGCGCCACTAGAATTCTCCGAGCGCATCGATGCCGTACTTTTGGCTTTCAAGTACACCGAAATACGCGGTGACCCAGCTGGACCGGCGTTCATGTTTTGCATCGACATAATGAAGGCACTACCTACTAATGTCGCGGAGGATGTGCTGAACGATGTGGACAAAGCGGTCAGGTTCATCGGCTGCCTGGTTGAGAAGCTGGGAACATCCTGCAAGGTGTTGCGCGAGCGTATGAAAATGCGGAGAGTGGGATGGACCAAGAAGGAGCGCAGCGACTTTAACAAGTTCTGAACTGTTCTATCTTCATTGGCAATTGAAGTTCACCAGAATGAAATCGCCTTCAAGCGCTCTAACAAGTCCGCCACCGCTGAACCCAAGGCCGCGAAGAAGTCGAACACTACGGCAGCTAAGGTCAAGGAAGACGAAAATCAAGAAGCCAAGGGTGCTGAGTAGTCGAAGAAGCGTAAGAGGGATGGCACGGAATGGACCGATAAGTGTCTGAACCCTAAGTGCGATAAGATTAATATGCTTCGTGACTGCACTGAAACCTCACCTGAACTAAATAATGAGCTTCTCAAAAAGCGTTGGGAGGAGAAGAAGAAGAGAACTGAAGAGGCCAAGAAGCAGAAGACGGTGAAGGCGCTAAAAGGAACCACGATTGAGGACCAGACCAGCCCTCATACTGATGACGGAAGGTTTAACATTGTCATCGATGATGTTGTTCACGATGTCGCTCTCAGTGATTAGGGTTCGGACTTCAACGCAATGCCAAACTCTACGTTCACCGAGGTCCTACAAACTACTCCCTTTCAACTCACCACTATAGCTGGTGGGCGTGTTCAAAACCGACAAGGAGACTTTCTCAGCCTCTAAGTCGGTAGTACTGAACACAAGCCTTATCCTGCCCGGCTCCAACATAAGGGTCCGTATTCGTGGCGTCAATTTCTACGTGGTCGATCAGGAAATGGATGAATGTCTCGTGAATCGTGCGCTGCTACAGTCAATGGGATTCAACTTGAAAGAACATTCAGAACGGGTTCATCACATGATAGACGACAAGCACGTCGACGACCTTGATCCCAAGGCTATCAAGGCCGCTGCACTCAAATATGGTGGACTTTCTTACGATGACGCCGATGAAGACCCTATACATCTACCGGAGCGACTGTCAGCTGGCATTGGACGTGACTCACCCGAGTCTATCAACAACGCATTCCAAGCTATCATCTCCAACGCAGAAGAATCCGGTATTACTACCAGTGGTGCCAAGCAGCTGAAATATCTGTTGGACAAGTATCGAGATGTTTTCAGAATCGAACTCGGTCCTGACACACCTGCAAAAGTTGCACCATTGGTCATCACTCGCTCGGATAATGCGAAGCCATTCAGGTCACCTAAACGACGCTATGCGACGGCTCAACGCGAGTTCATCATCCGCACCATCCGCGAGCTCGAAGCGGTTTGTGCTAAATAGAAAAACAACTGAGCGAGATGGGCTCGTCCTGCACTGGCTGTTCCCTAGCCCGAGTCATCCAAACTAAGGTTCACTGTCGATCTTAGGGGCCCAAATTCAAGACGGTCCCGCTTCTATCCGCAATGACTCACTTGGAGAGCCTCCTCCAAGACATCGAAGGCAGCAAATGTTTTGCCAATAAAGACCTTGCCCATGGTTATTGGCAAATACCGTTAGCGGAAGAGTCGCAAGAGATGATGTCCATACAAACACCCATCGGCGTATACGCATATCGACGCTTAGTCCAACGTGGGAGCGACTCTGGGAACAATTTTCAAGCCGTGTTGGGAGAAAAGTTCCAAGGTCGAGTCAAAAACTTG
>JAAUYH010025842.1_pt1 | contig 10786 bp, 10 predicted proteins | sample 7278061 | NCBI WGS metagenome assembly JAAUYH01 (sample SAMN14350203, study PRJNA611818) | marine sediment metagenome | isolation source: surface marine sediment (0.6m) | place: French Polynesia: Moorea | collected 2018-08 | reverse complement strand
GCTTTAAACTTAAGGGCATATGACTTCGTATCTCAAGAGTTAAGAGCAGCAGAAGACCCAGAATTTGAAACTTTCTACACCAAAAACATCCTGCTCAATGAAGGTCTAAGATCATGGATGGCAACTCAAGACCAACCCCATCAAAACTTTGAATTCCCAGAAGAAGTTCTACCTCGTGGTAACGCGCTGTAAGAACATCTGTTAGAACGATGGGAAAAAGAATATTCTCATCTTTCATTTGAACTGAAGTTATTGATATTGAAACCCCTCGCTTCTGAGGGGTTTTATTTTTTAACACGAATAATTTCAAGGAAACCGCAAGCTTTTAGAGTCTAATTCAGAGTATCTTTGCCTTGTTCTACCCGTTGGAATTTTGTGAATTTTGGTATGTATAGATGCTCCTCTGGAACAGCAGGAATATTGCCATATCGTGTAACCTCATAATGAGGGGAGAAAATTTCAATCATTGCGTTCAAACACTCATTTTGAATATTTTCATGTAGTTTAGAATAGATTTTTTGTATTGTTTCAGGGTAAAGATGACTAACTGAAGGGTTCAGATAAGCATTAAGCTCATAACTGACATAACAATCATCCAAACTCGTTATGTTAACAAAAGGTTTTACGTCGATTTGTCCGTCAATTATTTTATTGTAAAGGTCTTCTATCTCTTTAGAGTCTTCTTCCCTTAAAGTTTTTTGCTTAGAATATTCTTCTTGAAATTGTTTCTTCAACTTTCCTACATTCTCTGTAGTAATTATATCTTCAGTTGACCGAGCCGCACGTTCCAGAACATCTATTGCACTTTTCTGATCAACATCATAACCAAGGGTGACAGTTGTATAGATACATTGAGGACGATCGACCTTAGTTCTCTTCTTAGATGGAGTGTAATTGGTAATCATATTTCTTAAGACATTGGCGTTGGGAATAGTAACAATACTGTTTTTAGTTGTCTCGATCTGATGAACCAATAAATTTTGTTCTTTGATTTTTCCCGTAACATCCCCAATTTTCACCCAATCCCCCTTTTCTAGGTTGGTTAAGAAAATAAGAATGATTCCAGAAATGAAGTCGGCGATCGCGGCAGAGGCACTCCATGTAAATATTAAACCTACTACAGCAGTAACACCAGCAAAATAAACAGTTCCAGCTCCAGGAAAATGTGGTGATGAAAGCACGAACGCAAAAATCACGAACAACACTGCCAATATCGAGATAATTGCTTTGCCTTTTGTTCCAAGCTCCTTAAAGGGAAAGATGACAATAGACCATAGATTTTGGCGTAACCGTACTGCATTAGGACACTTAGCCCCTACATAAATAAGTATATATAGCACCCCAAAGACGATTAATTCCCAAAACAATATACTTATAATTTGTGGTACTTGAGTTGACAAGTGATCCCAAAGAGCGTTGCCTGTTTGACCAAGAACACTACTATTGATAAAGTTATGCACCCCTGGCAATAAGTACCAACTAACAACAAATATCCCTATAAAAAATATCATTAGTGCAGATCTGTGTTTTTTTAAATAGGTTTTGAATCTTGATATTACAGAGCAATCGGTTGTTATTATAATTAATAACAATAGCCACATTAAAACAACAACCCATAATGGTGAAAAATAGCTTGATACAAATAGCTGCCAATCAAAACTAGAAAAGTTGGATATAAATACTAAAAATGGCAATAATAAATGAATCGCAAAACTCAAACAGAATAAACGAAAAAAAGTATTTTTTTTTGTACCTGCTTGTTTACTAGTCATCATTTATCTACCTTAATTTCTTATATTATTTTGTTTTATCAAGATGAAAAAAATACACTGCACTTGTTGCAGATAAAAAGATTATTTCAAGTACAAGCCATTGACTATATCTATACATATGGATTGCTTGTCTAATAGTTGATTCAATAGTTAATGAATGCGTTTTCGCGTTGTCTTTTTCTGTATCATCCTCAGCTATAGTCATTATTATATTTGAATCATCTCCATGAATATGATTTTTTTTGAGTTTAATTATGGACTGATTATCTTCATGTTGAATATCTAACTTAGGATTTCTGAAAATACGCCAACGCTCGTTAGCTAAAGTACTAATATTATTTCCTATTGTCTCTGCTCGGTATGATGGATTGTAAAATCCAGCTTTATTGTGAACCTCAAACAAATATTCTTGGGATTCTATTGGTTGTTGTTCGTTTAAACTATTAAGTCTGCGAAATAAGATATTGTTGTATGAACCCCAATCAAAATAAACTGGTTTTCGTTCTTTGTTATCAGATATTCTTACAAGAGTCACAATTTTATGAAAATAATTATCTATCGCTTGAACGATAGTAGAATAGTTATTATCTTTGCTATTGATAAGCTCTAGATCTAACTTAGTTAAAATAAAAATAATCCTGTCATCTTGACTGAGTTTTTCTTGATAACTAACAATAGCTAGAGGTTGAGAATCCTCTTTTTTTTCGTCACTCTTTTCTTCTTGAGTACTATCTGTTAAATTCTCAAATTCCGAAATACCAAATTTTTCTTTGAGATCGGCAACCTTCACAATTCCAAGAGTTTCAACATCAATGTTTCCCTCTTGAATTTTTTTTATTTTCTCTGTAATTCTCTTGGCTCTCTCAGATATATTCTCATCATCTCTAATGCTGGTTTTAATACAAAATAAAGTTTGTGTAACTTCATTCAACTCAATCGTTACTGCTTGAGTAGTCAGTTGACATTGTGATTCCCTGAAATTTTTAACGGCTTCTTTTATCCTGGGAAGAATTGTTGTTTTTATTTGTGTTTCTAGATCTATGTCTTGATTTTGATTATTATATTGTTCTGGCAACAAATATTCGATATCTTCTTTTTGGATACTTATTATATTTATATCTTTGTTTGATTTTGGTTCTTTATAACTTAGATCAAAACATGTTGTTAAATTGTTTTCACAAGGATTTAAGATCAGGTATTCTGGACTTATTTCTGACCTGACAAAATATGCTAATCTATCAGATACAATTTCCGCTCTTTCCTTATAACCACTCTTAGTTTTTTCCTTATAACCAGGTTTAATACAGAATATAGGATCGAGAAATAGTCTTACTTTTTCATCATGATTACAGTCAAGAAGATCGATATTTGAATTTGACGAATTATTTGCAGCATTGGCAATGTTCTGAGTAAGACCAAAAGCAAGAAAGAATAGCATCAGACAAGCCGAAAGCTTAAGTCTTTTAAAGTTGAAGAACTTGACTTTTCGGCGATGCCTATTTCGAGTAATAAATACCAACTGATAATTAGCCATCATGAACTGTTGACTTCTAGTACTAGTTTGCGTACACCAGAACAGATGAAAATGGTCTAATTTGAATATAAGTTAGGTAGACGCTGAAAAATATAACTTCTTTTGATATACTCCTGCGCCCTAAAAGTGCCGAGATTCTAGAATACTGGCGTAAATTGCAAACTGAGTTCGTCTAACATCTACTCTCCTAACGGTGCATTCAAGGTTTTACCAATTCAACTACATGGGACTTAAGCCGTTGTGAATTGAACCCTATACCTTAAGTAGTTTGAAAGACTTGCATAATATTATACAATTACTCAAACCTTCATTATATGAAATTTTATGTCGGAATTATGCCTAAAACCACGTATTTTAGGCGATAAACTACTAACTACTACCCACTACCTACTAACTACTACCCACTACCTACTAACTACTACCCACTACCCACTACCTACTACATCCCTAATGATGAAAATAAAAACTATACTATAATTTTTAACTGCCTCACGATAGGCTAGAAGATAGTAATTTAATAAGACTAGATTAGTACAGGATAGATAGTTAGTTGTGCCAAAGCCAAAAGCCGGCATTATATATAACGACAGCAAACCTATTGCTTGCAAAGTTGCATCAGAAATAGAAGCCAAACTAACTGCTAATGATTGGGATGTACGTATGGGAACGGGAGTTGGAGGTATATTAGAATACTCTACTCCTGGTAGTCCTGTTTGTCATACCAGAATAGAGCAGTTAGCACCACCCAACTTTGACCGCGATTTAGCATTTACTGTGGTCTTAGGTGGCGATGGAACTGTTTTATCTGCTTTTAGACAGCTTGCTCCCTACAAAATTCCGTTATTGACCATTAATACAGGTCATATGGGCTTTTTAACTGAAACCTATCTTAATCATTTAGATGAGGCGATCGAGCAACTTTTAAACCAAGATTATGAAATAGAAGAACGCTCAATGCTAGCAGTGCGTTTATTTCGCAATGATGCCCTGCTGTGGGAGGCACTCAGTTTGAATGAAATGGTACTACATAGAGAACCCCTAACTAGTATGTGCCATTTTGAAATTCAAATCGGTAAACATGCCCCTGTAGATATTGCTGCTGATGGGATTATTATTTCCACTCCCACTGGCTCGACTGCCTATTCATTGAGTGCGGGAGGACCTGTGGTTACTCCCGAAGTTCCCGTACTTCAGCTAGCCCCTATTTGCCCCCATTCCCTGGCATCCCGCGCTTTAGTATTTAGCGATCGCGAATCGGTCAATGTGTTTCCTGCTACTCCCAACCGTATGGTGATGGTAGTAGATGGTAATGGCGGTTGTTACATTTTGCCTGAAGATCGTATTAATATTGAAAAATCAATTTATAAAGCTCGTTTTATTCGTCTCAAGTCTCCAGAATTTTTCCGAATTTTACGGGAAAAACTGGGCTGGGGATTACCTCATATAGCTAAACCAACTTCTGTCGAACTACCCTAATTTAAGCTTTGAAGCCTATCAGTATCATGACTAGCAGCACGGCGATCGCAACTACCAATTCTGTCATTTTATTACTTACCGAGCAAACTTTTGCCCGCCAAGCCAGTTTAGATTTGGAAGCAGTCGGTTATGCTCCCATAGTCGAACCAGTCAATCGAGGTTGGCAGGAATTAAGGAAATTAAAACCAGTTATGGTAGTAATTGATAAATCCTGGACGGGAAAATCGGGAATCGAGTTTTGCCAACAAATACGAGCTGCGGGCGATCGCCTGCCCGTGTTACTGTTAATAGAAAAAGAAACAGTGGCAGAGCGGGTTGCCTGTATTGAGGCAGGGGCAGATGATTATTTATTGAAGCCTTATAAGAAAGAAGCACTAATTGAGCGCATTTATCTTTATTTACAGCCTAATGTTGATGCTAAAGAACAATTAAGATTTGGGCAACTGATTCTGGATTTAACTACTCGTCAAGCAATCAGAAACGATCGCACCATCGATCTAACGATGAAAGAGTTTGAGTTACTCAAATATATGATGTCTCATCCTCGTCAAGTGTTAACCAGAGACGAAATTATTGAAAATGTTTGGGGTTACGATTATCGAGGCGAATCGAATGTAATTGAAGTTTATATTCGCTATTTAAGGCTTAAAATAGAAACCCATGACCGCAAAAGAATAATTCAAACTGTTAGGGGTGTAGGTTATGTTTTGCGTGAACCGTAAAATTAAATATTAAATAATTATTAAATTAATAGGTGAGTAAAAAATTGCGTGCCATCGGACTATTTAATTACTTAAAAGTTAGTTTGGGAATTGGTTTATTGGTCTTAATCCCAGGATGTGTCAATAATCCTAATTCTGCTGTGGAAGTAGATTCAAAGACAATTAATCCCGCCTCAAGTTCTCAAACCCAAGGTCAAATCTTGCCTATTACTGCTACAGCTCAAATTGCTACAGAAACTATTAAGTTAGAAGTAGCTCAAACACCGCAAGAACAGGCAATAGGCTTAATGTTTCGTGAATCTTTGCCAGGCGATCGCGGTATGTTTTTTCCGTTTGCCTCAGAACGAGTGGCTCGCTTTTGGATGAAAAATGTCTCTATTCCTTTGGATATGGTTTTCTTAAATGGCGATCGCGTGGTAGAGGTAGCAGTTAATGTTCCTCCTTGTCAGACCGAAACTTGCCCAGTTTATGGACCCCAGGAAGCAGTTGATGGAGTCCTAGAATTAAGAGGTGGAAAAGCCGCAGAATTAGGAATAGCCAGTGGTGATAAAATCGAGATTCAGTTTTTGCCATCACCATAGATGATTGATTTAAACTAAAAAAATCTAGCTCTATCTTTGCTAGCCAAATTTTAGTAATATTTAGCAACATAACTCAGTAATAGTTAGCAGTATAAATGAATAATATTTAGTAACATACTCTGCATAACATTTAGTGACTGATGAAAGTATGATTTTTTGTTCTAGATGGGCAAACTATATCAACAGATAGAGTCTATAAACAATTTAAAAATATATCTTTAATAATTATGGGGTCATTAATTTTACAAAAGTATTTTACAAGTAGTATAAAATTTAATTAAAATATTCTTAAAAATTAGTTTTAATGTGACTAAAAATACTGGCATTTCAGTTTTCTACTTCAACAATAATGAAGACTGCATATTTGCCAGTAATCATTCATACACTTCTCTCTAATCCCTCGCCCTCACACTCAAAAAAGCACATCACCATGAAACCTGCCATATACGAAAAATTTATCAAGTTTTTAAAAGAAGAACTAGCTTTATCTACCGACTCTATTGCCACTGTTCAGCGTACAGTAGAACAAAATCCTGCTCCAATTCCTATGATTTTGTGGCAATATGGTTTGGTAACTTTAGAAGAACTAGATCGTATTTATGATTGGCTACACGCTAAAACCAAAATAGATCTAGGCTAAATTCAAGTTTTAGCTAACTAATAATAACTGACGACGTAAAAGGTCGAGAGCATTACAAGCACTGCGGTGGCGAATTGTTTCTCGGCTTCTTTGTTTGCCCAGGTGATATTCAAAACTTTCTACTCGCCCGTCAGGATGGGCTAGTCCTAGATATACTAAACCTACAGGTTTATCTGTTGTACCTCCTCCAGGACCAGCTATACCCGTAATCGAGATACCCCAATCCGTTGCTAAACTTTGTTTGACTCCCATTGCCATTTGTTCGGCAACAGTAGCACTAACAGCACCAAATTTGGTTAAGTCTACAGGATTTACTTTTAACAGGGAAGTTTTTACCTGATTGGCATAGGCAATAATGCCCCCTTGAAAATAGTCCGAACTGCCTGGTATTTCGGTTAACATCTCTCCTAAACCTCCACCAGTGCAAGATTCAGCTACACTAACAGTCTGTTGAGCTTGACGCAATAATCCTCCTACTACCGAAGCCAGGGTATCTTCGTTACTACCAAAATAGTTTAAGCCTACAATTTTTTTAATCTCTGTGGCTACAGGCTCAATTAGAGCGATCGCCTCAGACTCAGAACTGGCTTTTGCCGAGACACGCAGACGAACTTCTCCCCTACCAGCATAGGGGGCAACGGTGGGATTTTCTAACTCTAATAAATGAGCTACCTGTTCGGCTAAAGCTGATTCACCAATGCCGCGAAACCGCAGCATTTCACTGTAGATAATATCTTTACCCCAGCCTTGATTTTTAAGCCAGGGAACGGCAGTTTCTTGCCACATACGGCGCATTTCGCTGGGAACACCTGGAAAGGTGAAGATAGTTAATCCCTCCTGGGGTTGCCAAATCATACCAGGGGCTGTACCTGTGGGATTGGGTAAAATAGCGGCATCGGCAGGAGCTAAAGCTTGCTGACGATTACTGGGACTCATTTTATAGCCCATAGAAGCAAATTTTGCTTGAATATCAGCAATAATTTCTGGCTTTTCTACTAAAGGTGTCTGAAAAAAACTGGCGATCGCCTTGGTGGTAAGATCGTCGGGGGTAGGTCCTAAACCACCAGTAAAAATGAGAATTGCAGCCCGTTGACTGGCGATGGCGATCGCTTGATGCAGCCGCGATATATTATCGCCGACTACTGTTTGATAATAGTGAGGGATACCTAAACTAGCTAACTCTTGCGCCAAGTATTGGCAGTTAGTATTTAAGATATCTCCCAGTAATAATTCTGTACCAACACAAATAATTTCTGCACTCATGAGAATGATAAGTAAAAAGTAATAGTTTCTACTTATTACTTTACAGAAGTTAAAATACAAAAAAAATACCCCAGTTTTGTGGCTTCTCGTCCCCTGTATTAAAAGATAAAGGTATTCCCAGCCATATCTATAAAATGGTAAATTTATATTAGTCCTGAGATAATAATAAGATATCTTGAGACTCTACCAGCAAAACTATAGTGATAGGTAGTAAACTGGTAGTTCACAGTTCGTGGGACTTAAGGGTATTAGTTATAAGCTAATACCTTTTTCTTTGTTTTCAGCATATAAAAAAAGCAGAGTTAAAATCATCAGTTAATTGACTAAATTCATCTCGGCAATTCAGCCTAGTTTTCTGTGGGTAAATATAAAAATCAATATTTGCAGGATAATCAGCGAACCTCTTCTGTCATTGGTTGGCGAGAAATAATCGCCCTACCACAATTAGGGATCGAGCGCATCAAAGCGAAGATTGATACAGGGGCGCGTTCTTCTGTTTTGCATGCCTTTCATATTCATCAAGGCACTCGCCATGGCAAACAAATAGTTCGGTTTCAAGTTCATCCCCAACAGCGCAATAGTAAAATTACCGTGACTACAGAAGCACAACTCCTAGAATATAGAGAAGTGCGTAATTCTGGCGGAATTGCCAGTCTCAGACCTGTAATTTTGACTGAAGTTCAATTAGGTAGACATAGGTGGCAAATTGAACTTACCTTAACTAATCGCGATGTGATGGGATTTCGGATGTTATTGGGTAGACAAGCAGTGCGCGGTAAATTTTTAGTAGATCCAGACACATCTTTTATCCAAAGTTACCAACATCAAGAAAAATAGAAACAGAAAAGATAATCAATAGCAACCAGATGAAAATAGCCATTCTTTCCCAAAATGGTGGACTTTACTCCACCAGACGCTTGAGAGAAGCAGGAGAAAAGCGAGGACATAAAATGCGAGTTGTTGACTATTTGCGCTGCTACATGAACATTACTTCCAAACGACCAAAAGTAGTTTATGGAGGTAAGCCCCTAGAAAATTTTGATGCCATTATCCCCCGTATTGGCGCATCAAAAACCTTTTACGGTACCGCAGTAGTCAGACAATTTGAAGTTATGGATGTATATACTCCTAACGAATCTCAGGCTATTTCTCGCAGTCGGGATAAATTGCGCTCGATGCAGATTTTGGCGCGGGAAGGAGTTGGCTTGCCCGTAACGGGATTTGCCCACGCCATTCAAGATATAGATGGCTTAATTGAAATGGTTGGTGGTGCCCCCTTGGTGATTAAACTCTTGGAAGGCACTCAAGGCATTGGGGTAGTATTAGCCGAAACTAATCAAGCTGCTAAGTCTGTAATCGAGGCTTTTCGGGGTTTAGATGCCAATATTCTGGTTCAAGAATTTATCAAGGAGGCAGGAGGATCTGATATCCGCTGCTTTGTCATTGGTCAGGAGGTAGTAGCAGCGATAAAACGTCAGGGAGCCGAAGGAGAATTTCGCTCTAATCTTCATCGTGGCGGTAAAGCCCAAAAAATTAAGTTATCTTCAGATGAAGCTAGTACGGCAATTCGGGCGGCTAAAGCTATGGGTTTAAAAATTGCTGGAGTCGATCTACTTCGTTCTGATCATGGTCCTGTAGTGATTGAGGTTAATTCTTCTCCTGGTTTAGAAGGAATTGAAAAAGCAACGGGGATAGATGTAGCGGGAAAAATTATCGATTTTGTGGCTAAAAACGCTAGTGACGACGATAATAGTCATCGAATCAAGTTTTAAGGAAATCAGTAGAAAATTGAAGTTTGGAAGACAACATTATTGAAATCGCTAAAGAAATTGTCCGTCCAGGAGAATTCCGCCGCCTCGACCTACCTGTAAGTCGTCTGGCAACTCAAACCTTATTATCTTTACCTGTTACGGTAGTTAACGGCATTGAGCCAGGACCGAGGTTATGGTTAAGTGCGGCAATTCATGGTGATGAAATCAATGGTGTGGAAATCATCAGTCAGATCTTAGCCAAGATACAGCCTGAAAAGCTAAGAGGGACAATTATTGCTGTTTCTATTGTTAATGTTTTTGGTTTTATCGAACAATCTCGCTATCTTCCCGATCGCCGTGATTTAAATCGTTCTTTTCCTGGTTCGGAAAAAGGTTCTTTAGCTTCTCGTTTGGCAAATTTATTTATGCGCGAAGTCGTCGCTCACAGTACCCACGGTATCGATTTACATACAGCGGCAGTTCACCGCCTTAATTTACCTCAGATTCGCGCTAACTTGGAAGATGAAGCCACCTATCGCTGTGCTAAGGCTTTTGGCGCACCTTTGATGATGCACGCCACCACTAGAGATGGTTCCCTGCGTCAAGCTGCTACAAAAAAAGGTATTCCCGTATTACTTTATGAAGGAGGGGAAGCACTGCGTTTCGATCGCTATGCGATCGAGGTCGGTGTAGCAGGAATCATGAGAGTTATGAACTGCCTGGAAATGTATCAATTTGATGTTCTGCCTGCGGCGATCGCCACCCAAGAAACAAGGCAAAGTCGATGGATTCGGGCTTCGGGTGGGGGTATTTTTCATTTAGAAGTAGAATTAGGGGATTTAGTCCAGAAAAAACAAGAATTGGGCTACATTACTAATGCTTTCGGCGAACAACGAGTGGCTGTTCGCGCCAGTGTCACAGGCTTAGTGATTAGCTATACTCAAAATCCGTTAGTCAATCAAGGAGATGCCATTATCCATTTGGCTGTAGTTTAAGCGGGAATTAGTTACAGCATTGAACTGTGCCTAACTCGCTCTGTATGCTTTT
>JAAUYH010141169.1_pt1 | contig 10788 bp, 8 predicted proteins | sample 7278061 | NCBI WGS metagenome assembly JAAUYH01 (sample SAMN14350203, study PRJNA611818) | marine sediment metagenome | isolation source: surface marine sediment (0.6m) | place: French Polynesia: Moorea | collected 2018-08 | reverse complement strand
GAAAAGTGCAGTGCAGTGCAGTCCAGTACGTGTACAGAAAAAGGCAGAATATAAATAATTTCAAATTTTAACTAGTGCTAAGTGTCAACATCGGGCCGCCCTTGCGTTGCTTGCGTGCGCACTGTGGCCTGCGACAAGCGCGTTCTTCACATCCGCAACCCGTGAACCGTGCACGAGCAACATGGCGTACGCAACCAAGCGTCTAGTGCGAGCACCACCGTCCCCGCCTCCGTCACCATCTCCACAACCGTTGTCATGTGCGCCGCCCCCGCGAATCCGTCGCCCGTTGCGTGTGGTTCCCGCGACGCAACAGGTGCTTGACGCGCCCAACATGTTGCCACCGCCGCCGCCGCCGCGATTGGCCGTAAGGAAGGTGCGCCCGATTATTCGTGCCTCGCCCAGTGCGCCCGTTCCCGTGCCGGGGCGCAATGCGCTGCCGTCCGAGAACGAGTTTTACGTAGGCAGCCCTGCCGCCGCACCGATGTTCATGGCACCGCCGCCCACCTGCGCATCGCTCCCTCGCTCCTGGGATTCGTGCGACTCGCTCAACCCTGTAACTCCATCGTAAGTTGCACTGACGTTAGGGATTCCCTACACCAACAAACAAGAACAACAAGCAAAAAACAAGGAAACAATAGGAACACAATTCTCATTCTTCACAATAAACTACCAAACGTAACTCGATCATTCTCACACACCTATGGCGCTATCGTAACCTCGCTCGACACAACACACCCTTGACCAATTCATTGGCACAGCAATAAGTGCAGTCCCAGTGTGCGCACACTGTGCACAGCATAGTACAGGTACACAAGGCTGCGATTGGCTGTCGCGGTGTGGGAGAGGAACGAGTCGGATTGCTTCATTGGTCTCTCGATTCTTTGTTTTGCTTTATTTTCCATTTGCTGCACTGTACTATTTCTCCTTATCCTCATCGAAACGCAGTCGTGGGCAATCCGCTTGTTGTTGCTGACTGTGCTCGCTTGCACGCTCTCTTGCACGCTTCCTTGTTTGCTGATCCATGAGCGTGCGTGCCACTCTTCTTCTACAGAATTGTTCGTCTCGTCGAATCATGCCAACACACGCCATTGCATGTTGCTCGTCCGCTCCGCACAACGAAACTAGACAATTTCGCTGCGTAACTCACAACAACGACGCGCAGCAAATTTCTCGCGCATCAATGCCTGGGTACGCATACGGGGCCCTTAATCACACTGTCGCCCGTTCGTCTCAACCCAACAAACATGCACTAAGAGTTCGGCGGTGTGCGTGCGCGTGCGTGGCCGTGCGTACTCGCCATCATATCGCAGCACGGCACCTCGCGGCGGGAATCGTCGATAATTTCAATCTCGCTCTACAGGTAGCACAGTGGGTGCTGCGATGGCGTCGCTCATTGGCGTGTGCTGCCATTCGTTATTTACGCACTGTACACCGCATCCTCTCTGATTCGACGCTCGCTTCAACCGTCACCCATCCTCTTCGCGCGCGTGCCATGCTTCAACGAATTCCACCGCTGCACCCGGGGCCATACCGTGCGCGGATCTGCCGATCACCCACCGACCCACACGTCGAATACACCGCCCTTCCAAATCCCGTTAGAACAGTCGCCTTCCTGCACCCCCGGCCTCACACTGTACCGCAAGTTACCCACCGCCCGGCGTTCTCCCACTGCAGCAATGAACTCTGGCTGCGATATCCCCCCATCTCGTGTGCGTCGAGTTTGTGTCGTTTAGTCTTTGCCTCACCGTACCGCGACCACCCATTGCCTCGATCTATGGAGCTTTCACATGTGACTTCGTCCTGCATTCGTGTGCTTGCAACCACATTCTCTGATTTCGCGCATTTGCTCGCCTCTCCTACCGCCACCGCCGCCATACCGCACTCAGCCCCCGATGCTTCGAGTCAAACGACCTGTGCTTCGCGATGACAACTGAATGCATATTTCTGATTCTACGGTGAAAGCTATCCGCACCTCGGGTTCCGCTGCACTGTTTAGAACATTCTTATCCTCAACTGGCGTGCGCGCTACTGTACCATGTAACACTGTACTGCACCGCCGCTAATGCTAACGCTTTCCTCCAAAGGTTCCGGTACATCGTGCCGTTGCGTTCTCTCAATGCTCCCGTCGCGGTGAATTGATACACGACGCTACACTTTGCAATGTTGCCGCTGTCCATCGCTTTGCTGGCATACACAATCTTGCACAGTGCGCAATAATGGAATCATCACTGTACTGCACTTGCTCCTCATGGAGTGAAGAGGTTGTTCAGGCCACTTTGCAGTTTTGATGATTAGGATCATTTCTTCTGCGTCCGCCGAAAAGAATGGGAAACGTGCATTACTGATTCCCAATATTGACCTTGTATTAAATAACATTAAATAACGTTGTATTGTAGAAATCAATTTTTAATCTAACATTCGGTTCCTCGACCACCCATCTCGTCCTCGTCTACCGTCCATCGCGCCATCTCTGCTTTCACTAATTTCTCAACGATGAATGGTATTATGCCCCGTCAGCCAAGCCGCGAGGAGCTCATGCACATGTTTCGAGCGAATTGCGTCGTGCTCACCCTCTACTTCGGTGCGATTCGTGCCACCCCATTGGTACGTGTTTCCCCGTTTTGTGACTTGTCGACTGCTTCATGCTAACCATCAACTTGAAGGTACTGGATTTTGGATACGCCGCGTACAAGCATTATTCTAGCTGATTCTAAGAATCATTATCACTTCTATTGCGTTCAGCGTGAGTGAGTCGGCGATATGGCATCTTTTAGCCCGAATGGGGCATTTCTTAGTAAACAACTTCGAATGAATACTGTACAAGTTCGTGTAGCTATGGTCCGCGATATTCGAGTGCTCACAGTAGGTAGGCACGTATCGTTCTTCCCCTCAATTCAAATGCCACCACACCACGATTCAACACTCACATACTATTTGTGTAATAGCCATACTGTACTGTACCGCACATTCTTGACTACGGAACTTCTTACATGAACTCTCAACTAGCGCAGTCTTAGTATCCTAGGTTTGGCTGAAATTTTGGTTAATTCAGAGATGTAGTACAATTGCTTTCTTCATCGTGTGGGAATTGCAGACACGTCCTTCACCCTATGACATGTTGACCCCTTATCCCATTCTCTTCATCCGTACACGGCATAACATATGGACGAACTTCATTACTATGTAGCACAACCATTTCTGATATAACAGCTACACAAGGCAGATGTAATGCAAATTCTGCCGCGTCGATAAGAGAATGTTGTCCGTAACCAGCACTCCTGTGTACGTACTATAGTTTATCCCACGTTTAAGGATTACTACTCTATACAGCTCTAGAACAACGTACCGTACTGTATACAACGATGAATTCTACTGCTGTATAAACTATGTTCAGGCCTGCAGTACGTATTGTGCAAACAAACCATTCCTCGTATAAAAACTAATGTTTACGTAGTGTAAAACTTATCCTTTCCTTAGTTGATGGCCAGTTTAATTTTGTCAGACCAAGAGAGAATTCCATGAATCCTACAACTTTCATTTTCCGGAATTTAGTAATTCATTTACCAGAACTGTACCATTCCAAAAATCAGAAATTTCTAGTATCCTGTTTTATTTGACTGTAGAATCTAACAGATTATCTAAGCGTATCGCCTCGGATAAGCAGCAGCACTATCCCTATTCAACTTACGTAATGAATCTCGTTGACTCCGCTTGTCGTGACAGCGTTGATCACGCTACGATTGGCGACAGAGCTCACATGGCTCTCACTCTGAGTTGGCTTTTTGGCCGAAAGCATCGTTTCTCTCGCATTAATCCTGGAACTACTTCGTCATCTGACATTCTTTCTAATGAATTGTTATTGAATATCGTTATGAGCTCGCATCCGCACGACGATGAATGAGTTGGTTACGTCGATTCGAAACATTGTTTAGCTCTACTTCAAGATGTTGACTAATTGACGAAAGTGGCTCGTCCTGAGGTGACTAAAATGGGTTCCAATGTTAACGTCCTATCTTATCAATTATTTGGCGCCGAGTTCACTCCATGGATTCCGATACAAAATCGCGTTTCCCTACACCATATTCTTCACTCGGACAGGTTGGTTATCGATTGTTGCAAGTTTCGAAGCGCGATAAAATACCCAATCGAAGAAACGCTTTGCTTGTTGTCAAGGATCGGAGAAGTTGCAAATCTCAGCAAATCAGATCAAGGAATCCGAGATCATGGCATTGTGGCGGCCAGGTGCATAGAGTTTGACCAAACTGCATGTGCTCTCCGACGGACCATGCATAGGTATAGCGACAAGTTCTTTTGGCGCCACCGACGGTATGAGTCTTTGCACCTCCATTGGAGGTAACCAACAATGAAACGAGTGTACACTATTATTGAAGCAATTTTCGCCGACCGAACGCCACATTTGCGCGAGCTCAACCTGCCTAAGATGGGATACAAGATAACACTTTTGACACTGTAGCCAGACCTACGTCGGGTTTGGAAGAACTCGATTTGGATCTGTCTCACAAGTCCTCGTTCCTTACTAAGATTTGTATGGAAATTTTCGTGCATACCCAGGTCCGCGCAAAACATACACGAGTTTTTGGTGAGGTGATAATATCGGGAAGGAAATTGAGCAACTTACTGTCGCTTAGTTGATACACCTCAAGTGTTGTAACAGAAAAAACGTGCGACTGCGATTGATAACGAATGTTTGCTGTTGAGCATGACGCAACTGACATTCGTGGTAGTGGTTCGTGAAGTTCGGGAAGTTCGCGATTCGCCGGCGTAATCACTCATGGTAATCATGTTCAGGTGACAGAAAGTATCTACTTTGTACGATTTCTATATCGGGGCTAGCTACGTTAAAAGAAATGCTTGTTAATCGGATCAGTTTCTGCGATTCCAACGTTATTGCGTCTAGAGTGATACAGTTATACCATATCAAATGACACAACGCGGCCTCCAACACGTCGCGGCTGTTCAGGGTCGTGACTAACCCAAACAACTGTTGATCCACTCGCCACCACCGCTTTTTCGACTAGTACAGTTGCTGCCGGGTCGCACGCTGACGTGGGTTCATCGAGCAGTAGCACTTGTGGTTTGAGCGCTATAGTAAGCGCTATAATTGCACGTTGATTCTGTCCTGCTCGGTTCAGATGCATTCGAATTAGTAGGCGTTATTGGAATTTGCAAGTGCAATCTTACCTCCGGATAATACAGCCCATGGTCGATGTAGTAGCTCGTCGTCAAGTCCCACACTGCGAGCAATCGCGGCAAAGTCTCGCGTCTCCCCACCTCGACGAGCCTTGAATGTTTGAGCTCTGGCGAATGCATCTAGTGGCGTACCTGTTCCGCGAACCCTCGCTTGCGGGACATATGCGACTTTCGTTCGCCACACCGTCGCTAGAAACATTTCACGTGGAACGCCATCTAACATAAGCTCGCCGCTATCGCAAGGTTCAAGATCCGCTAGCAAACGTAAAAAGGTTGACTTGCCACATCCTGAACAGTAGAAAATGAGAAGGTTAGATGGAATGACGATAGTCCACGAACTTTTTGTCCACATACCTGAATTGCCCACTATGAATACCACCTCTCCATGATTTACATTAAGGCTCAAGTCGCGGAAAACGTAAGTACCACGGTACGATTTGGTGAAACGACGAGCACTTAACATGATTGCGTGGACTTAAGCGGTTCGTACCACTCTGCACAGTATAGCCACAGTCGTAACCTATCATTAACCTACTGTATCTACCCACTTTCCACTGCACTGATTAGAATAGTCGCGGGTTAGTGCAAACTCATTTGCCTTATCTAACAAGCTCACGCTGAAACAAGATAATTCTGGTGCCACATCACAAAACTGAGTTGTTTATTGTTGTTACAAAAGTGCCGATTAATTCACGTCGGGGCAGTTACACAAAACGCTACAAGAATCGTTTGTTCTTACGCACCCGAGCAGTACAAATCCGCCTCGCCGTGCGAGGGGGTTCGAAGTCTGTGATATTGACACATTCATTTCTCTACGGCAACTGAAAGTCGTCTTGCTTTGGATAGTTTCAAACTAGTCACCTCCGATTCACCAGGATCGAAACGCCAACTTTTTCGCGACAGAAGACCAAGGTCGTGGCTCGTTCCATCCCATGTACCCGAGTCGAGACGCCAGCTTTTTCTCGACACCGACACTGGCTCTACGTCATCACGCCGAAAGTTACGTCGCACTGCGTCGTACGGTTTCGCAATAACCACGGTGATTAACCACAGTATAACCGCACTCACGGCGTCGAGGATAGTCCACATCAACATTGTTGAAGTCGAGCCTGGTGAATTCATGCGCGCGTTGCAAATCGCGTCCAACCGATTCTCGAGCGCCCCCGTAGTCTGAAAGTGCTCTTGCATCGACGAATTGAGCAACATGTAGTTATGCTCTTGCATTCGTTTCAACGCCTTCATTTCCAGACGCAGCTTATCTAAATCGGAATTATGCGCATACGTAATTTGCTCACCTCGTTCCCCACTATCACCGTCGCACGAACTCGCATATCCACCATTACTGATGCCACTTGCTGGATCTTCTTGGGGTTGCGCAAGTTCCTGACTTTCCATCGATGACGCGGGATCAGTTTGTCTCGGTGTTGGCGGCGGTGCAGAAACCGTTTGCCGTTCACGTTGGGCATAACGTTGAGTGCTTGATGCGGAGCCTGGGGTATTACTTCTGGAAATCAGAGGCTGCTGTGAATCACTAGCCACACTTTCATCCATAAGGATACTTCTTCCCGGTGCGCCTCTGGAAAATGGCTCTAAAATCTGTTCGTCACTAGCCCAGTGGACAAAAGGAGTGACACCACTGATTTCATCTGGTTGCCAGGTGATGACAGAACCAGAACCAGCACTTTCAGTTGTGCGAGTGGTAAAAGCACGTTTCGTGAGTCGCCGTCCTTTGCGCCAATGATGACGCCGAGAAAAGCCGTGCTCAAGATAATCGTCAAAATGAGGCGGATAAGGATCAGAACGTGCCACACGGCGACGCTCATGTGGCAACATGAACCCGGCGTGCCGTACGTCTTCGTAAATACCGGCGCTTTCGGCGCGTGTGGGGTGCGCGTTCCGGGTGGTGTTGCGCAGATTCGTTACAATCTTGGAGATGTTGGATATGGCTCGACGGCGAGAATCGCCTTCCGAGCCACCGAACAAAATGGATTGAGTGTCCATGGTGGCGCGGTTTCAACGTAACTCGGTTACGCAGTGTGGTCGAACACCACAAGGCCGCCTCAGCCTCGAAAGAGGCATGTAGAGCTCCGACTTCAATGTTCTCTGCTTTTCAATGGTTATGCGGTGGATGCTGATTGGTCAGCAAGAAAACCTCCAATGAGTATCGAATAAGCAACCTAAACGGTCGGGTCGCGCCCAATTAGCGTCTCGCCAGCATTACACTATTCGAGTATACGTACACTCATTTCCTAATTCGGCAATTCGAGGTAACGTCCTTCTGGGACATCGGTGCCGTACTGTACAGCACCTTCTTCGTGAAAATGTTGGTCACAAGAAGAGTGCCGCCGGCACCTTTCTACCACATGTTGCAGCATCGCCACTACTCGTCGGCGCATGGGAGGCGCTTCTCAGAACGTCGCGTCGTTCCTTTCACACCTGAGCAACTGTTCGATGTCGTGGCCGACGTCGACCGCTATCACGAGTTCGTACCTTGGTGCACTGCGTCGAGGGTCACGGCTCGAGTGGACAAGCACCACATAGTGGCCGACCTATCTGTTGGGTTCCGCTTCCTCTCCGAATCCTACTCCTCCGTCATCACACTCGACCGGCCACGCAGTGTGAAGGTCGATGTTCCGACGTCGTCACTTTTTGAATACCTCATTAACGACTGGGAATTTGTTCCACACGCCAAAGGAACCGAACTTTCATTCAAAGTACAATTCGCCTTTCGTAGCCGGCTGTATCAACATATGAGCAATCTGTTTTTCGAAGACGTAGTGAAACAAATGGTGTCGGCGTTTGAGTCGCGCTGTCACGTTCTGCACCGAACAAAACCTGAGCGTCGAAGGCCTGGGATTGCGGATGCAGTTGACGATGATGACGAAACACCGCCAGGCGTCATGCGTCGGTGGTAAGCCCTCAAACCACAATTTTGAACTAATCGCACATATACAATAAACCACGTATTTCTCACCAAAGTTACTCGTCTTGTTGTTGTTCTCGTGCCACAATAGCACGTGCCGCTTCCGCTAGTGCGGCACCTGCGTCTGCGTTGCGTAATTCTAACGGAAGGCCGAAATACATTTCTTCAGCTGGGCGAATTGCCTGACCCTCATCAGCACTGCGGAACTGAGGATGTCCACCGTTCGGAGCTTCCATCCATGGAGCTCGGGCAAGCTCACCCCAATCAAACAGTATTGCGTCAGTTGGAGCACCCCATGGGGCAAAGTCAATAATCCACAGTCTGTTACCAGACGCCGCTGCGTAGACGTCGACGACGTAACGAGAACCGAAATGATTCGACACTCGTGGATGGACGTTTGTTCGAATCCATTCTTCGATTGCACTAGTCAGTGCATCGACAGCATCGTCAGCGCGTTCTCCACGTTCACTCTTTCGGGGGCACAACCCAATTAAAGCACCATCTCGAACGAACGCACGTACCTCTCTCCGAGTGTCAATATCTGCCCATTGTCGAAGTGCAATCCGAGGTGCTTGAACGAGAGAAACTGCAGCACGCTCGGATGCGGCTATGAGGGTCAATACATCCGAGGCACTACTGCATTGCGTGTTGCGATTCAGCGAAGCCCAAGATGCATCGAATGGACATGACGTACCTGCTTTGGGACATACACTTCCTTGACATTCAGAGATTGCGGCGTCGAGTGCGGTAGTCAGCGCCAAGTACACCGGATCTGTTTCAACTGGTTCATTGTTCGTTGCGACAGGTGTGCCATCCGACCATGTCTCGTACTCGTCAACCGGTCCACTGCTGTCTGGTGGTACACGGACTGATCCTTCTGTAAGACGTGTAACGAGCGCTGCGGGAACTTCAACAATTCTTGTGCGCGGCGTGAGTGACCGGACAAGTGGAATCCATGATGACGGCTCCCAAATTTGAAGCGATGTTGCCTCGGCACTGATGATAGATGGCATCGCAGCCGAACCGACTTTGTCAAGCATAAACCGTCGATCTAAATGGTGTAGCATTATCCGAGCAACTATTAGTCGTGCGGGGGTACTTTTGCAAACAACCAATCGTTAACTTCGATAAGTTGCATACCCAACTACCCGCAGCCTCACTTCCATTATTCATCAAGCCAATTAAAACAATTTCTGAGTTTCTACTGTTTTTATTTATCTCTGTCTGATTGGTCGGCTTGATCGGACAGTATTCAGTTCAGTAAATTCGATCACACAGTATTTATGGACAATTTCATGCAGTGACACAGAATCATTAAGACATAGATCGATCTGTGAAGATATAGCCCTGATGCCAACTATGCACAGCACAGTTGTTGCGAACGAGCTCATTTTTTGGCTCCGATATTGATGCTGCTAGATACTAAGTCCAGCCTTATCCGTGAAAAAAAGGCAATGATGGCTCAGATCAAATTTCTATTATACTCTTGGCCCATATCCAAAACGCCCTGTTAGAGTTGAATAATCGGAAATGAACTGTTAAAGTAATATGTTGGCAGTTATGTCAATGGTCAGAATTTAGTGGAGCATACAGTTTGTGAAAGATCTGGAATCTACCCAGCAATAACAAGATACCTCCTCGATACGTGATTGAATTTTGACTCTAGATCTCGCAAAAGTGAGTGTGACTTTGAATTCGTTCTATTCTCGAGTGCTGAATATTAGTAATTGCTTGAGACTAGAATAGCAAACTGGATTGTCCTAACTAATGTCCTAACAACAACTTCCTTGGTACCATTTTAGGTTTTTCGAATCTCGGCCCATTGTTCAGATGTTACAAAAGTAAATGACTTCGTGACAGATACTTATATACGACATTTTTTGAACGAATATAAAATTGGCCCAAATAATGAAAGTATTTAGTAGACAACAAGGAATCATGCGTGGACTTAAATTCTATGAAACTCGTCCAGCAGGGAATTACATTGAGGCAACCTCCCCGATGAACATGCCACAATAAGGATTCCCGTCGGTATAAGAAGCTTTCATTTGTCTTTCCGTCCACATCAAACATACTCTTCATCCAACATGACTCGCAAGCTTCTTGTGCTCTGCTTGTTGTTCTGCGTTGTGATCGCTGCTTCTGCTGCTGAAGAAGGGCATAGCCATGGCGCGGGTGACGGCCACAACCACGGCCACGGCGAGGGGAAACATGCGGGTCACAGTGTTTGCACGGCAGATGCCAATTGCACGGTAGCCGGGTGCACGTGTATGGAAGGGTTTTGCACGCACGGAGAGAAACTGAACGCAACCAATTCTACTAAAATGGCACACGAGATGTGCGCTGAAAAAAAGGCTTCCACGAACACCTCGGACACTAATCCTGAATGCTTCCCTAGCGATGCATCCGTTACTGTCGAAAGTGGTGTGTCCAAGCACATTTCTGAGTTGAACATTGGCGAGAAGGTGCTTGTCTCTACTGGAACCTTCTCCGAGGTTATTATGTTCACACACAGTGACGCCTCTGCACGCAGCCAGTTCGTAGAGCTCACCACTGATGCTAACAAGATCCAGCTCAGCCCGGGTCACTACATCTACGCCTCTGGAAGCCTAGTTGCTGCGAAGGAAGTGCGTGTCGGTGACGTTCTGTCGTTG
>JAAUYH010229078.1_pt1 | contig 10789 bp, 8 predicted proteins | sample 7278061 | NCBI WGS metagenome assembly JAAUYH01 (sample SAMN14350203, study PRJNA611818) | marine sediment metagenome | isolation source: surface marine sediment (0.6m) | place: French Polynesia: Moorea | collected 2018-08 | reverse complement strand
GCCGTGCACAGCATGTGTTCTATTTATTTGCATCTCTCTTGATTTCACTATGTAATTATAAGTTCCCTTAATTTATATTTGCGTGAGGCATATCATTGTAGAATATCATTTATCACCGTAAATAACAGGCCAACTGTGCAAAAATATCGATACAACGTTATGTTTGGATCAAACATACCTAATTTATTTTGTTTTTCGTTAGATTTGTGGTATCATATCGTTATTCTAGGTAAAAACAGCGTTATTAAAACGTATTCCATTTTCGTGCCGTTATCCATATTTCCCGTCATTCTAAAGTTTCTATATTCCCATTTTTATCCATAAGGCTTTTTCATTTATTTGTAGTACTTATCATCACTCTATTGGCTTTCTATTTCAACAGAAACTTATTTCTCTTCCGAAAAACAAACATTACTTATTCCATGTCTTATTCTATATCACTCAAATCTGTAGGAGGGTTCAAGGACAAACTTGGCACTGATATTGAACCGTTGCCATCTATTGTTGTTGATGCTAATTCAGCTGGCGTACGTTTAGTAGCACTGAAGCAAAAGTTCAATGAACTTCAGGATAAGCGGAAAAGCCTTCATAAACGACAAGGAATTGTGGCAGGTGCGTCTGTAGCTAAGGGTGGTAAGGCTGGGGTTTTAGGCGGCACTATAAGTGGTATCCACCAAAGAAACAGGATTACAGAAGTCATTGAGGAAATGGAGGAATGTATCGATCAAATCAATACACTACGAGCAGCATTTGGTTCGATTCCAGGATGGCTAACAGCAGAAGCACAGTGTAAGATAAACGAAAAATCTTTCGATAAGAAGGTTATTGACCGAAAAACTTTGAAAGGAGGTTTGTAGAATTCTTTGACAAATTTACTTTTCACTTACTTCTATCTCTCCAATAGTACATAATATTTCGACTGAATATCAGGGAACCGAAGAGTCAATGACTGTGTTTAATTTATTTCGAGCCGACTGCTAATGCGGTAGTACTTTCTAATATATTTTGTCCATGCCGTTTCTCCAGGTTTTTGTTTCTTTTGGTTTCGAACCTTTGTAATACCGTTGGAGCAAGTTTTCTGTAGAAATTTGGGGATTTGACTTCGATTCTTTAAGCCCTGAGGCGATTTCTCATTCTTAATCTAGTTTCAATCCTGCGGCGTCACTGGAAATCGCCTTGATTTAACAAGAAATATTACTTATTCTGGTGGTTGATGTCATAATTTGACAATATTATGTCAAACTAAGGCCTGTAATCCATAATACTCAATTTCTACAGTTTAATAGATAAAGTAAATTTACAATTTTCACCTTCATTCCACACAATGATAGTTTTCTGTTTTTAGTTTCTATTTTGTAGACTTCTATGTAAGTTGAAGGTTTACGATAAATCATTGACTGTTGGTTTTTAATTACAATTAGCAGAAAATGTGAGCTATTTTAGTCCATGAATTTTTGTTCAGTTAATTCTCCGCGGCCCATTTTTTAATTTGGTCGATTACGTGTTTTGTTAGGCGAGTGGCGCTGTTCGGACAGCCACCATACGAATGAACACCAACACAAGCCAAACCAACCGCGGGCGATTGAAGCCAAACGGGGGAACCACTCTGCCCGCCAAACGTATCCTCATTGTAAAATATTTTGCCACTATTTACACTTGACACAGGCCCTCTATCCATCCACATATAGAATCCGTTCTTGTCAGCCGGGTAGCCGGCTGTTGTAATGCCCGCTTTTTCTAATTCCTCATCCTCAGCCGCGTACAATTTGAATCCTGCTGTTGGATTCGGTCCATCGAGAAGCACGATCCCGTAATCCGCATACTGTGCTGCCGAAGTTTTCCAATCTTCGGGCACCCGGAAGGCTGAGCTTTCAAAAGTTTGCATTCCAAAAGGCATCTCCTCACCACTTCTACCACGAGCGATACGAACCTCTTTTATGTACTCATTCTTTCGAGTGTCATAAAGACAGTGCGCAGCAGTCAGTAAAACACCTCGACTAGTGCCTAATTCAACGTAGAATCCAGTGCCTCTAGCATGCGACCCATTGGAAAGCTCGAGTGTCATGAAACAAATCGAATCGAACGGTTCAGCTGTGGTATCGACCCGCAAACGTTCATCAGTGCCACAAACAGATTCTTTCAGTGCAGCACCAATCCGAGAGGCGATCGGGGCGGACTCATCAAATAGCCCAGCATCTTCGTAAGAATGTCTCCGAGCGATACGTTCAATCACTGCTGCACTCTTTAGTGGACCACATTGTGCCAGGTCGCTAACAGTTTTAACACCTAATATGCGCTTTAACGATTCTGCACACTCGTCCGTAATTCCATTTAGAGCGATAGTGGGTGCATTTGCTAATTCTTCCCCACGAGCCTCAGTGAATTTATCAGCTAGTAATGATTTGTAATTCGATGGCGGAATTGTTAGCGGCAGCAATGTTGATGACTCATCATCATCACTAGATTTATTGAAGAGTGAGTCGGAAGAGTTATCGAGATTGGCCGCAGATCGGAACCTTTTCTCATCAGATGCAGCTGAAGGACGGGGAGTATCTTTTCGACGTAACGCACTGTGTTGACGGTCTTCGTCCATGATTAAAGCAGAGAGCGAGAGACTAAAAGTTTCAAGCAAGGGAGATAGATTTGTGTCAAGTTCGCAAGTTCTAGTTGTGTGTGCGTGTTATGCAGGACGGATATGAGTACGGAAGATGCTCGAAAGAAGAAGTGAGGGACGGGGACATGGCCAGCGGGTCAAGGCCCGACAATTCGTCTGGAACAACGTTATCACAACAGTAATGAGACAAAAGGCGGGTGTCACTAGTCGGCGGTATGCGCACTCCACGCTGACGTGTCGAAAAAAACGAGTAGGGAGCGGCCCACCAGAGATACGCCGTGTGTATGAGGGTGGGTGGGACGCTAAGGTAGAAAGAGGACGCTCTATATGTAGTTCATATCTCCGCGTATTTCTCGACCGTTTCAAAAGCGACAATGTTCGTGTTCAGCGTCTTCAGCCCCGTGCTATTTGTAGAAAGTATACGAACATGTCTGCAAGATTCGTACCAACAGAGTTATCACCCGCTGCGAGAATCAGTATTGAGGTGTTATTATCGAGCACGGCATAGTAATTCGATAGTTGACCGTCGAAGGTAACAGCGCACTACACAAACAAATCGAATAATAGGAATAACGCTCTGCTCGTTAGATGAAGTGTCTAGCTTTCGTGTCGCATCGTACTGTACCGTACCGCACTGCACTGCGCCTCACCTCACCTCATCTAGCTCGCACACAATACTGTATACGACGGAAAGTAGATAAAAACCGCTTGGGGACGGAAACTCGTAATTGATAGCGAAATAATAGGATACAGTACTTACCCATACCCATTATAGGAAGCGGTAGAGAACAAGTAGGAGGGGATATCCATTACTGGAGCAGAAAGGTGAAGAAAAGATGCCGACACAGGCGGTGAAAGCGGTGGGGTCACGTGCGAGGTTTAAGAACACAAAATTAGCACAGGGAACCCGACACGTCATGAAATCCGAGGCGAGCAAATTCGAGCAGACCCCTGCGATGGCGTACGGGACTGCACAACACGAATAACGATTGCACTGTCGAGTGCAAGTGAAGTGAACGCAACCCTAACAAGCGGTTAAAAAGAGCACTGTTGAAGGGAGAAAGAACGGCGGAATTCGAACATCAGTTCCCTTCGAATTCCGTCCCTGCCTCGTACACCAGCAACGGGCAATAAGAAATGTACGAACAGGAAATAGTGAACAAGATCGAGGGTCAAGTACGACAACGAACGAAACGCAGGGTTACATTCGGGTAACGTAGCAAACACGGTGTCATCTCGCTGCACAATTCCGCTGTATGGTACTCTTCTCGCACTGAGTTAAGCACCCCCTATCACCGCCATCCACACCTTGCCCACCTCATACCTGTCGTTTCCAAGCCATCCATTGGCGAGTTCCTGCAGGGTGCCACCGAGCCGCAGTCACATCACGCTGTCACAGCCCCGAGCATCTCGCGCAAAAAACTTGGATTTCTGCGTGTGCTTCCCTCTCTGCTTCTCTCGTTGTGCACATTTGCCGTGCCACTCCACTCAACTTTGCAGCCACGCCACTCACACCCAGGCCACCTCACTCATTTCCGCTTACATGAACGTTGTCTGTTCGTACAGTAGTCCTACCAAGCAGTCCCTCGCTAACGGAATACTACTTAAACCGTGTTCGACCCACTTTCCAGTACCAGCTTCTGCTCGTCGTTCAGTCTCAGACCGTCGTCTTGTTCATTACCTCGGACACCTTCTTGCTACTCTATAGCACGCGAAAACAACTTGCTCGTGCTTTCCGTCCAACAACCGCCTCCACCATGACCAAGTACGCGTCTCCTGACGACTGGACCCTGTTCCATATCTCTGGTGACTCCAAGCACGCTCAGTACTCTTTGAAGAGCAATGCCAAGAGCAGCTTATCCAAGTCTTCCAAGCCATCTTCCTCCCCATTCACTCCTCAAGTTGTTCGAAGGGACGCCTCAAAATCTTCGTCTGCCAAGATAAGTTCTTCAAAGACCGCTTCGAAATCGAAGCGCTGATTAAACTAATGTCAAGATGGGATTCAGCTGTATCACAAAGCAACCAGTAATGTAAGTCATTTCAATCAAGAACAAATCATTCCCCATGTACCGACCCACGAAGAGTGACAAGCAAACAGCGCCTTGCTGCTCGAACTTTTCGATGTATGTTCCTTCGCTGACATAGTTGCCCGTACAAATCTAGAAGACCACAAATAAAGCGCAGTGCACCTTGGAAACCTTAGAAATGTCGCAAACCCTACAATCTTATAACATCATTCTGAACAATCAGTTGAACTTCCCAGTACACTGTAGAATAATCAATCCGACTCAATCACCATGCAACTTATCAGACCATTTTGTTGTACGGAGCACAACGACTGTAATCAGAGTCAGCTGCTCACGTCTGCGTGTCTCCTTCCTGAGTATTACGTGAGGATAGCAAGAGGCCAAGCAAGGAATAATATGGGGCGAGAAAACGAGTTTTACTGTTGTTCTCTAGATTCACGAGGTGCTACTGAATGCAGGGTATTCATTTTGAGCATCTTCCCATGTGCGTTTCCCAGTCACAATATCGTTAATAACTTGAACAGCTTCCGAGGTGCTACATCGGATTTGCTTCATGCTGTCGCGTTCTCGGACAGTAACTGACCCATCTTCTACTGTTTGGAAGTCGACTGTAATGCCGAACGGTGTTCCAATCTCGTCAGCTCGAGCGTATCGACGACCAATTGAGCTGCCACCATCGTCAACACGATAAATCAATCCAGCTTTTCCAAGTTCCGTACCAAGTACCTGCAACTTGTCATTGAACACTTCGTTCTTACTCAATGGTAATACTGCGCACTTCACTGGTGCAATCGCAGGTTTCAACGCCAACACTACCCGCTTACCATCCTCAGATTCCTCACGAACATAGAAACTGTGTTCCCACAAACAATACAAAAGTCGACCAATACCGAAACTGGGTTCAATTACCGATGGATAAAAGTTATGACCGGTGACCGCTCGTTTCTCCATCTTGAAGCTGATATGTTCGCCAGTCAAGTCAAATCCTTCTACTGAAACTACGCCACCACTTTCAAGTGATTCTTTCAAGCTCTTGATTTCATCCTCCGACATTTCCGCGAGTGCCTTCATGATCACCTGCGCATCGCGCCGGAAAGTTTTGCCAAGAATACCCTTATTGGGGGTACATACAAGAACCTCTATATGCTTGGTTTCGGCGTATACTTCGCGGTACGACAATTCAACACCAGATTTCTCGGAATGGTTCGAGAGATCGAATGCAGCCCTATCCGCCAGTCCAGCGCATTCCACCCAGTCATACGAGCAGTTCACTTCCAAGTCCCAGCAGTCTTGGGCGTAGTGAGCCATCTCATGTTCCAAATGCTGCCGGAAACGCACATGTACAGGGTTCATTCCAATCTTCTGCGTGAAGAGGAATGTTCGCGCAATGAAATAACCAAGTGTTTCATTCGCAACCATACCCTTCTCCAATGCTTCACCTATGGTGATCTCGATGGCTTGGAACGGTGCTTTCACTTGTTGTGCACGGCCATACAAGTTCAGTTTCACGTCTTTCACATCCTTGAACTTGGGATGCGATTTATCGACCGGATTGACAAAATGCTCGATTTCCGCCTGCTGGAATTCACGCACTCGCAACAATCCAGCTTTCGGGGAAATTTCGTTCCTGAACGATAGACCAATTTGAGCGCATGCGAATGGGAGTCGGCCACCCATATACTCTAAAAGCCGTTTGAAGTTGACAAAAATGCCCTGTGCGGTTTCGGGTCTTAGATAACCGGGCAACAAACCCGAAGGTCCAATCGACGACTTAAACATGAGATTGAAATGGGTGGCGGGGGTGAGAGCGTTGCCCGTTTGTGGCGCGCGGACTTCATGCTTCACAATCATTTCATCCATTTGCTTGTCATCAAGTTCATCGAGACGCTCACGGAGTGCAACAAGTTCGTCCCTCTCTTCTTCTGACAAATTCTTCTCGGTGTCATCTAAGATTTCGTTGATTCTGTCTTTCAGCAAATGATCTGCACGATAACAATCTTCTGTTACCACATCCTTTACAAGAAGATCAGTGAACTTGTCCACATGACCCGACGCTTTGAGTACAACTTCAGGTGTCAAACACGAACTCTCCAACTCCAGCATCGCTTCCTCGACGACAAAATGTTGTCTCCATAACGAAATCAGATTGTTTTTCACGCTGCATCCCGGAGGACCGTAATCATATAGACCACTGACACTACCGTATATTTCGAAGGCGGGTGCAATGAAAAAGCGACGTTTCAACAGCCCTTCAGTCTCGGCACGACTGAACGGAGACTTCTTCTTCGGTGCAGCATCATCTACTGCTTTCTTTGCCGCATAAAAAACTCTCTTGAGTTCCTTCAATTTCGTTTCGGCCTCGACCAATCCAGGGGCATCGCAGGCAAGCGACTTTCGCAAATCGCTCACTACATCCTGCTGCTTGGCGTACGCAGCAGCGGCTTCATCGAGGTCGATAGTTGCCTTCTCGGACACCATCTGTATCGGTTAGTTAGTAGTTTCGAGATAAGCGGGGTAAGCGTCTCGATGACAACGTTGTTTGCTGAGATAAGCCAGTCCAAGGCAAATGGCCGTCGACCTACTGATGTACGATGCTGTATATTTAACTAATTTTTGCATTTGATTACGCGATACAGCGCATCATTAAGAACTGCAAAACTGCAAGAAAAGACGCCGATATCAAGAAAATGCATTGATTCAGTGCCCTTTCTGCTCTACAGGAAAAGTCGTATCGTGCTAGGCCGATGAACATCGCCCAAGCGAGAGATACGATTCTGTCTACAGGGCAGTACGTAAGAATGGAACACTACACTGTATGGGGAAGAATGGTCTCACTTGTTCGTGGAGTAATAAGGGGACGGATTCCATAAACTCGGGAAGGTCCAGGACATACCACAAATCTGATCTCGGGGAAATATTACTGAGGGGAGCAGGAGCGATAGCAACACTCAAGCACCGTGACAAACCCCTAATCGCGACCGCACTTGCGTTGTCCGCCGTCGAGTGCACCATTCACTGGAATGGGCCCGATGTTCGATAACCAAACAATTTGATAAGGGGATGTAAAAGTAGCGCGTTCCGCATTCAATGTAGAAGAGATTGGTGCTAGAGAAGGTACACCATTCAGCCTTGCCATGCTCCACACTGAAGGGTGGTGGTATCGGGGCGACGGCGGAATCGAATAAAAGAGCCCTGGAATACGTTTCTGTTTCCGAAGCAGATTGTCTTGGTAAGTTACGTTTACCAACCAGTAAGGGTCGACAAAACTATTTCTGTAAGTGCTAACTAGTTAGCAGATTGTCCTGCCTCTTGATGCCTTGGTTTTGATAGTGCATGTGTTGAAATAAGGCAGTGCAATTGCCTTACGTAATAGGAACATGCCCCATAAACTGTAGAAAGGCTGGATAGCTTTTCAATATTGGATTATTTATTAGGATATGTAAATATAAAATACTCGTAGAATTAAATTTACTATGACTAACTTCAACGATAATAACGGTTTAACCGAATACAGACATATCGATTATCAAAATGCAATATGTTTTTGGTAGGAATACCTAGTTATTCGAATTAAATTAAATAGTCTACGAATTATAAAACATCAGACAAAATCAGTTAGTCTATGTAATTTACTTTAACTTAGAGCACCCTGTATGGCAGCGCCTTCTCCAATTCTACATAAAATACATCCAAAGATGCGAAAAGTGGCCTAGACCCATTTTAGCTTACTATTATACACACTGTAACCTAACAAGTAACCTGCTGTGTGAGTAAGAGAATCAGGTCTGTGACAAAGGAGGAAAAGTTCAACAAGTAATTCAGCATGAGGGGACAAAGCATAACCAAAATGCGAGACTACAATGGATCAAAACTTGCAAGCAACCGTCATTGTTCCGAATGTTTTCGTTGTTGTGCTCTAAAAAATGTTAAACCACCAAATATTATGGCTACGATACAGATGGTCTCAGTCAAGCCAACAATTCTCAAAAACTATTGCAACTTAGATACTTACCCATCATTTGCACTTTTGCGTTGATACAACAAAAGAAATTTATCTCCTTTACATGGTAATCAAAAATCGGTTGTTCATTTATTGAGAAGATTAAATTAATGCAGACAGAATCCAAAAAATAACGACCCTCAAAATCAGGCGTTCGTGTTGATGGATTGCTCTTTAATCAGTTTCATACTTTATTCTTTATATTCAATAAATTGAGTAAATTTTCAAACACTCGGCTTTTTCTTTCCTTTCAGTTTATTTTAATGGCACGATTCGCCACTGTTTCGCACCCCGGAACATTTCGTTCCAATATGTTCGCTATTATACAGCGACTAATCTGCTTAGAAAAGAAAAAAAGTAGACTAGAAAGATGGATTTCTTTAATCAATACGAATACAATAAATATAGACATTAAAATCATTGTGGGACCATAGTCAAAGCGAATGAGAGATGACAAATGCATTGATTTTGCACGCCCAGATTCAAATTTTTGATCACATGCCAGTCATCTCACCAAGAAAATACTCGATAAGGATGATTTGTACACAAAGGCACCTGAAACATGTTGCTGAATCTCGGTATATCTATTTTGAATCGCATAAAACACTGAAGGACCGTTTATCATGGATTTGGACATTATCCAGAACGATCGATCGTAATAAACCCCATCCTCTTTGTTACACAATATCATCCTTTGCATCTTATACTGAGATCTTATTTAGAAATGCAGAAATATGACCATCACGACTAATAGTCTCTATAGAAAACGCAGAGTTCACAAATAAATTGCGAATGATGATATCTCTTAGGCGTGCATTCAAACCATATGAGGGCCCATCTCGTGAATTGCTTTCCCAAACTGAAGTTCCTGAAAATTTAGAAATAATGGATTGAGTCATACAAGCCTAAAACTGTTTTAATAGTGAAAAATCGAAAGAGGAAATGTATCGTCGCATTAACGGTATACTGAATGAATAAATGTCTTGTTTCCAATGACTGAAATACTGAAACGGACAGATTTTCAGTCGTAAGAATTTTCTAGGCTGAGAATACTCTCTTAATCGCACCAGATGGAACAAAAGAATAGAAAACTCGCGATGCTGTGGCGTAAATGTTAGCGAACCTTGTTTTGCAAGCGTGCCCAAAATTTTATGGCCGCAAGTTCGTTTGTTAAAGTTTTTTGCACATTCTATGAGAGAGTAATTCAGTACAATCATGTTGAAAGATATTTCATTAAGGAATTAGACGAATTTCGGTCACGAATCAATACAAACGAGTGAATCAAAGCGGTTCTTATTACTACTAACTCTGTGACCGCAATCAGAAGGAAACATGATTACTGGTTCGAGTTTGAAGCTTAGAAGTAGTACTTGGGCTCTCATAATCCATGTAGATACAGTCTGAGGAACTCAGGGAACAAGGTAGCACTTCAATGTGCATTAGCATTAGCTTTAGTGAAAATTGTGCAGCTTTTGAATATATGTCTGTCCTTTCGGGAACATCTGAGATCAATTACATGATGCGAATTAAATTATTTAAGACAATATACGACGGCAATAAACGATGGTACGCCGTTTTCTCTTTCAGCTATTCTCGCAAGAGTTTGCAACGTTCAATTGGATAAATGGAAATATAGGCCCGCTACTTTCCTGCACCTGTATAAATTTTCAAGGATTTTTTCAAAGCCTGATGCTAAATAGGAAGTGCTATGTGGAGTGTCACATACTTCGAGTTTCCAAACAGTTTAGGAAATTTCCAAATCCGTCCAATAGCTTCGATACCGGGGTTTCCGACATTGGTTGATTCTATGTCAAATGTTTTCATCAGCTCCGTAAACGATTCTTGGATAAAAAAATCCATAAAAGCTCATGAAAATGCTCCCAGCATAATTCGCTGATTTAAGAAATCATTCAGGAACATAATTGTATATTCCGAAAGGAGTTTCGGATAGTTGTTTCAAATAGTTCGAAACAGGCAGAATATCGTTCCATCATGCTAGATTTGAGTAGTTAATATTGTTCTTATCGAAGGAAAGTATTGTGCGAGAACTGATACGACTGACGATCTTCCCTAATGCTATATGACATTTCTGATCACATTGCGTAGTTAATGGGTCCCGCAAATCATCCAAGTCTTATCCGATACGTG
>JAAUYH010064902.1_pt1 | contig 10790 bp, 8 predicted proteins | sample 7278061 | NCBI WGS metagenome assembly JAAUYH01 (sample SAMN14350203, study PRJNA611818) | marine sediment metagenome | isolation source: surface marine sediment (0.6m) | place: French Polynesia: Moorea | collected 2018-08 | reverse complement strand
GGCGGTCTCGGCGCGCGTATGGGAGACCGGTTGACGCTGTCGGGATTCAAGGAACGCTTTGTCGCCAAGGGCCGTTTCCAGTCGAGGCTGGAAGCCATTCCCGTCTATCGGCTGATCCATTCGGAACCGGGCCTGTTTGGTGCTGCATCGGCATTTGTGAAGGAATTTGGTGGATGAAGCCGATCGAGCAGATCATGCGGACGTCACCGGTCATTCCGGTGCTTGTCATTGATGACGCCGACAGTGCGAAAGTGATCGCACAAGCGCTGGTTGCCGGCGGCCTACGGGTTTTGGAAGTGACCTTGCGAACCGAAGCCGCACTTTATGCCATAAGTGCCATGAAAGGCGTCGAAGGGGCAATTGTGGGAGCAGGAACAGTGGTCAATGAGCGGCAACTGGATGCGGCGATTGCGGCAGGGAGCGAATTCATCGTTTCGCCTGGCCTTACAAACGGTCTGGGACAGGCAGCGATTGACCGGGACATCCCGTTCCTCCCCGGGGTGGCGAGCGCGGGCGATATCATGCGCGGGCTCGACCTTGGCCTTGAGCATTTCAAGTTCTTCCCGGCGGCCACCAGTGGCGGCGTTCCGGCGCTGAAAGCCCTTGCCGGTCCGTTCGGGCAGGTGAAGTTCTGCCCGACAGGCGGGATTTCGGAGGCAACCGCACCGGATTGGCTGTCGCTTGACCCGGTACTTTGTGTCGGCGGCAGCTGGGTCGTGCCTCGCAGCGGTTTCGATGCCGCGGAAATCGAAAAGGCCGCGCAGGCCGCGTCTCGTCTTTCCTGAGCAGGGGTAGCCTCTACTCCGCCGCGATCAGCTCTTCTGCCGCATCAAGGTCGACCGAAACCAGTTGCGATATGCCGCGTTCAATCATTGTCACCCCGAACAAACGGTGCATTCGGCTCATCGTCACGGCATTGTGGGTAACGATCAGGTAGCGCGTGTCGGTTTCGGCGACCATCTTGTCTAGCAGGTCGCAGAAACGCTCGATATTGGCGTCATCCAGCGGAGCGTCGACCTCGTCGAGCACGCAGATCGGGGCCGGATTGGTCAGGAACAGGGCGAAGATCAATGCGATCGCCGTCAGCGCCTGCTCACCGCCCGAAAGCAGCGTGAGCGAGGTGAGTTTCTTGCCCGGCGGCTGCGCCATGATCTCTAGTCCGGCCTCGAGCGGATCATCGCTGTCGACGAGCGCGAGGTGAGCCTTTCCGCCATCGAACAACGTCGTGAACAGGCGTTGGAAATGCTGGTCCACCTCGTCGAATGCCGTGAGCAGGCGCTGCCGACCCTCCCGGTTGAGGCTTCCGATCGATCCGCGCAACTCGTTGATCGCCTGGTTGAGTTCCTCGCTTTCCTTGGTCGAGGCTTCCCATTCACCTTCCAGTTCAGCCAGTTCGTCGGCAGCCACCAAGTTAACCGGTCCGATCCGCTCGCGGCTCAGCGTTAGTCGTTCCAGTTCAGCCGATTCCATTTCGGCTTCACCCACGCTGGTTTCATCGAACTCAAGTTTTTCGGGCAACATTTGCGGCGGACATTCGAACTTCTCGCCCGAGATCCGGCCCATTTCGACACGGCGCAGTTCCTGGTTTTCCGCGCGTGCCTTGGCCCCGGCCCGCTCCTCGCGGGCGGCGCTGAGCACTTCGGTGGCGGCGTTCAGCCGGTCCTCATGATCGCGCTGCTCGCGTTCGGCCTCCTGCAGCGACGCATCCTTTTCGGCGACGATGGCGTTGAGCCGGTCCTGTTCTTCCTGCAGCTTGGCAACTTCCACCTCGATCACGCGCGGGCGATCTGCCAGCTTGTCGACTTCGGCCTCGATTTCGGCGCTGCGCTTTGCCATTTCGGCCATGCGTGCCTCCGCTTCGCCGGAGCGATCCTGCCATGACCGGATCTGGGCACTGGCGACGGCTTTTTGCTCCTTCACCTGGGCCAGTTTCTGGTCGAGCGCCGATAGCGCTGCCTGTGACGACAGCAATTGCTGCCGGGTCGCATCGCGCTGGTCCTGCAGAGCCGCCCGCGCATTTTCCTGCGCCGCCCCGTCGGGCTGCCCAGCGCGTTCCTTTTGCGCCGCGGTGAGTTCCGTTTCAGCTGCGGCCAAGTCCTCCTTCAGCGATGTCTCGCGAACAGACAGGCTTGCCGTGCGCTTTTGCAGCCAGTTCAACGCTTCCTCTGCCTGGTCGGCGGCGCGCAGTGCCTTGCGGAGCGATTCTTCGGCATCCCGCTGGTCATTGCGCGCATTGGTCCGCTGGCTCTCAATGGTGGCAATCGCATCCTGCTGCTCTTCGAGAGCGGTTTCTGCCTTCGTGACGGCGGCCTGTGCTGGTGGCAGGAGCTTGTTCAGTTCCTTCAGCCGGTTGGTGCGTACCAGGCGCTCGGCGCTGGCATTGCCGTCGTCTCGGGCTACAAAACCGTCCCAGCGGCGAAGCGCTCCTGCGCGCGTTACCAGCCGTTGGCCAATCGCAAGCGGTTGTCCGCTGTCTTCGTCGGCGACGAAAATCTGGGCTAGGCGGACGTGCAGCTGTTCTGGCGCCTCGACATGGTCGAGCAGAGTCTCGGTTCCTCTCGGAGCTTTTGCCGTTCCATTTGCATCGCCCCCGGCCCAGTAACGGTCACCCTCTTCACCGATCGCGGCCAGCAGGTCGTCTCCCAGCGCCGCGGCCAGTGCACGTTCATAGCCGGGTGCGGCCTGTACCTGGTCGATCGCCTTGTGTTCGCTTTCCGACCGGGACAGCTCGCGTTTCAGTGCTGCATGTTCCGAATTCAGGCCGGCCAGTTCGGCCTTTGCCGAGGCAAGTGTAGATTCGGTGGTATCGCGCGCTTCGCTGGCACTCGCCCGCTGCTGTTCAAGTGCAGCGATTTGTGCCGCGGCTTCATCAGACAGTCGTTGCGCGGTGTCCCGTTGTGCCTGCGCAGTTTTCAGCGCCTTCTGCAACTGAGCTTCATCGCCAATTTCGGCGCGCTCGGCGACCAGTCGTTCGAGCTCGGCCGTCAGCCTGTCCCGCCGCATTTCAGCCGCTTCGACAGCAGTGTCGGCAACCCGGATCTCGGCCTGTATCCGTGCTTCCTCCGCCACTGCCTTGGCCAGTTCGACCTCCGCTTCATTGGCGGTGCGTTCCGCCTTTTCCGCGGCGCGCTCAAGGCCCGGACGTTCATTTTCCAGCGAGTCCAGCTCCGTGGCCAGCCGCTTGCCGTCTGCTTCCAGTCCTTCCAGCGCCTCCATGGCGTCCCTGGTCAACTGGTCCTCGCGGGCATTGTCGGTTTGGATGCGCTCAGCTTGCGCCTGCAGATCTAGCAGACGCGATTTCAGATTGTCGCGCTCATTGGTAAGCGAGAGCAGCCGGTGGCTGGATTGGCTCGCTTCCTCGCGCGCTTTCTGAACCTCGGCGCGCAGCATGCCCAGCGCCTTTGCGCTTTCATTTTGCGCCGCGACCGCGGCCTGCTGCTCGTTCTGGGCGGCATTCACCTGCGCTTCCGCTCGTTCGGCCTCGGCCTTGGCCGCATCGGCCGCTGCCGCTGCTTCCTGCCAGCGCGCGAAGATCAGGCGGCCTTCGACCACGGTGATCTGGTCGCTTAGCTTGCTGTAGCGTGCGGCCTGCCTCGCCTGCCGGCGCAAAACTTTCGCGCGTTCCTCCATATCCCGCAGGATATCGTCGAGGCGGGTCAGGTTGCGTTCGGCGGCGCGCAGCTTCAGCTCGGCGTCCTTGCGCCGTACGTGCAGGCCGGAAATGCCTGCCGCTTCCTCGAGCATTTCTCGCCGCTCGGACGGTTTTGAGGCAATCACGCTGCCGATCTTGCCCTGGCTGACCAGTGCCGGACTGTGGGCGCCGGTGGCGGCGTCAGCAAAGATCAGGGCCACGTCCTTGGCGCGCACGTCGGTACCGTTGGCGCGATAGGCGCTCCCGGCGCCGCGTTCGATGCGCCGGACGATCTCGAGTTCGCTGTCATTGTCGCCAACATGGAGCGATGAAACGTCTCCCGTTTCGCGCATGGCATGCAGGGCGACTTCGGCAAACTGGCGTTGCGGCCGGTCTTCGGTGCCGGCGAATATCACGTCTTCCATGCCCCCGCCGCGCATCGATTTTGGCGAGCTTTCGCCCATCACCCAGCGTATCGCCTCGAGAAGGTTGGATTTGCCGCACCCATTGGGTCCGACGACGCCGGTCAGCCCCTTCTCGATGCGCAGTTCAGTCGGATCGACGAAGCTCTTGAAGCCCGACAGTTTGAGCTTCTTTATCTGCATGACGGAAATTCCCCGTCGATCTGTTCGTTACGTCTTTCCAATTCGCTCCCCCTTCGCGATTGTCTGGACACGCTTACCGCGCACCGGCCTCCTGCAGCGCCGTTTCGACCACCGGCCAGCTGGTGCCATCAAGGCGCCGGCCGTTGAGCAGGAATGTCGGTGTGCCCTGGACATTCTCTTCGGTTGCAGCGCGCTGCGTATCGTTCATCAGCTTCTCGGCGGCTTCGGTATCGGCGAGGCAGGTCCTGGCCTGGTCCTCTGCGATGCCGCGCTGCTGGAAGAAGCTGATCAGGTCGACGGCTTCCGCCAGTTGCACGAACCTCGAATCAAGTGGCGCCTGCAACGCCGCGTCGAGTCGTCCTTGAGCCTGGACTTGCTGTGCCCGGGTCAGCAGTGCATTCTGATCGCCCAAAATCGCCTTGGTCAGAGCGAAATAGGGAGCGTTGCCGCCGCAGCGGGACAGCAAGGCCGCAGAAAGATCAATCGGATCGCGGACAAAATTCCGGATTTCAAAGCTTACCCGGCCGCTTTCGACATATTTGTCGCGAATGGCGTCAAATCCTGCTTCACCGAAGGTCGCGCAAACCGAGCAGGTGATCGACATATATTCGACCAGCTTGATCGGCGCATCGGGGTTGCCCATGACTAAGCCACCCGCTTCCGATGGATTGACCGTCTCGGACCATTTCGTGCCTTCCGGTGCCGCTATCTCGGCAATCGGTTCGCTCGAAACGGCCGATGCGCCGTCAGCGTCAGCTTCGCCGCTGCACGCGCCGAGCACGAGGGCCAGGCTGATCGGGATGATGGAGAGGGATTTACGCATTTGATATTCCTGTCATGTGGGATGAGAACTAATTTCGGGGCAATCCGGCCAGGATCGGACGGAGGCTGGTCCAGCTGTGCACGCGGGGGAGCAACTTGCCGTCGAGGGTGAAGCTGGGCGTACCGGTAATCTTCACCTCGTCCTGTCCGTGCCGGGTCATCGCCAGTATCTTGTTCTGCGAATCCGTGTTGGCGAGGCAGGCATTGGCTTGCGTCCGGTTGATGCCGCGCTTGGCAATCAGATCGTAGAAGCCGACATCGCTGGCGATTTTTCGCAACCTCGTGTCGAGCTCACCGGTATACCAGCTTTCCCGGGTTTCCCGGGTCGCGGTGGTAACCTTGCGGAGCCACTGGCCCTGTGTGGACATGAACGCCCGGTGATTGCCGAAAAACTTGGCCCGGCCGCCGCACCGGGCGAGCAAGGCCGCAGTGAAATCGACCGGATCGCGAACATAATTGCGCACTTCGCTGCTGACATGACCCTTGGCCAGGTGATTGCTCTTCAACGGGACATTGGAGTCGACCGTGAAGCTGGCGCAGTGATTGCAGGTGTAGCTGACATATTCGACCAGCTTGTGCTTCGCCAACGGATTGCCGAGCACATGGCCGCCCATTTTCGATTGGGTGACGCGTGTCGTCCAGTCGGTCTGTTGTGCTTCGGCCGGTGCGGCCAATGCGGTGGTGAGGATGATTGCAGAAGCAAGAAACGCCGCTCCCATACGCATCATTCGTCCTTTCCTTTACCGGCGCGCGCCACGTCGGTGCGCTTCCTGTCTCCGGTACCGACCTTGCCGACAATGGCAATACCGGTATGTGCTGCTTCCTTAGAAGCTGTGTCCGCATTGGCAACAGCTGAAGCCAGCGATTCCAGTACCCTGTTCAGTTCCGGGTCACCAATGTCGCGCAGGCTGTCGCCCAGTTCCAATGGCGCCGGCTTCAGCGTTGGTGGCGGTGCGGCCGGTTTTTCCTTGCGATTCAGGCGGTTTATGGTTCCCTGCCTGAATCGCACCTGACTCACGGCCCCGTAGCCGAAGAAGCGATTGACGCGCTCGATGATCTCCGGCGCGATATGCTGCATCAGCGTGGCATGGGCACCCGAGACCAGCAGGTGCAGCGTTCCGCCCTCCTTTTCGCCGCGCGGGAAGCGGATTGATTCGGGAAGCGAGACATCTGCATATCGCTCGCCGACAATTTCCGGCCAGCGGCTGACCACCGAACTCTGGATGAAGCCATATCTGCGGAACGCAGCGCGACCTATTTCGGGCATCAGGTCGGAGATGCTCTTGGCCGGGCCGCCGCGAGGGCGCTGATATTTCTGGATTTTCCTGGGTCTTGCTGATCTGGCGCGCGACTTCGACTTGGCGCCTGCCGCGCCGCGATCGCCGAAATTGCTAAAATCCTTCGCCATAGTTTCAATTTATGGCATGGCGCGCCCATGGCCGTCGATAGTCTTCCCGCCAAAGCGCGCAATATTTCTGCCGATATCAGTGCACATTATGTGGATAACGCCCGAAATTTGCCCTGGCGCATGCCTCCCGGGGCGGCGGATCGGGGAAAACTGCCCAATCCCTATTATGTCTGGTTGTCGGAAATCATGCTGCAGCAGACCACCGTGGGCGCTGTCAAAGGCTATTTCGACGGATTTACCCAGCGCTGGCCCACCATTGCCGATCTCGCTGCAGCCGATGAAAGCGACATCCTCGCTGCCTGGGCAGGCCTGGGTTATTATGCACGCGCGCGAAACCTCCACAAATGTGCGCGCCATATAATTGAAAAACTGGACGGAAAATTTCCTCAGAAAGAGTCTGAACTACTGCGTCTGCCCGGCGTCGGAGCTTATACGGCCGCCGCGATTGCGGCGATTGCCTTTGGCGAACGCGCGGTGGTGGTGGATGCCAATATCGAACGGCTGGTCGCGAGGGTCCACGCGATTGCCACGCCGTTGCCAGCAGGCAAAGCCGAAATCAGGGCCGCGATGGATGAATTGACGCCGGCCTCCGGTGCCGGCGATTTTGCCCAGGCCTGCATGGATATCGGCGCGACCATCTGCACGGCGAAGAATCCCAAATGCGAAGTCTGCCCCGTGCGGCCCGATTGCGCCGCCCATGCATCCGGTGCACCGGAAAGCTATCCGGTGAAACCGCCAAAGCGGGAAAAACCGGTGCGCCGGGCGCGGTTTTTCTGGATCGAGCAGCAAGGGCTGCTGATGCTCGGCCGAAGGCCGGAGAAAGGCATGCTGGCCGGGATGCGGTGCCTTCCCGACGACGACTGGTCGGCGCGGCAGGACGGAAATGCACAGGCGATGCTCGAAGGCGAGTGGCAGGTTCATCGCAACGCCGTTCAGCACAGCTTCACGCATTTTTCGCTTGATGTAGATTTGGCAGTTTATCGGAGCCAAAAAATCGTTACTAACGATGATCAGATCACCTGGTGGCCGCTCGACGACATCGACCGCGCCGGATTGCCAACACTCTATGCCAAGGCCGTGCGCTGGATGGCGGAACGGAAAGAGAAGGATAATTGATGAGTAAAATGGAAAACGGACTGGCGAATGTTTCGCGGCGCAGCCTGTTGGGCGGCATGGGTGCAGGCCTGCTGCTTGCTGGCTTGCCGCAGCCATTATTGGCCCGTGCAATGGTTGGAAGAACACCGACCTTTCCCGGCCTGACAAAGATCATCAATGAATATGTCGGGGACAGGAAAGTCGCCAGCATGCTCGCTGCCGTTGGCTTCGGGCAGGGCGATCCGCAAGTGATTTCAGCAGGCACGCTGAAACTGGGCGGCGAAAAGCAAGTGGGCATGGAGACGCTCTGGCGCCTCTATTCGCAGACCAAGCCGGTCACCGGCATGGCGACAATGATGCTGATCGAAGACGGGAAATTGACACTAGACCAGCCGCTCCATGACTTGTTTCCCGGCTTCAGGGAAATGCAGGTATTGCTCGAACCGGAAGGCGCACTGGACAAGACGGAAGCAGCCAGGTCTCCGATTACGATCCGGCAATTGCTGACACATACCGCCGGCCTTGGATATACGATTGTCTCGAAGGGACCGATCCAGAAAGCCTATCTGGCAAACGGGATCACGCCGGGCCGGATCAGCCGTGCGCCGCTGCCAGGCATTGATACCGGTGCGCCAACGCCTGATCTCAAGACTTTCATGCAGCGCCTGTCCGAATTGCCGCTCGTGTACCAGCCGGGTACCAAGTGGAGCTATTCGATCAGCATTGATGTGCTGAGCGCCGTGGTCGAAGAAGCCTCGGGCAAGCCGCTCGACATGTTCCTCGCCGAACGCCTGTTCGGGCCGCTCGGCATGAACGACATGTTCTACCAGGTACCGGAAGAACGGAAGGGCGACCTCGCTGACAATCACGCCGTGTTCGCCGGTTCGCTGATCCCGATCGATCCCGGTTCGACGAGCATTTATCTCGACAAGCCCGCCTTTGCATTTGGCGGAACCGGACTCGTCGGGACGGCCAAGGATTATGACGTATTCCTGAAAATGTTGCTAGGCTTCGGCGAAACCGGCGGTGTCCGCGTGATGAAGGAAGAAACCGCACGCTTGGCCATGTCGAACCTTTTGCCCGAGGGCGCCGATACTTCAGGGACCTGGGTTGAAGGGCAGGGCTTTGGTGCCGGCGGGCGTTCCGGTCTCGGCACCGCGACCAGCCCGGCCGGGACCTTTGGTTGGGGTGGTGCAGCGGGTACAGCCGCATTTGTCGATACGTCGCGCGGCTTCCGCGCCGGTGGCTATACCCAGTACATGCCGTCGAACAGCTATCCGTTCCAGGCGAGCTTCCCGGCCTATGTCTATGAGGACCTGCTCGGTTCCTCGCCAGTAGAAGCCGCCGCGACCAGCTGATGGCAGGCATCGTTCCGGCTTTTGCTGGCGGTACCATGGACCGCGCCGATCAGGTGCGGGTCAATCCGGACAGATTGCGCGCGGCAATGATGAATCCGCATGCCCGGCTGCTGCACATGGACGGCCTCAATCCCGTATTTGACATGCAGGGCGACTTGTCCTGGGGACTGGCGATGGACGCATCGCCTGAAAATGACTTGCTGCTGCTTGGCATGGAAGGCGAGACGCCCTGTTTCACCGAACTAAACGGCGCCGGCGATCCCGGGCCCGCCACCAATCCGCGGTTGTGGCAGATGCTGGGTTCACTGCCGGCCGAGCAGGCGGCAATCTATGCCACGGCGCGCAGCCTGATCGACTGGCACGCGCGTCACGGATTCTGCGCCAATTGCGGTCACAAGACCCAGTCGCGCAAGGGCGGCTGGTCGCGGCTGTGCGACCCGGACGAAGGCGGATGCGGCGCCGAGCATTTTCCACGCACCGATCCGGTGGCGATCATGCTGGCGGAATGCGAGGGCAAGATACTGCTCGGACGCCAGCCGCGATTCCCGGTCAAGCGGCTGTCCGCGCTGGCCGGATTCATGGAACCGGGCGAAAGCATAGAGGGCTGCGTCAAGCGTGAACTGTTCGAGGAGGCAGGTGTCCACGTCTATGATGTCGAATATGTCGCGAGCCAGCCATGGCCATTCCCGTCATCGCTGATGATCGCTTGCACGAGCAAGACCGACGATCCTACCCTGACCCTTGACGAGGAGGAGATTGAAGAGGCGGCATGGTTTTCGCGCGACGAGGTGGAAGCGGCAATGGCGGGGGATGAGAGTGCCCCGTTCATCGCGCCGCCACCCTTTGCCATTGCCCATGACCTGCTTCGGCATTGGCTGGATGAGCAAGATTCATGACTGAAAATCGCATCGAACTGATGGGGGCGCCCGGCTCGCCATATACGCGCAAGATGCTGGCCGTGCTACGCTACCGGCGCATTCCGCACAACATCATCTGGGGTAGCGGGATGATGACGAACAAGAATTATCCCAAGCCAAAGGTGCAACTGCTGCCGACCTTCTACTTCCCCGATGAAACGGGTGAGTTGGAAGCGGTGGTCGATTCGACCCCGATCATCCGGCGCCTGGAATCTGATTATCGGGAGCGTTCGGTAATCCCGGACGATGAAGTGCTGCGTTTCCTGGACCTGCTGATCGAGGATTATGCCGATGAATGGCTGACAAAGGCGATGTTCCATTTTCGCTGGGCCTTTGATGCCGACGCCAAGCATGCCGCGCCGCTGCTCATCTACTGGGCCAATCCAATGCTCGATGACGCGCAGGTCGCAGCGATGGCGGAGCAGTTTTCAAAGCGCCAGATCGATCGACTCTATGTCGTCGGATCGAATGACGTCACCGCCAGGACGATCGAGGAAAGCTATGTCCGCTTGCTGCATATTCTCGATCGGTTGATCCAGGAGCAGGGCTTCGTGCTGGGAAGCCGTCCCTCATCCTGCGACTTTGCGCTCTTCGGGCAGCTCACGCAGCTCACCCAAGTCGAGCCGACTTCGGCGGCGCTTACCAATGCCAATGCCCAGCGGGTGAGGGGCTGGGTGGACCGGATGGAAGACCTGTCGGGCCACAAGAACGGCGCCTGGCTCGAACCGGACGAGCTGGGCAACCTGCAGCCATTGCTTGGAGAAATTGGAAAGGTCTACGCGCCAGTGCTGAAAGCCAATGCCGAGGCGGCTGCAGCAGGCGAAGAGAATTTCAATTGCGAAGTCGACGGCAGGTCCTGGGAACAACCAGTTTTCCCCTATCAGACAAAGTGCCTGCTGGCGCTGCGCGAGGCGCGGGCGAACCTGTCGCCGCAAGCCGTTGAAAGGGTCGATG
>JAAUYH010024242.1_pt1 | contig 10790 bp, 12 predicted proteins | sample 7278061 | NCBI WGS metagenome assembly JAAUYH01 (sample SAMN14350203, study PRJNA611818) | marine sediment metagenome | isolation source: surface marine sediment (0.6m) | place: French Polynesia: Moorea | collected 2018-08 | reverse complement strand
TGTGGGAGATAAGCCCTCTGGGGTCTTAATGCTTGAGCTAGACAATTGCATCTTTTGGGTGGGTTGTTTGGTAAAGGGAACGAGTAGCGAGTACTCCTTTAAGATTTAAAGGCATGTCGTTGAACCAAGAATCCCCGTCGTTCTAAGACGGTGGAGCGTCAACCTATTATTTGTCTAGCGATCGCATAGCTAGCCTGGGGAGTCGCTGTATTTTTCTTCTTTTGCTTCTTCAGAAGTTAAAATCGAATCAAAGTAACATATATCATATATCAAGTACAAGGATACTCACTATTGAGTTCTAGGATAGATACGCAATGGAAGAACTCGCCGAATTAAGACAATTGTTAGTTTCTGGCAATACTACCGAAGCGATCGCTCTGATAGATGAATTGGAAGAAATGGGCAGAAAAGCAATTATTAGAAATATTGAATCTTATCTAATAATATTGCTAGCTCATTTGATTAAGCATCAGACAGAACAAAGAATGACTAACTCTTGGTTGGCATCCATTGTCAATGCCATAGTGGGAATCAAAAAACTAAATCAAAGAGAGAAAAATTCTTACTATATAAAAGCTACTGATTGGGATGATTATTTAGAAGAGGCGGTAGAGTTAGCTAGCTTGGAAGCAGCAAAAGAAGCTTTTGGTGGTATTTACTCTGTAGAACAATTATCAGAGAGATTCGATCGCGATCGCGTTTTAACGATAGCTTGGCAAATGTTGGAATTGACCTATCAGAATGACTCTAAGGATCTACCACGGGCAATTAGAAAATTCATCGAACGACTTAGTATTTTGTAGCTATCTATATTAATATGGCGCTACTAAAAATCTAGGCAAAGTTGGGTAAACTTTGGCAGACATGAATCCAAGCACAGTGATTCACTAGGGATTTGTGGAGTAGAATTATCTTTGTCTATTAGCTTCCCTTTCTCTTGAGAACACTGGCTAATAGACTTAACCCCAACCCTGACCCTCTTTGCTGAGTGGTAATTGATTTCTTGATACTGGTGATAGTTGATTTGAGGTCTTTAGATTGGGTTTTGCGGAGTTTTTTAATTCCTGAGTGTTTGCCCTTAAGGCTGTGATAAACGTTTCTAACGGTGGTGCTATCTACTTGAAATTGGTTTTGAAGGCTCTTTTCGATCAGACCGATCTTCTCTCCTGCCAACAAAGATATGTGCATCTGTTTCTCAATGGCTGCGTATAGATTAACCATTGATTCTAGAAAAGGATAGATATTTGCTGGTAATTTGGTTTGATATGTTGGCATAAACTAATTATACATGGTTAAGCTTTTATCATGGAAAGGAAGATTATAATTACCCAATAAGTACTTTACAGTCGGCGAAGGTTGAATAAAACAATAAACAATATATGTCTCAGCTACCTATAATTACGGAACACATTGACATAACTCCTGGCGTTTGTGGAGGAAAACCTCATATTACGGGACATAGAATTAAGGTACAGGATATTGCAATCTGGCACGATAAAATGGGTCTGTCTCCAGATGAAATTGTCTCCCAATATCCTAGTCTCAATTTGTCAGATGTATATGCTGCTTTAGCCTATTACTACGACCATTTTGAAGAAATTAGGCTTCACATTGAAGAAGACAAAAAATATGTACAAGAATTACAAGCCCAAACCCCTTCTTTAGTTCAGCAAAAACTTAAAGATTTAGATGGTAGATAAAATTAAATTTCACTTGGATGAAAATGTAAGAAATGCCATTGCACAGGGATTGCGTAGAAGAGAAATTGATGTTACCACTACCCCAGAACAATCTTTGATTGGTATCTCCGACGAAGAGCAATTAGAATTTGCTATATCCCAAGGAAGAGTTATTTTTACTCAAGATACTGATTTTATTAGAATGAATCAATCCAACAGGAATCACTGTGGCATTGTTTATAGCTATCAAGGCAATAAATCTATTGGAGAAATAATTAGAGGTTTGATTTTGATTTGGGAGTTATTAGAACCATCTGAGATGGTAGGCAAAGTTGAGTTTATTTGAAGTGCGATCACCTTGAGTATTTCAATATTTTGCTCTTATTTTCTGCCTTCTACTACTTGGCAGCGCTTTTATCTCTTTATTCTCTTTTTTAGTTACACTTGAAGCCCGGTATATTCCTGAAATTAGCATAGATGACTTTTTCGCCACCAGGTTCGTCATAAGCAAAATAGTTAAACCAAAGATGAGCTTGTTTATCACCTTTGACTATATCTTTCAATAAATTCTCCAGATATTCAGAATTAGGGGAAGATGTAACGATTATTCTTTCATTATATGGAACGATTATTTTTTTATTATTATTTGACACAATTAATCTTCTGTCACTTACTACAGTTCAATTGTAAATCACAAAATAAAAAATAGCTAAAATCAGTTTGGAATTGATGTTCAAACTTTTCAAGTTGCTACTGCTTTCTAAGATTTAATTCACATCAGAGGTAATTTATGAAATACGTAACTGAATTCCGAGATCCAAAAAAAGCACAGGCAATATTGGCAGAAATCGGAAAATTAAGCCAAATTCTACCAATGGATCGTGCAAAACCTCTAAAATTGATGGAAATCTGTGGCGGTCATACTCACTCTATCTTTAAATATGGTTTAGAAACAGTCTTACCTGAAAGTATTGAATTAATTCATGGCCCTGGATGTCCAGTGTGCGTCATGCCTAGAGGCAGATTAGATGATGCGATCGCTCTAGCAGAACAACCAAATGTTATCTTCACTACCTTTGGTGATGCGATGCGAGTACCAGGTTCTCAACAGAGTTTACTGCAAGCCAAAGCTCGACAGGCTGATGTCCGCATGGTTTATTCTCCTCTAGATGCTTTGAAAATCGCTCAGGAAAACCCCCACCAAGAAGTTATCTTTTTTGCCATCGGCTTTGAGACAACTGCCCCCAGCACCGCTTTGACCGTTCTCCAAGCCCAAGCAGAAGGTATTGCCAACTTTAGCCTGTTTTGCAACCATGTTCTGGTAGTCCCTGCCCTGGAAGCCCTGCTGAATAATCCCGATTTACAACTAGATGGCTTTATTGCTCCTGGTCACGTTAGCGCAGTAATTGGCACCGAACCCTACCAAATTATTGCCGATCAATACTGTAAACCTCTAGTTATTTCTGGTTTTGAACCCCTAGATATTTTGCAATCGGTATGGATGTTGCTCCAACAGTTAATCGAAGGACGTTGTGAAGTAGAAAATCAGTATACTCGTTTAGTTAATTCCAGGGGGAATCCCGTTGGTCTAGATGCGATCGCCAAAGTATTTACGATCCGCGATCGCTTTGAATGGCGAGGCTTAGGGAAAATTGCCCAATCTGGCTTAAAAATAAGGGATGAATACGCCCAATTTGATGCTGAAGTTAAGTTTGTTGTCCCTAATCGTCAAGTTGCTGATGCGAAGGCTTGTCAATGTGGAGAAATTCTTAAAGGAGTTTTGAAACCCTGGCAGTGTAAGGTATTTGGCACAGCTTGTACCCCTGAAAATCCCATCGGTACTTGTATGGTGTCTTCTGAAGGAGCTTGCGCTGCCTATTATAAGTATGGGCGTTTAGCTGCTCTTGATAAACAGTATCACTCTAAGAAATCTCAGCTATCAGCCAGTGTTACCAGAAAAAAAAACTAAGACAACCCAATTAACTCCTCAAGAAAAAGCCGAAAGATGGCGCAAATTTGTGGCTAGTCTCCCCCAAAATAGTGCTAACTTACCAGACGAAGCCTTACATCGAGATACTATGTATGATGTTAGTCACTATCCATAAGATTAAAGGAAAACGTACCCATGATATTCGACTACTTGCTGTCATGAAAGCGAATAAGATTAGCCACTTGCTAACCTTTAATCCCAAAGATTTTTTGTCTCTTCCCGATATTACAATTGTTCATCCACAAGAAATGACAACAAACTCTTAATTAAGCATGATCATCGCTCTTATAGCGATCGCTTTAACCAAGTCAACTAATGTCAAGAAAATAATGTCAAGAAAAATATTGTCTAAGTAATTCGTAGTTGTACATGAAATAACATTGATTAAAGGTGAAGAAGCCCGAAGAGTTAAAAGGGAGAGTGTAGTAGGATGGCAGACGAAACAATCTGGATTATTACAGCAGAAAATACCCCTGCAACTAATGAGGGTGTTAGAGGAGGCTCTACCAGAAATCCTTGGAATTCTCCCCAAAAAGCGATCGCCAAAACTGCCCAGTTAAGCAGAGTTAGTGTCCACAAGCTGGAAGCCGAATTGTCTAAATTCTTGCAAATTATGGGTGGATTATTTAATCGCGCTCAAGAGCAAGCCAATCAGCAAACAGGATTAAAGTTGGATGAAATAGAGTTATCGGTAGAAATTACTGGAGAAGGTGAGATTAAACTTCTGGGGACTGGCATCACTACAGGAACCACAGGAGGCATCAAACTTAAATTCAAAAAGGAGTAGCACGGATGGCAAATTGGGCGTTAGTTATTGGCATAAATAATTATTCCCCCAGAATGAAATCCCTTAAGTATGCTCAGAATGATGCCGAATTGATGAGGGATTACTTTAGCCAGGAAGCGAATTTTGAGCGAGTTTACTATTTTGCTGATAACTCACCTCCGATTCAGGCACCTGATGGCTCGTGGCAAGATACGCAACCGACTCGTAGCAATATCTTGTCTTTCCTGTACGATTTTTTTGAGGAGCCGAAGTTAAGTGCAGGGGACAATTTATGGTTCTTTTTTGGCGGTCATGGATTGCGTTATCAAGGACATGACTATTTAGTTCCTGGTGAGGCTAATCCCAGATTAATTAAAGAGACAACTATCGCCCTAAATACGGTTACGGAGAGGTTACGAAGAAGTGGGGCAGATAATGTAATTTTGTTATTGGATGCCTGTAGAAACGAAAATGACTGGGGAAATCGTTCGACAGGATGGCAAAAGCAAAAAGGAGTAATTACTATTGCTTCCTGTTCACCAGAGGAAGAGTCCTATGAAATTCCCGAACTCCAACAAGGTTCTTTTACCTATGCCTTGTTAGAAGCTTTGAGGATACAAGGGGAAAATAACTGTGCAACTGTGGAACGACTATATAGCCGTCTCCAGTATCGAGTCGAGGAAATTAATCGCCAGTATGGCAAACCACGGCAAACACCTTATGCTGTGGTAGAACCAGCTACGAAGTTACATTTGATTCTCTTACCGAAACAGGCAACTCGTCAGGATATAGCTCAACTACGAGAAGATGCTCAAGACGCAGAATTAGATAACAAGCTGTTGGAAGCTAAACAGCTATGGATTAGAGTATTAGCCCTATCTCCCACTGATCCGAAGGTTCTCAAGGCTTACGAAAGAATTATTCGCAAGATAGTCCAGCAGCAAGCTACTTCACCGCCATCTCCTGGTGACTATACTCCTTCGACTATGGAAATAACTACTCCTGAAATATCCACTTCCCAGAAAACTAATACTCGCTCTTCCCAAGAGGCTGAGTTGCTAAAAAATGCTAAGGATCAGCAAGTAAATCGAGAAGAAAATCAACCTCAATCTTTCACTGAAGATTTGGGTAATGGTATCAAATTAGAAATGATTGCGATCCCTGGTGGCAAGTTTCTCATGGGTTCACCAAAAGGTGAAGGATACGATTACGAAAAACCTCAACACGAAGTAACTGTCCCGTCTTTCTACATGGGCAAATATCCCATTACTCAAGCACAGTATCAACAACTCATGGGAAACAATCCCTCTAACTTTCAAAGTGATGAGCGACCTGTCGAGAAGGTTTCTTGGGATGATGCGGTGGAATTCTGCCAAAAATTATCAAAACAGACTGGAACTGAATACCGACTACCGACCGAAGCGGAATGGGAATATGCCTGTCGTGCAGGAACATCAACAAAATACTACTTTGGCAATGATCAAGATGAATTAAAAGAATACGCTTGGTATCGCAAAAACTCAAACGAGACTCATCCTGTAGGAGAGAAACAACCGAATCAATGGGGACTCTATGATCTCCATGGCAATGTTTGGGAATGGTGTGAAGATGACTGGCATGAAAACTATCAAGGTGCGCCAAATGATGGAAGAGCTTGGGTTTCAGGAATAAGTAACAAAAAAGTAAAACGTGGCAATTCATGGAACTACGATCCTCATGGCTGCCGTTCAGCGTTCCGCTTCAACGGTACCCGCGGCTACCGTTACAGCTATATCGGTTTTCGTGTTGTCTGTGTCGCCCCAGGACTACATAGCCCTTTTGCTCTTTTTGCCCTTTTTTTCGCAAAATTTTTACGTACTATACTTAGTTGTTTTATATGATACAAAAAACAAATTAGCGATAGTATTCTTGGAGAGTATATCTTAGTGCCTTCTGTTCCGATAGTTACAAATCTCTAGGCGACAGAAGAGCGCTACCCATCTTTCCTTTCTTGAAAATCCCAAACCTTTACCACTTCGTTCATCCACTACACTTGAAAGTCTGCACCAGCGGATACAAAAGTTATGTTTCCCTCATCAGCAAACGAAACTAGTACAGCAATTTCGATTCCGAATAAAACGTTCTTAGGAGCGTCTAAACTCCATCTGGTGATATTGTCCTGTAAATCATTTTCATGGCTACCACCGATGGCTAAATGATCTTTGGTAAATATTCTTTGAGCACCATCCCATATGTGGACTGATGATAGAGTTACGCCATTATCTGCTTTAAAAAGGACAAAAAACTTGTCTAATTTTGCACGACTGCCATTCACAATTACAGGGGTTGGGATACTGAAATGAAACCAATTACTGGTGTTATCCAAACCGCGAAATGTACATCCATTACCTTTGGGAATACCTAGTAAAGCACTCCATTTAACTCCATCGAAGTCTTTTAGATTTGTGGGGTCTGTTTTTTGAGGACGTACCGAATTTCCATGTACCCACATTGCTTGTAATGTCATGATGTGTCACCTCTCCATAAAGATTACTCAATCGCATCTTTAGGAGTGATCTGATGAGTATTAATATTTCCAACACGTAAAACTCATAGCTAAAAATAGCTTGATAGATCAATCCTTTATTGTGAGAGTATGAGAAATTCCTTCTTTCGTGATCTCGCTAACTAACTTATTGAAATTTGCTACATAAATATGATAGAAACTTTGTGAATCAAGATTTTTTCAATAAGATTCATTGATGACTTAGCTTTATATAGCAAGCATTTTAGGATATTAGGATAACAAATCTAGATCATCGAAAAGAAATCGCCATATTCTCTATATTATTAACTATAAAAGAGAAATATAAAGAAATTGTGGGGTTAAACTATAAACAGAATCAGTTTAGATAGTTTAATGACTTTGAGCGATCAGTCGGCTACGGGTCACGTAATCGCAATTCGCTAATTTCAATCTCCCGCTCCTCAAGAGATATTTTAGTTTGATTAATGGAAAGCAGAATAAAGATTTTGACTGTTGACTGTTGAATATTGGAAGATTAACTTGGCAATTAATCTCAAATTATGTCGTTCCAATCAAAGTAGTGTAAATCATGAACCTGTTAGACCGCGCCCAAGCTCCTACTGTAGCCTCCTTAATGCAGTCTTTTCCTTACTTTGCCGAGCCAAATACTTCTGTGGCGGAGATTAGAGAATTGATGCACAGTCATAATATTCGTCATATACCAATAAAACAAAAAGATAGCGTGATGGGCATTGTTTCAGAACGAGATTTGCGTTGGATGAGCAGTCCAGCAATAACTCTACCTGTTGCCGAGGAAATTCCAGTTCATCATGTTATGACTTTTAATCCTTATACAGTGGAGATTAATGAACCTTTAACAACCGTAATCTCTGAAATGACGGAGCGTAAAATTGGTGCAGCGATTGTTCTTAGTTCGGGAAAACTAGTAGGTATCGTTACTGTCATTGATATCTGTCGCGCTTTGGGAGAGTTATTAGAATCGGAATTTAGCTTGAGTGGCGAAGCTTAGGGGAAAATTGTCCAATTTAGTTTAACAATTTAAAACAACTTAAATTTAGAATCCCCGTCATTCTAAGGCGGGTGAGTATGTCCAAAAAATCCTGCTAAACCTCGTCCACTTAGCAAATTGTAGTTTTACATTCATGATTTAATCCTTGCCATTATTTTGACTACCTACTACCTACTACCTACTACCTACGAACAGTTCTCTTAAAAACTACGGGTTTCAAACTAGATGCGGTTTAATGATGCTGCCTAATGTCGCTACAATAATAGACTGCACACAATTTAAAATTAATTTCACATACGAGGTATTTTGTGAGTGTAAGAGTAAGGATTGCTCCTTCACCAACAGGAAATTTACACATTGGGACAGCCAGGACGGCAGTTTTTAACTGGCTTTTTGCCCATCATCATCAGGGAACGTTTGTCCTCCGAATTGAAGATACAGACGAGGCAAGATCGCGTCCTGAATACACGGAGAATATCAAGTCAGGACTAGAGTGGTTAGGACTCAACTGGGATGAAGGTCCTTTTTTTCAGACTCAGCGTTTAGAAAAGTACCAAGCAGCGGTACAAACTTTGCTAGATCAGGATTTGGCTTATTTTTGCTACTGTACTCCTGAAGAGCTTGATGAGATGCGGTCAATCCAGAAGGCAAAAGGACAAGCCCCTGGTTATGATAATCGTCACCGCAATCTAACTACTGAAGAAAAACAAGCATTTGCAGCAGAAGGACGTAAACCGGTAGTCCGTTTTAAAATAGATAGCGATCGCAATATTGTCTGGCAGGATTCCATCAGAGGTACAGTCAGTTGGCAAGGTAGCGATTTGGGTGGAGACATGGTGATTGCCCGCGCTGCGGATGATGATCAGCCCTATGGACAAGCTTTGTATAATCTGGCAGTAGTAGTTGATGATATTGAGATGAATATCTCCCATGTAATTCGTGGAGAAGATCATATCGCCAATACTGCTAAACAAATTTTGCTGTACGAAGCTTTGGGTGCAGAAATTCCTGTCTTTGCCCATAGTCCTTTAATTCTTAACCAGGATGGACGCAAATTGTCAAAACGAGATGGGGTCACATCTATTGATGATTTCCGTAAAATGGGTTTTCTCCCCGAAGCTTTGGTTAATTACATGACTTTACTAGGCTGGACTTTTCCCGACTCGACCAAAGAAATCTTTACCCTAGAAGAAGCAGCCAAAGAGTTTGAGCTAGAGCGAGTCAATAAAGCTGGGGCAAAATTCGACTGGGATAAATTAGATTGGATTAACAGTCAATATCTCCATCAAATGCCTGCTGATCAATTAACCGATTTATTAATTCCCTATTGGCGGGATGCTGGGTATGACGTAGATAGCAAAGACCGCTCTTGGTTAGAAACCTTAACAGCACTGACAGCACCTACTCTTAACCGCTTAACCGACGTAATTAAGGAAACTAGTGTCTTTTTTGTCGATTCCGTGGAACACACAGCAGAAGCAATGGATTTATTAAAGCAAGAAGGCGTAGCTGAGGTAGTTAGCGAGATAATTGCAGGGGTTAATCATGCTGAAGGGATGGCAGAAGAAGATACTAAGGCACTCATCAAGCAAGTCACCAAAAGCCAGAAAGTAAAAAAAGGTTTGGTAATGCGATCGCTGCGAGCTAGTTTAACAGGAGAATTACACGGGCCAGATTTAACTCAAACTTGGTTATTGCTCAACAAGTTAGGTGCAGATAAATCTCGTTTGCAGCAGACTTTAGCCAAAATCACGGCTTAAAATCAGGGCTTGTTAACTGGGATCCGAAGGGGAAAGATCTTAGAAGATCCCAGTGCAGGAGGAATCCCAGCCCTTCTAGAGCGGTGGAGCGTCAAATAGAAAAAATCTAAAATGGCGTATAAATACAAGGGGGTTCGACTAAACTTACAGGTAGAGTTCGCGCTGACATGAAAAATATATGGACAATCTTGCACTTTGGCAACGCTACCAAGACTGGCTTTATTACAACGAAGATTTAGGAATTTACCTAGATATTAGTCGTATTAGCTTTGATGACGCTCAAGTAGAACAGCTAAAACCCAAATTTAATCGAGCATTTCAAGACATTACAGCTTTAGAAGGTGGTGCGATCGCCAATCCCGACGAAAATCGCATGGTGGGTCACTATTGGCTGCGTGATCCTGATTTAGCACCCACCCCTGAATTGAGACAGGACATTATTGACACCAATAACAGCGTCCTTGATTTTCAGCGCAAGATACACAGTGGCGAAATTCATCCCCCCAGTGGCGGTAAGTTTACTGATATTCTTTCCATTGGTATCGGAGGCTCGGCTTTGGGTCCTCAATTTGTGGCTCAGGCTCTAGCGCCCACTGATCCTCCCCTCAAGATTCACTTTATTGATAATACTGACCCTGCGGGAATCGATCGCGTGATTGCAGGTATTAGTAACTTAGAAACTACTCTCGTCTCCGTCATTTCTAAGTCTGGAGGTACTCCTGAAACCCGCAACGGAATGCTGGAGATCAAAAAAGTTTATGCCGATCATAATCTGGATTTTTCCGCTCACGCTTTTGCGATTACGGGAAAAAGTAGTAAATTAGAAGCGATCGCTGAACGAGAAGGTTGGTTGGCTATTTTTCCGATGCGAGACTGGGTTGGGGGACGTACCTCAGAATTGTCACCCGTCGGTCTAGTAGCTGCTGCACTTCAAGGTATTGATATCAGGGCAATGTTAGAAGGTGCCAAAGCGATGGATGCTCTGACTCGGAAACCCAGTCTTCAGGATAATCCCGCTGCATTATTAGCAATGGCGTGGTATTGTGCAGGACATGGTAG
>JAAUYH010101018.1_pt1 | contig 10792 bp, 6 predicted proteins | sample 7278061 | NCBI WGS metagenome assembly JAAUYH01 (sample SAMN14350203, study PRJNA611818) | marine sediment metagenome | isolation source: surface marine sediment (0.6m) | place: French Polynesia: Moorea | collected 2018-08 | reverse complement strand
CGGTCAAAATTCAGGCTGCCTTCACTCATAGCGCAGGTATCTGCTCAACAAAGGGTATCCTCAGGGGCCGGATGCCGAATTGTCAAGATTTTGAATTTATAATTGCTGCTCCTGACTACTGTATTCCTTACCAGAAAAAATTCCCGCTTTAGGTTGTAAGCCACTTGTCGCAAAATTCCTGATGGTCAAAATTGGGCGGATTAAGCAATCGGAGCCGATGAACGTTCCCTCCTTTGAGTGGGCGGGTGAGATGCTGAAGTCTCCTGAGTAAACGCTATGGGCAAAGTGAACCAAAAGGTGCTCCCTTGGCCCAATGTACTTTCAACATGAATTGAGCCGCCATGGGCTTCCACAATTTGTCGACATAGATAAAGACCCAGACCAGCGCCGCCTCGTCGCCCTCGTCCCTGAACAAATCGATAAAACAGCCGCTCCCTTTCATGTTCAGGAATTCCAGGCCCCTGATCATGCACACACACTCTAACGGAATCCATGACTGGCGCTTCCACCTCAAGGGAAACTCTTTTTCCGGGCTCACTCAACCGAATTGCGTTGCCTAACAAATTCTGTAATACCCGTTGAATTTCAAGTTCATCGCCATAAACGGTCGGTAAGGAGGCGGCGACATGATAAGTAAGTTTACACTTATCTCCAGAAGCCGCTTGAATCTGAACCGTGACACGGCTGAAAATCTTTTGCCAGTTCAACGGTTCTGGATTCAGATTTCGACTCCCCCCAGCCTCATAACGACTAATATCCAGTAGGGCTTCTACCAGCTTGAGGAGATCTTCGTTGGCTTGATGATATTCAGTCAACACGTCGCCCAAAGAGTCGTCTACAGGGCCAAAAGCCCCCCCTAACATAGCCTTGAGTGTGGTGCGACTGGCTAAAATAGGGGTGCGCAAATCATGGGAAAGGGTGCTAATTAGATCTTCTAACTGCTGGTTGCGGAGTTGGATGCGCTCCTGCCGAGCCATAATTTCGCGGGCCATGGTATTGAGCATCTCGGCCAACTGACCTATTTCGTCAGGCGACGAGTAGTCAAGTTGGGTTTCCAACTGACCGGCTTGCCAGGCCTGACTGACTTGTGTCACCTGTTTGAGGGGCATTTCGACCCGTCGCCGCAGCAGCCACAAGTTCAATCCCATTCCAGCGAAAATAACTACCGTGCTGAATACACTAAGGCCAATCCCAATCTGATTGAGTTGATGCAGCTGTTCGTTACGCTGATTCAGCAGCGCCTTCTCCCGCTCAAGGATACTCCCTACTAAATTTCGTAAGGGATCGAGCGAACTCTGCTCTACCAACTCAGGCTTATTCACAGTTCCTTCAAACACCTTTTGAGCGAACTGTTTTTGCCATTGGTTATGAAACACTTGGATTTGATAGAGACGAGCCAGCTGGACGTCATCCTCCTGTAATAGTTGAGACAGCTGATTTAAGCTACGATTAAAGGCTTCCTTTCCATCCTGATATTTCTCTAAAAAAATGGGATTATTTTCTAGCAAAAGGCCCCGCAACGCTGCTTTTTCCTCAAGCGCCGCTCCAAGCAATCTTTCTCCCTCTCGTTTTACTTCAAAGCTATGGGTGACTCTATCGACGGTTTGCTGTTGAAGCAGTCTCACAAAGAGGCTGACCCCCTCTTGCCCTAACAATAAACACACCAAAATCGCCAAACTCAAGTAAAGCGGGGCGAACAACCGAGTTTTTAGAAAAGATAAGTTTAATATAATCAAATTGCAGGCCGATTAAGCACTCCAATTTATAGATTCGAAGAGCTATACAAGCTATCCGCAAAGTTCCCATAAACCCTTTGTCACGTTTTTCAAAGAGAATTTTAAATTAATTGAAAGTTACTGTGATGGACAGGTAACTCAAGCCGGGACGGCCCAACAGAGAAGAATTTCTGACGTTCGATTTAAGTCGGGATAATCCAGTAGAGAAGGAATAAGGTTATTTCATCGCGATCGTCAGACAGTGTCCGACTAGGGCATAAAACTACCCACCTGGCTAACCACCTGCAGGTAGTAAGTTGCAAGCAAAATCGCAACAATAGAAAAGCGCTTTCCTAACCTAAAGCTCCACTAGCCCTCACCCAGGCATTAAACATCGGATTTGATCCAGGAACAGTGGATCTTTCGTCAACTGTTTGCTGATAATCGCAGTGCCTCACGGAAGTCGATCGTGCTCATCCCCTAAATAGTTTTTTATGGCAAGACAACGAGTAATGATTATTGGCAATAACGTGAATGCTGTACAGCGCGTTAGCCATTACTGCCTCAAACAAGGCTCAGAAGTGTTTCCGTACTATGAGATTCCCAATGCAGAGGAGATGAAACTCTTCGCCCCCGAGGTCCTAGTTCTTTGTTATCCAGTGACGGAATCCGCCTTACCGCAACTCGGCCATCCCTGTATTCTGTGGTCAGAACATCCCATATCCACTAACCTGCCTTTGGCTTCCAACGCCTCTCAACTGGAGGCGCAACTCCAGGCGGTCCGCTAAGGGATTTGCGTAAAAGTGAAGCACTCGTTAGCAGGCAGTGGATGGTCAGATGAGTGGATGGGGCGCCCATCCACTACTTGTACTTGATGGGCTGACAAATCCCTCACAGCCAGTTTCCCAACATCACAAACGCAGCCCAAAATCGGGGATGATGATAATTTCCGCGTAGGAGCGTGATTTGGGCCTGCCGAAGCGCTTCCGCCTTGGTTAAGCCCGCATTAAGACCGTGGTAAAATTCTCGCATCAACAAGGCAGTGGATTCGTCATCCACTAACCATAATGAAGCCAGGGTGCTGCGGGCTCCAGCCTGCACCGCCACTCCCGCCAGGCCGAGGGCGGCGCGTTCATCTCCATCGGCTGTTTCGCAGGCGCTCAAAACTAATAATTCCAGGGCTTCAGCCTGACTTTGCTCTCGGGCTTTAAGGAAGGTGTCTAACTGGTTAACGGTAATGGGTTGGTCCCAAGCTAAAATAAATGTCTTGTCGGATTGGGAGCTGAATTGACCGTGGGTAGCGATGTGCACCATCGGGAAGGATGACGATTCAATGAGACTGGCCAGATGGTCGCTGGTAAACTCTTGATTTAGCAACACCTCGCCAGGGATTTCCGACTTAATTTGGGTCAGTTCTAATTCAACAAAGTCTAATGGGGGAAAGTCATGGCGCGATTGACTCAAGCCCGCAGTTAACGCCCGCAGTTTAATTTGGGCTAACGGTTTGGGTTCAAATAGCTGGAGCCCCAAGGTTAGGGCTACATTGTATTTTTCCACCAAATACTGTTGACCGTCATAAAGTGCGGTCATGGGAATATTTCGAAACGCGTCGTCCAAGACAAACACTAAGGTTTCAACGCTACTTTCCGCCAGCGCCGCTTCAGCGGGTTGAATCAGCCAAGTATAGATCTGGTGAGAAAGGGGGTTAATATCCTTATCTGAGGTATAGGGAAGGATTAAGTTTTGGCGCAAATCCGCCACGAGGGTTTCTACTTGCTGCGGCTCCACTGGTGTGGCGTAGTGACGCAGGGGTTGACCCGGCAGTGAAATAATCACTTCCAAGCGATCGCTCAGTAGAATCGGATACACCACGGCCGCTTTCTGATCGATCTGGTCAATTTGTCGGAGCGGTTCTAGACATGCTGAACGAAAGAAATTTTCTAACTTCGCTAACTGCAGGTCTTCAATCACTTCGCGCGCTTTTTGGAGATTGGCTGGGCGAGTATCGGCTCTCAGAAGCAATTCAACCAATTCTCGATAGATGGGCTCGACCCCTTCCCGAAAGGAAAACTGGATCTCGGGGTTCGTCGCTAATAAGTCCTTGCGGATAGACCGGAGGGTTTCGAAGGCGTCTGTGTAAGCTGAGATCGCTTGTTCCCTCAACGGATCGGAGTCATTCCCAGAAAGGGATCTCGAGGCTTCAACCTGGTCAGCTTGGTGTTTTAGAACTCGACCTAGCTGCCACTGCCACCCATAGGCAATGTCTGAAGCGTTACTGGTTTGAGCCAGCGTTAGCGCCTGTTGAGTCAAGTCTTTAGCCGCTTGCCATTGCTGGATCTGCTCATACAGACTACCGAGTTGTCCTAGGGCGTATGACTCCGCCCGGGGATCTTGCAACACTCTAGCCTGTTGCACCGCCGTGGATAAAATCTGGGCAATGGTTTCAGGCGCAAACAGTGAAGAAGACGACAAGGCGGATTCGCGGGACGGCTGGTCGGCGATCTGCATCAAACTAGCCGCGAAATTGACCTGGGCGTAGATGGCGCGACGGCTGGGCGCGAGTCCCCTTAACTGAGGCTGAATTTGTCTGGCCGCCGCCAGCGCCTCTGGCCACTGCTCGGTTTCAATCAAGAGGCCTAACTGATTCAATTGGGCGTTGAGACGAGAGATCGCTGTTGGCGCCGCCGCCGCCGCCTGTTGATAGAGATCTAAGGCTGTATCCGTATCCTTCAATGCCCTGAGGGTATTCGCCAGATTGAATAGGGTGTCGCTCACAGCTAAAGGGGGATCCAACCGTCGCGAAATCTTTAAGCTCCGCTCTAACGCTCCCTTAGACTTCTCCAAGCTGCCAGTCACCTGCCAAACCGCGCCCAGACTTTTCAACGCCAGCGCCTTTAGAATTGAATCAGGCTGAGCTTGCAGCTGCGCATCCACCTGTCGTAATAGGGTTTGGGCGCGACGATACAGCCCTGCCGTTTGCAGTGCTTGCGCTTGGTTAATCTGACTGCCGAGCAAGCCCACTGAATCTCCCTGCTGGGCGTAGGCGTCAGCGGCGCGGCGCCAGGTGTCGAAGGCCGCCTCAGGCCGCCCCATCGCCAGTTGGATTCCCCCCTGAGTATTGAGGACTTGCGCCAGAACCGCCAAGCCGGTTTCCCCTAAGCTGGGTTGTGCGGCTAAGCGATCCAAACTGAGTGCGATCGCCCGTTCTGCCTGTCGCCAATCCCCTAACTTTTGATACGCCAGCGACAAATAACTCAAACTTAAAGCCTGATTAATCCAATCCGCTTGCCTGCCAGACGCCTCAACCGCCTGGCTCCAAATCGCCGCCGCCTCCGAAAACCGGCCAGATTGGTAGAGGGTAAACCCGTGTTCGATAATCCCAGAAACATCCCCAAGCGTCTGACTGATCGGGGGAGATGGGGAATTTTTCACCGACGCCGCTCGATTCTCAGCTGGCGGAGCCGACTGAATAGCCGCTATTCCCGGAACAGCCGTCACCCATACCAGAATAGTTACCACAAACAAAAGAAAATACGGCGGAAACCCCTCCGTTCTTCTCCGGATTGCTCTAAGGATTGTCCTAATGGATAAGCGTCGACGCATACGGTTTGTCAGCTTGAAAATGAACTGCAGTCTAGATCGACAGCCAACTTGAACCCGCCGGGGAGTCGCCATTACTCGACTAAGTTCGCTGCACAATGAGGAGAAGGACGCCAAGATTGGCTAGACGTCCATTCAGGCGCCTGAGCCACTAATCTCACCTGTCCATTGGCTTCCACAACCCATCCCCGCGCCTCAACGATAGGCGCCGAGGAAGAAGAATTCGAGAATTGGGGAGAAAGGGGGGAAGATGCTGAATTCACTGCCTCCGAATGGTTTCTTTCCTCCCCCTGCGCCCAACGTTGTCTCTGACCAACGCCCTGCGCCAAGCGGAGATCCTCCCACACGGTCCAATCCCTTAGCGTCTCATCAGGGGCTTGGGGAAGGCCGCCTCGGCCCGTGACAGTAAATTTATTCTCCTCCGTAGTCCTACAAGCCGCGGTAATCTGATCGCTAGAGTTCGTCAAATTGTCGGGCAGTTCGGTCAAACCCCGACTCGGATCAACGTCTGGCGTATTCAGTTCCACAATGCCACTAAACTCAGCCCCCAACGCAGAGGAAGCGGTAATATCGCTCTCAGGCGTCAGTTGCTCTCGAAACTCAGTCCCGAAAATACTTTGGGCGTTCACAATCACCCGCCCGCCAAAGCTTTGTGCTGCATTCGCAGTAATGTCACTGTTTTCCAGCGCCACTAAGATATCAGCATCAATGATGATATTTCCCCCCGTGGCTGTCCCCCGGGCATTGGTGGTGATGGCGCTGCTCCGCCTTAGCACAATACCGTCATCTGCCTGCAGATCAATAAATCCCCGGTCTCCCACAGCGGCTTCAGCTGTGAGGATAGCTTCATTGTCCAGTAGGATGACTCCAGCCTCTACCTTCAAATCGCCAGCCGCCCCTCGTCCTGGGGGAATATTGGGGTTACGGCTCGAGAAGTTGCTGACACTGATGGTGGCCCCATCTCGAACCCTTAATTGATCGGTAATGACCGTCAAATTTCCCCCATCCCCGGTACCGACAACAGCGCTCGAAAATAAGCCGCTGCGACCCATCGCTGAGCCGCCAACCAGTTCTACAGATTCAGAGGCCTCGACTAACAAATCGCCTGCATCGCCACTGCCTCTGGTCCCAGCCGCGATCTGGGCTCCATCGGTTAACAGTAGGCGTCCGGTGTCAATGGTCAAGGCTCCAGCGGCCCCATCGCCCAGGGTGAATGCTCCGATCTGGGCGCCATCTGAGATGCGCAATCGCTCGGTTTCAACCAATAAATCACCGCCCCGCCCGGTAGCCCCCCGCTCAACATTGGCGAACAATCCACTTGGCCCCCCCGACCGCCCCGTCAACTCCACTTCAGTCGCCCTTACAGTCAAGGCGCCCGCCTCGCCTGAACCCAGCGTAGTTGCAGATATTTGAGCCCCATCGCTGATCCGTAAACGGTCGGTTTCAAACTCGATAGCCCCGCCCTTGCCTGAAGCGCCCGACGCTACATTGGCGAACATGCCGCTCGGACCAAAGGGCGAACCGCCAATCACCTCTGTCTGCTCAGCCGAAACGCTTAATATTCCCGCATTAGCTGAGCTAAATGTACTGTTGGATATCTGAGCCCCATTCGCCACCAGCAAACGCCCAGTTCCAATTGCCAATTGTCCCCCCTGACCTGTCGCGCCTGGCGCCGCATCGGTTGACAAGCGGCTGGGGAAAAACCGATTCGAGGGCGAAAGCGAGAATCCACTAACCTGCACCGCGTCCGTCGCCTGAATTTTCAGTATTCCCCCTGTCCCCTGCCCCAGGGTATCCGCCAACATCGCCGACGCCTCGCTGAGGATTACGCGCCGACCCTGGACCTGGATACTGCCGCCGCTATCGCCGCTAGCTTCGAGAGAGGCCGCCTGAGAGAGGGTGATATCTTTGAAACCATTTATATTTTCATAGCCTAGCGTCCAACCAGAATTTGCGGGCGTGAGGGTCACAGTCCCAGTGTCCACAGCGCCCAACTCCAGTCGCCCGCCCGCCGCTGTCAGGTTACCGCCCTCTAATGCGATCCCCCCCCCCACCAGCGCCAATGTTTTCCCCGTATCCACCTGGAGTCCAGATGGCCTCTCCGATCGATTGACGGACTGATCCTGATTGAGATTGAGATACAAGTTATTCCCCGTCCCCCGCACCGTAATATCCCCTGCCGTCGCGCCATATTGCAATCCCACAGGAACATTGACGGTGAGCAGGGAGGGCGCTTGGGGATTGATGGCGCTGAATTCACTGCCGTCTGAGAACTGGATGCTATGGGCGGTGCTGCCCACAAACGAACCGCCAATATTCAGGGAGGCGTCGGGGCCAAACACAATCCCGTTGGGATTCAGTAGAAACAAGTTGGCGGTTCCATTGGCCCGGATTTCGCCCTCAATATTTGAGGCGGTATTTCCCGTTACGCGACTGAAGATATTTTCAATGGTTAGGGCGTTGTCAAAGGAGGCAACCTCCCCAATCGGCACAGAGAATTGATTAAAGCTGTGGAAGAGCGCGTTGCCTACAGTGACGCCGCCGGTGATGTTAGCGTCGGCGCCATTGGAGGTGACTATAGAATTATTGGGCAGCGACCCATCGGGAATGACTTGCGCTGAAGCGCTCAAGGGCAGTTGCGCCACTGGATAGAGCGCCAGCGGCAGGAGTAAGATCTTCTTGCTGGAGGGGCAAGACATGGGTTTAGCGGCAGTAGGGTTTGTGGCGACAGAACATACAAAAGGAAGACATTACACGATAAAGTGGTTCGACTTTAATTCAGCAGCGGCAATATCCTGTAGGGTCAAAAGGTCTTTAAAGGGATCAGAGTCGGACTGGGGATTTAACTTCACCTGTACAACTGTCCCTGTCCCCATTTGTTTCCATCGCAAGGCCTGGTTAAGGAACTCTGGGTCTGAGTGAGAGGAGCCCTCAAAGAGTTGGCTCACATCAATCACATCTTCATCCAGACTGAAATCTGTGATGCGATCGCCTTTATCGTGAATGGATTGATAGACAAAGCGATCGTGGCCTTCTCCCCCGGTCAGGAGATCCCGACCCTGACCACCGACAATAGCATCGTGACCATTGCCGCCAATCAATTTATCAGCGCCGAGTCCCCCCTTGAGGAGATCGTCGCCATCATCGCCATACAACGTATCGCGGCCGCGATTGCCGATCAAAACGTCGTCGCCTAAATTCCCGTACAATTTATCCCGGCCCTTCCTGCCCCTGATCAAGTCATCGGATTCTGTCCCCTTTAGTAAGTCACTGCTTTGAGCCCCCTCGATCAGATGAAAGTCTGAGGGAAATTGCGAAACTTGAGGACCTGAAGTGGATATCGACGAGTCGCTGGTTAATGGAGACTCATTCTGCGCCGACGATGGGTCCATCGTTTGTACTGAGAAATTTTGCCACAGGCCATTTTCCCACCAGAAATCGCCAGTCCACCCCCATTCATAGACCTTGCTTTGCTTGACCATCGTTTGCACATCCTTAGTGCGATCTTGGGTCAAGTCCTGTGCAGAGTCCGTTGGGTTCGCTTCTAACTCAGTCACCGTGACGCCTAACTGTTGCGCCAAGTTTTCCTTGGCCTGGTTTTGTAGGGCAGGCAGGTCAATGTCTGACGTTTGACGATCCCAACCGATCACATCCATCGCCAGAAGATCGAGGTTGGAGAATTCCCGACGCTCACCCGCTTTAATCACGGGCTCCATCATCCCTAAGGCTCCATCCTGTTGCTTCCAGTGACTCGCTTGGTCGCCATCGCCGCCAAGCCACGTGTTTTCTCCTGTGGCGAACTCTCCCAACTCTGTTTCTCCCCCATCAATAGAGAAGAAGGGATTGCCGCCAACCGACAAGTCAATCACGCCATCCGTCTTACTCTGATCGGTATAACGGAACATATCTAAGGGATTAGCGCTATCCCGGAGGAAACTCCCCTCGTCATCATCTCCCCCCAAGCCGTCATCATCATCATCGTCGCCGGCTCCAACCTTCAAGACGCCAGGATCGTCAACTCCACTGACGAAGCCAAGGATATGACCAATTTCATGGATCGCCACACTGAGAAAATCCAGTGTGTTGCTGGGAACCGTATCGCCCGTATAATCATAATTCCAACCAACCGACTCATGGGTTAGGTTGCTCATCAGGATGACGCCGTCTAACGCCTTCTGATCGGTGTTGATCATACCCACGGCTTTGGCGTTGGCCCGGGTCATTCTCAGTTTGGAATTCTCTTCGCTCTCTGTTCCATCAATCAGCGCCGTGAAGCCGTCATCATCATTTTGTAAGTGGGCGAGGGCAGTTTCATCGTCAGTTGAAGTTTGGTCATTCGCTAAGTGATTCCGCCAGGAATTATAGCTCTGATTCACCTTGAGACCGGGCAGCGCACCGCCAATTGCGGAGCCGGGCAATTGATCCGTGGTTTCGACATGAATATTGACATTGACGTCGTCCCCTAAATACTTAGACCAGATCTGACCCGCCATTTCAAAGCCGATCATTTGCTCCAGCGACGTTCCAGGGGCATAGCTGAAGTTGACTTTCATATCCAAACCTTTCACAGTGAATGAAAAAAGATAACCTTTGGTAGAGCGCCCTCATCCCGGAATTGTCACAGTCTTGTGGTTAAATTCGTAAAGTTTAATCTCTAAGTGGAAACTGGCTCCGAATAAAACAACCTGCCAGAGCGACACCAGAGCAAATACATCCGATTGACAACTCAATCCAAAGCTTTTTAACAAGAAAAGTGAATAGGGAGATGCTGTTTGAGTAAACAACACCACCATCAGCAGCAGGATCCATATTCAATTCACGATACCAGTGGTATCACTTAGATGACAAGATCGAAAGATTACTTTAAGGGTTCAATAAATTAGGATTTCAGTCAAGCGTCGATTGAATTTGCTTGAGGTAGACGCCCTTTCTCAACAATCAAGAAGCGGTGTATCTGCACTTCTTGGTCGCTGGTCAGCCATTTCAACACGAGGTTCAGCAGCCTTCCGACACCCTGGATTCACTAGCCTTCTCTGTAATACTTTTGTTGAATTGCGATATGGCGTCGCCGCTCAACGATAGGTATTCAGATGAAGTTATTTACGTACATTTACTGAACTTGTGTGGGGTGAATGTATTATAACCCATGACTTGTGTTTCGTCTTTTTCACCGAATACGCCTTGATTCCGATGCGCTCAAGTCCACCACTAGCAAATAATCTAACGGTTTTTACTTATAGCGTCTACTACATATTATACACTCTTCAGTGTATGGCAAGTATTTTTCCCTCCCCAAAAGAACAATCCAAGTCATGATCGCCGTTGAAAGAGGAATAACCTACGCGTTTTTTCTGTGATACAGGTCGACGATAAAATGGACGACCCCAAATAATGGGATGTTCCGCGGTGTGGACTAACTCACCCTCTAACCATAAAAAAACTCGGAGAGAGACCTGCGCTGAGCATTTGTCAACTCT
>JAAUYH010198738.1_pt1 | contig 10793 bp, 7 predicted proteins | sample 7278061 | NCBI WGS metagenome assembly JAAUYH01 (sample SAMN14350203, study PRJNA611818) | marine sediment metagenome | isolation source: surface marine sediment (0.6m) | place: French Polynesia: Moorea | collected 2018-08 | reverse complement strand
TAACGCCTGAAGGGAAATAAACAAATCTTATTCGTTCATCTCTTTCAAAGTAGCCACTGTAGAAGCAGACATTTGGCTGAGGTACCTGAATATCCAGTATTTCATCATTGTGTCCATAACAACAGGTACGGTAGCAATGAACAAGGATATCGCACTTCCATTAGCAGCAACTCCTAAGTGATTAGCCAAACTTTCCAGCAACACTTCCCAACCATGTGGAGAGTGGAATCCTACGAACATATCAGTAAATAGGATAATCACAAACGCCTTAGCACTATCACTCAAACCATAGATTATATTGTCTATAAAAGATTTGAGAACATTGATATCTTTTCTTCTGACTAAAAGAACCAGAGAAAAAGCAAACAGACCAGCAAAATCAGCAAAGACGTTACTAACTGAATTTATATCTTTACGGTTGAACTCTTCGGCAATTTCATTAGCCTTTTCCTGAACTTTTTCCTCCATCGCTTCCTCAGAAATAGGGGGAACACCTCTTATCATGTGTTCCATCTTCAATTTTTCTTCAAAGCCAGCGAGTTCCTCAAGAGCTTCTTCTTTCCATTCAGAGTTTATATTATCCAGAGTCATTGCAAGAGAGGTTTCTCCTCTACTTTGTTCGACAATGGGCTTAATGAGGAAATTTTTAGATACTTGCTGAGTCAAAATAGGAATAATGATCAGCAATGCTATTAGTCTTAAAGCAATAACAGTAACTTGTCTGGAACGACGATACTCATCAACTATTTCTTGTTCAGAACTAGAATTGAGGTCTTTCTTAATCTTGTTGAATGTTTTACCAAGAGAGCCTTGTAAAACACCAGAGGACAAAATTGAAGCTGGGTTAGAGTTGTTATCTCTTCCTTTTGGTTGACGACGAATAGGAGCTTTATCTGTGATACCTCTAGAAGCGTCAGCAACTGATGGAACATCAACAATTCCTGTAGGTTGTCCTCCACCTTGTTGAGGCATAGGCATTAAAGAAGACGATTGACCAGCAGCAACACTATAGTTGGCTAATACACCTTCAGCAAAAATGAGCTTTTCTAATGCATTAGAACCCAACTTCCCAGAAGCAGAACTACTAGCATTGAATGATTCAATTCCATGTTGAAGTCTTGCTAAATATTCCCCGACCTCTACTTCTAGGCGTTCATCTCTAAGAGTTTCTACTGGGATTCTATAGCCACTGAAGTAGTGGTTTTCAATCGACCTAATTTTTGAGGCAGCTTCATAAGCTTCTTTTAAGGATTTTTCAGGATTGCCAAAAAATTGATTTTTAAGTTGGTTAAGAGGCGACTTGCGTCCACCAGAAGAATTGGATGTCATTGGTTAGCAAAGAATAAAGATAAAATTGGTTTTAACTAGAACTATATACAGAGAGGGCAGAGGTATTCTCTCAGAATCTTCATAGGATTAATTGATGATATTTTGGGCTGCCACGAAATTTATCACCTATTTTTTGGGTGAGTTCTTACCCAGAGTTTCTAGATATTTAAACTTATCTGAAACTCTTGGAAGATTTTCTCTGAGGAATCGAAAGAAGAAAACGAGCAAAGAACTGGTTAATAACTCTTAGACTATTATTAATTTCAAGGTTTGTATTAGATGTAACTAATTTAAGCCTTAGATGAGATACAAAACTCTGCTTCTGTTAGGTAGAATTACCTAAATACTGGGTTTTCTATTGATTCCTGTTTCAGATTAATTGATTAAAAGTAACAAAATCGGAACAAGAAAGTAACGAACTGGGGACAAAATAGATAAGTCAACGCTGAAACCGTTGCTATTAAAGGATTAAAAGTAACGAAGAAAAAAAATATAGAAACTGTATATCTATACCCTACGATTACATTAAATCTATAAATACCCCCAATATTTAATCTAAATTAACTTGATTTTAGGTTTGTTTTTATGGCTGAATGACACGCTGGCAGAAATTTTGCCCCTTTAGGAAAGACTTTAGATAATATCTAGCTTGTCGTATATTGAGATCTACTTCCTTTTCTCAACAGCAAAAATACCAATGCTTTTTATGGTTGAAATATCACTGTCTTGCAATTTAGAGTGCATTTTTCAGAACACAGATACATTATCTTTTTATAAGCTTTAAATTATCTTCCTTAACTCTTTAAAATTTATAGCTTTTAATTGTTGTACAATCGTAACTATCAGCTCAAATCTTCTAGATATAGTGAAAACTCAATCAAATATAATTACAAATTGAGTTTCTTTAAATTATTGTTTATCTACTAGCTTTGACAACTAGTAGTCTCTTTTCGATAATTTAACATTTTACTATTACTCTCTAGTTTTGGAGATGCTGACTTTTTAAAAAATAACGCTAAATAAAGAAGTTACCATAAAAACTGCTTTAAGAGGTATTCTATGAAGCTTTTGTTAGTTGAAGACGATTGGGAAATTAGTGAATTACTTTCGGAGGTTTTGACTGAGCAACAATATGTAGTTGACGTGGCTAGTGATGGTCAAGCTGGCTGGGATTTTGTCCAGGCTTTTGATTATGATTTAATATTATTAGATGTTATGCTGCCCAAACTCGATGGCTTCTCTCTATGCCGTCAACTCAGAAGCAAAGACTACCATATGCCAATTATGATGCTTACTGCTAAAGATACTACCACAGAAAAAGTTGAGGGGTTAGACGCAGGAGCAGACGACTATGTAGTCAAACCTTACAAGTTAGACGAGTTATTAGCTCGGATTCGGGCTTTGCTCCGTCGAGGTATAGACTCGGGTTCCCCTATCTTAAGTTGGCAAGACTTGTCTCTAGATACTAATACCTGTAAAGTAACATATGAAGATAAACCCTTAAAATTAACCCCTAAGGAGTATCGTTTGCTAGAGCTATTCCTACGCAATGGCAACAAACTACTGAGTCGTAGCAAAATTCTGGAAAATCTCTGGTCGTTTGAAGAACCGCCTGATGAAGATACAGTAAAAGCCCACATCAGACGTTTGAGGAAAAAACTAACAAAAGTTGGAGCTTCTGATGACTTTATTGAAACAGTTTATGGACTGGGCTACCGCCTCAAACAAGACCTCTAGCTCAGGCTTTTACTACATACGCCCACCCTTACTGTCAATTTACCTGATAGTGATTGGTATCATACTGGGCGTTTCTGGAACTGCTCTATACATCTTCTTTGCTAGAAGTATGAATCAGCAGTTAAATCATAGACTTATAACTTTGGTGCAAGCAGCTGCTCCAAGTCTGGATAGGATTAAATCTGAGAAACGCCCTAATTTTGATCGAGATATTCCTTGGTTATCTTTTTCTTCTAATTCAGAACAAAGTCTAGAGTGGTTTGATACCAATGGTCAGGTTGTAGCCAAACAGGGAAAATATTTCCCACCATTGCCACCGCCTATTAAAAACCCAGAAAATAAGCCGATATTCCAACAGAAAGAGCAAATTCGCAGCGTAACTATTCCAATTTATGCTGATGGAGTGGAAAAAAATACTTTACAACTTAAAGGTTATCTTAGAGCGAGCGAGTCTCTTAGAGAGATAAATAGAACTCTAACCCATTTACAATTAGGGTTATGGTTGGGGGGAAGCACAGCACTATTTCTGATCGGAGTTAGTAATATTTATCTAACTCATAAAGCTTTTGAGCCAACTATAAAAAGTTTTCAGCAGTTAAAACAGTTTATGGCTGAAGCTTCTCATGAACTGCGGAATCCTCTAACTAAAATCAACTTCGCTACAGAAACTTTACTCAGTCACCCAGAAAAAATCAGGAGAGCTTCAGACCTCAGAAAGCTGATTATGATCCAAAGTTCAGCAGAGCAGATGCAAAGATTGTTAGAAGATTTGCTGTTTTTGGCTCGGACTGATAGTATGCCTAATTCTAATGAATGGGAAGGTTCCATTTTAACCCTTTCAGAATTACTCTTACCATTGGTAGAACATTTTCAAGCTCTGGCTCGTAATCAAGGAATTGAGTTTCAGACTCAGTTACTCGATGGTTTAGCCATTCGAGGTGATGCTTCTCAATTAAGCCGTGTATTTTCTAATTTATTAGAGAATGCGTTCAAATATACGGAAACTGGGGGAAAGATATCACTTTATTTGGAGAAATCTAAACAGCGTGCCATAGTTTCTATAGAAGATACAGGTATTGGAATTGCCCCAGAGCAAGTTCCTTTTATTTTTCAGCGTTTTTGGCGTGCAGAACAAGCTCGACGTACTCAAGAAGAAGGATTAGGATTGGGACTTGCTATTGTCGAAGCACTTATTAAACAACATAAAGGCAAAATTATTGTCAATAGTGAGCTTAATGTAGGGACTTGTTTTAAAGTTTATCTTCCTTTAGTTTGATCGCTCTTTTATTTTTAAAAGCTTATCTTGATAGAATTGAATATTAGTAAGGTTTTAACCCGAGTTTGTCACCTTCAATATCCTATCCTTACAAAGAAAGCTAGAGAAATTAATATCTTGTTATATCTATTTTCTATAAAGCTGCACTTTAACTTTTGAAGTGGGCGCACTTTTCCTAATCTAAAATGAGATTTGTCTAAAGTAATCCCCAGAAAAAAGAAATGGTATTAGCTCGCCAATAATTATCTATCCTAATGCTTATCTAAAATGTTTTAAGACCTATTCTAAAAACACTTGTTCTAGATGAAATTTGGGTAAGGGTTTGGTATCAGGTAGTGATACTTTTCTTGATAGGTCAACATTATTTTGTTGGCTTAACTTACTCTTTTTGAGATTTTATGGTCTGCTCACACTGACGAATTAATCTCTAGATAGTGCCTAATCCAAGGCTATCCACTTGATTAAATCATTGGAGAAAGCCAATAAATCTACAGCAAGATATTTGCTGCACTCTAACTTCAAAGCGATATTATCTTATCTTTTATGTACAAATGAAATTTCTGACCACGCCCCCTATCCCATCCCTAATTACTATTTCTAGCCAACTTTTTAGTCGGGGGTTACTTTTTCCCAAGAAAGGCTTCTTGCTTACATATTTAATCGCCATGATTTGTATCTTGGGGACTTCAGGAATATCTTTATACTTTTTTCTTATTAAAAATCTTAATCAGCAGTTAGACCGAGAATTATTAACTTTAGTACAAGCAGCAGCTCCCAGCTTAGATTCAATTAAACTTGAAGGTCATAAAAATTTAGACAGAGAAGTTCCTTGGCGAAATCTTTTTTCTCAACAAGAATATAGCTTAGAGTGGTATGACTCAGAAGGAAAACTTTTAGCCAGAGAAGGAAAGAATTTCCCTGATGCGCCTTTGCTTGCAACGCTAAAACCTTCTCAAGTGAATCAAGAATTTTTCATGTTTCAACGTTTGGGTCAGATGCAAACTGTAACAATTTCTGTTTATACAGATAATCCAAATCAAGCAACCCCAACTCTTGAAGGCTATATTCGGGCTAGTGAATCTACGTCTGAAATCGAGGCTATCTTGAAAAAGTTGCGATTGGGTTTAGGGTTGGGTGGAGCTAGTGCCATAGTACTGATTGGCTTTGGCAGTATTTATCTGACTCAAGAGACTCTTAATCCTATGAAACAAGGGATGAATCGAATTAAAAAAATTACCTGTGATGTTTCTCACCATTTACGTACCCCTCTAACAAGAATTAGTATTGCCACGGAAATTTTGTTGAGTAAAAAGGACAAAATTCAACCTGATGAAGTTAAAAAACTCAATATAATTAATACTGCTGCCGATCAACTGAAAAAGTTAGTTGAAGAAGTACTATTTTTGGTGCGTGCTGACATACCATCCAATGTTAGAGAGCGTGTATCCTTAAATCCACTTTTACAGGATTTGATTGAACAATTTGAGCCATTGGCTAAAGCCAAAGGGATTGATTTACGAACTCAATTGTCTAGTCGAATTTTTGTTAAGGGGGATAATGTCAAGTTAACCCGTCTCTTTGCCAATTTACTAGAAAATGCTCTTCAATATACTGAATCAGGGGGTAGGGTTTTCTTTTCAATGCGATTATCTCAAGGAAAGGTGATTATCTCGGTTCAAGATACAGGAATGGGAATAACTCCTGAAGAGTTACCTTTTATTTTCCAAGGGTTTTGGCGAAGTGAGTTGGCAAGAAGTGTTTATCCTGAAGGTTTTGGATTAGGATTGACCACAGCTTATGCTATTGTTCAACAGCACCAAGGAGAAATTACGGTTGATAGTCACGGGAAAGCTGGGACATCCATAAAAGTAAAGCTTCCCTTAGCATGATTGACTTAATCGGGAAGCGAGTTTAAATGAGAAATTAATTTTCAATTGTTTTGACTTTAGCTATTACTATAAAACTTGTTTAGAATTCTGCATTTAAAGGTGTTCTGGGGAAAGGAATCACATCACGAATATTATTCATTCCTGTTATAAATTGCACTAGTCTTTCAAAGCCCAAGCCAAAACCAGCATGAGGTACTGTTCCATAACGGCGTAAATCTAAATACCACCATAAATCATCTGCTTCTACTCCTGTTTCTTGAATGCGTCTTTCTAAAATATCGAGTCTTTCTTCTCTTTGAGAACCACCAATGATTTCTCCAATGCCAGGAGCGAGTACATCCATTGCGGAAACAGTTTTTTCTCCTTCATCTAAGCGCATATAAAAGGCTTTAATCTCTTTAGGATAGTTGGTAACGATAACTGGTTTTTTAAATAGTTCTTCTGCTAAATAGCGTTCATGTTCTGATTGTAAGTCAATGCCCCACTCTACAGGGAATTCAAATTTTTTATTGGCTCCCTCAAGGATTTCTACCGCTTTAGTGTAAGTGATTCTGGCAAATTCATTGTTGATAATGTTATCAGCAGTCCCTAAGATTGTTTTGTTAATCCACTTGTTGAAAAATTCCATGTCTTCAGGACAAGTTTCTAAAACATATTTGAAGATATATTTTAAGAATTCTTCGGCAAGATTTTGATCTCCTTCTAAGTCACAAAAAGCCATTTCTGGCTCAACCATCCAAAACTCAGCAAGATGACGAGAGGTGTTGGAGTTTTCGGCGCGAAAAGTGGGTCCAAAAGTATAGACATTTTGAAATGCCATTGCCATTACTTCCGCTTGTAGCTGTCCACTAACCGTGAGATAGGCTGGTTTGCCGAAAAAGTCTTGGGAGTAGTCAACTTTCCCTGCTTGATTTTTGGGTAAATTGTTTAAGTCAAAATTGGTAACAGTAAATAATTCTCCCGCACCTTCGCAGTCACTAGCAGTAATAATCGGGCTATGTATCCACATAAATCCTTTTTCTTGAAAGAATTGGTGAATTGCTACTGCACAAGCATTGCGTACTCGAAAAACTGCCCCTAGGGTGTTGGTACGCGATCGCAAATGATTTATAGTACGAAGAAATTCAAATGAGTGACGTTTTTTCTGTAAAGGATAAGTTTCAGCGTCAGCTTCTCCATAAACTATTACGGAATCAGCTTGGATTTCAATTTTTTGCCCTTTTCCTTGAGAAGATACTAGTTTCCCTGCAACTTCGATAGAAGCTCCTGTATTAATTTTTTTGATAATGGTGTTATAGTCTGATATTCCGCTATCAATGACTACTTGCAGACCTGCTAAGGATGAGCCATCATTAACTTCGGTAAAGGCAAATCCTTTTAATTCTCTTTTGGTGCGTACCCAACCTTTAACTATTACAGTTTCTTCTGGTTGACCGTTTTTTAGAATGTCTGCAACTCGTCTAGTTTCCATATATGTTCTTAATTAGCAGTTGGTAAGAATTAATTATTTTATATCTAATTCCCGTTTTAGCAAGTCGATAGATTTGCTGTTGATGTAGTTGTCACTGCAAATTACTTCGGGAATACGAATCAAGTCAGGTCTAGCCATTACAATCGCCTGTTGTAATATATCATAACTGGAAGGTCCAGCTATTATAGTATGGGCAGTACGAACTACTGACATTAATCTTTGGTGATCATTATTAGTAGCAGTAAGCACTAGTAAATCATCTCCTCTTTGACTATGAACAATACTAGCAGCAATATCGAGAGTGCCTTGAGAGAGACTGACTATGCCTAAACAAGCTTGAGAAGGCAAGGTTTTAATCATCGCTAATTCCTTACTGTAGTCATAGATGTCTATGGGAATGACTCGAAAAGAATTGGGAGGAACAATATCTAGAACTTCTTTGATAAAGTAGCGATTAGTAATTAGTGTCCCAAAGTTGGTTTCAGCGAGAAGTTCATCTATATCTTCTAATGTGACTAAACTTACTTTTACATTGAGGGATTTGGTTAATTCTTGCTGCATAATTTCCCCCGCACTGATATCTCGATGGGGGACAGTGACAATAACTTTTTCTTGACAACTCAAACGCCAATCAATTTCTTCGAGAAACAACTCTTTAATTTGAAATAGACTGCAGTTTGATTGCAAAAGATTGTCGATACTTTCTTCAATAATTTTAGTTTGGGCAATGAGAGGAGAATCAGAATCAGCACTAACTTTTCTTTCTTGAGCTTTGACATAAATACCAGAGCCAGCAACAGATTCTACTAATCCCGCTTCTTCTAGCTGTTGATAAACTTTGCTAATCGTATTACGATGTAGCCCTGTAATCATTGCTAACTGTCGGGTACTGGGTAAACGATGACTCGGAGGATATTGACCAGATGCGATCGCAAATTGTATTTGGTCAAATAATTGTCTAGAAGCTGGAATGTCACTATCTGAATGTATTTGGAAGTTTAACATTGAACATTTAGCGTTTAATATGCGAAGCTGTATCCTTTAGGACATTTATCTTTTAACATTTAACATTGAACATTTAACATTGGACAAAGACTTAACATTGATCAATGTTGGATTATGAGGAATGGATGATAAAAGATAAGAGTCATTGGGGGTTACTATTATTATGGATCTTGGTTGGTGCGGGGTTAAGATTTACCAACCTGGAGTTGAAAGCACCTTGGGCTGATGAGTGGGCAACTTTAGTATTTAGTTTGGGAAATAGTTTTAAAACTATTCCTTTGGAACAAATTATTTCTCTAGATACTCTTTTGCAACCACTACAGTTAAGATCAGAAACCTCAACTCAAGATGTAGTTACTTATTTGATGGGAGAGAGTACTCACCCTCCAGTTTATTTTGTATTAACTCATATCTGGTTAAAATTATTGGGTCAGGAAGGATTAGTCTCTTTAAATTTAGCTCGTTCTCTTAGTGCTTGGTTAGGAGTGCTAGGAATTCCTGCTATTTTTGCTTTATCAAAGTTAATTAGTGGTTCAAAAAAAGTAGCACAATTTGCAGCTGCATTAATGGCAGTTTCTCCTTATGGGATTTATTTAGCCCAAGAAACCCGTCATTATACTTTGGCTATTTTGTGGGTAATGGCTTCATTAGCTTGTTTGGTAATAACAGTAAAGTATTTAGAAGCTGAAAAACCCCCCTCAATTCCATTAATCTTAATTTGGATTATTATTAATAGTTTAGGAGTAGCAACCCACTATTTTTTTGCCCTGGCTCTAGTAACAGAAATCTTAGTTTTATCTATATTTTATTGGAGAGAAATCAAAGAAAAAAAATCTTGGTTATTAATATTATTTACTCGACGATGGCGTAGAATTAATTGGGCAATTTTAGGAACAATTGCTGGTTGTTTAATCTGGGTTTGGACTTGGTCACATATTCCTGATAGTCAGTTAACAGATTGGACTGGACACGGTGATCCTTGGGGAAAAGATTTTTTTGAACCTTTAGGTCGTTTGGTAGCTTGGATTACCACCATGATTTTCCTGTTGCCAATAGAAGGAACGTCTTTAAATATTGCTATTTTATCAGGACTAATTATTGTTCTCTTTGTAATTTTATTGTTAATAGGCATCTGGAAATATTGGCATTATAACGAGATAATAACTAATGTAGACTTGACTAAAAAAGTAGTTGGTCAATATATTTTATTTGCCCTTGGGTTAATCTTGGCTATTACCTATATTGGTGAAAATGATATTACTTTGGCAGCTAGATTTCAGTTCTTTTATTTTCCTAGTATTTTGCTTTTAATTGCTGCTATTCTAAACTACATATGGGAGAAAGCAAGTAAATATGAATCATTATTGTTTGGAAAAAAGTTAGTTGTAGCGACACTATTATTAGGTTTGTGTGGAGGATTGGTAGTAATTAATAATTATGGTTATCAAAAACCAGATAGACCCGATCTAGTTGCATCTGGAATTAACCAAGCACAGAGTATTAATCCTGAGGTGCCAATTTTAGTAGCAACGGTGCACAAAACCCACGAACAGACAGGAGAAATGATGGGTATTGCTTGGGAATGGAATAAGCAGCAATCAGCTGATACAAATCATCAACCACAATTTTTATTACTCCATAAAGACGGAGATGAAACAGTCTTTAGAGTGACTCAAGGTTTACATAATAATTTGGATAAATTAGCTCGTCCTCTTGATCTGTGGGTGGTTAATTTCTCAGCTCCTACTGATTTAGAGCCAAAAAATTGTTTTCCTGATGAAGAGTTTAAATTAAGGTCTCCTGGCTATCGCCACAGGCTATATCACTGTTATTGAAATTTACCATTACTCTAGACTAGATGGGTTTTAGATACATTTGCTGAATCGAGTTGAGTGAATTGACTGAAGACATCTGATTTCAATTACTCTATTCTTGTATATAAAGAAAGAGGCATTAGCCATATTAGCCAACACCTCTAAGTCCCACGAACTGTGTCTCTGAATGATAACAGATCATTCAGCGACTACTATGAATCTATCATTTTTATTAACTTATTACTAAGTAAATGGCACTTTTGTACCAAAAC
>JAAUYH010103135.1_pt1 | contig 10794 bp, 6 predicted proteins | sample 7278061 | NCBI WGS metagenome assembly JAAUYH01 (sample SAMN14350203, study PRJNA611818) | marine sediment metagenome | isolation source: surface marine sediment (0.6m) | place: French Polynesia: Moorea | collected 2018-08 | reverse complement strand
TGTCATATTTCAACAATTGTTCATAACCGACTAACTAGATGTGTTATTGGATATTCAGTCCCGGGTTGCCGGTGAAACGTGAATATCCCGTTTATCTACTCGCTATTAGTCAATGATCTGGGGTATGCTAGACAGTGTAATTGCGAAAGTCACGTGTGACTCGTCATTCAAAACTCTACTAGTCAAGACCCTCCTTTTCACCTTCCAACCTGCTCAACATTTTCGAAATGTCAACAGTAAGCAACGATACCTTAATTGAACGTTTTACTGTACGGTACCGTACTTGTATAACACTGAACATGAAAGAATAAACTCTATTCAAACTTTGGATCGAAATAGATACAACGCAATTACGTAGTCGATGGGATTTTCTACTGCACACGGTTGATTCAAGTCAGGCGAACTGTAATGAAATAATTTTAGCACCCAATGAGAATCAGTAAATTAGAAGTAAATCTCGAAAGGTTCCAGATCTCAAAAAGTTCTGTGCGATCGTACGTCCCAGTATATATTTTTCGGTCCAATTAAAGGTCGTCGTCGTCCCCGACAGGCATATGTTTGAGCTATCCGTATTATTTGTTGAATTGCAAAAAAAATTTCGAGACCTTTCGTGGGGGTGTATAAGCTACTGCTTGGACTGTAATTCTAACAGAACGAGACGATCAACGATCCATTCCTGTACCGGCCCATATTTGATCCTGTTCAATTTGGAACATCTCTTTGATACAACCTACCCGTCGTTGGTGACAAGATAACCGCGTCAGCGAAACCCACCTCGATGACGCTAGAACTCGACGAGGATTGGAACGTGTTAGAGCGTCCGGCGACACTTGCCTGTGATCAACCGCCCGTCGACTCCCCGCAGCAGTTGCACTCGCCGTTCCCGAACCGAAAAAGACTATTTGTTGACAACCAATCGAAGTGGGTGCGATATTGCAAGCCCTGCAAGCGAGGCGTGAGGGACGAGAGTGGTTGGGAGATACATATCAACGGACGTTGGCACAAGGAGCAAGTCGCCTATATCGATTCGCCGCCTCGTGTCCTCTGTGACCACTGCCGTGACGAGCGTACATTTCCGCATTACGAGTGTCCTGTCTTCCTGCAAAGAGTGTGTTGTGATGTTTGCCAGATGGTAGTACCTGTGCGTTTCTGGAAGGACCACTTGAATGATAAGAAACATCGTGATTTGTGGGCGAACGTAGTAGATGACAGACATACAATGAAACGAAAATGTAACGATTGTGAGGCGCTGGTGCTACCGGTGTTGTGGAAGAATCATGTGGTTCTGCACAGAAATCTGCACACAAGCCAGGCACACAAAACCGGGTACAACGGTTCACCAGACTCGGTGATGAGGCGAGAGAAAGCAAATGTACCAATTGTAAGCAAGCAGCAGGAAGACAACGGTTATCCAGCTGAAGGGGTAGGGAACGAAAACAAACCAAGGAATCGTACAGGTTTATATCGAACGCATGCGTTTCAGAGTGGGCTAGGAAAGCGCTGCTTCGAATGCGACGTCACTATAAGTCGAGAGAACCCTGCACTTCATGAATTAGGACGTGAGCACATTTCTAATTTGGCTGTAGTGGATGCGCCGCCGCGGGTGAGGTGTAGAGGATGTGATGGCGAGTTCGCGTTACCGACGAAACATGAATGCGAAGGGAGTACAACAGAAGTGCATTGTCGCATCTGCGACCGTAATGTGCCTTTCAAGAACTGGAAACAACACATCAGTAGTCCTATTCATTTCGAACGTTTAAAGGTGTGTGCAAAAGACATGAAGCGATGCGACACATGCGATGTGAAAATGCTGCGGGCCTTGTGGCCAGACCATGTAAAAGCCTATCGCCATCCAGCAGAGTGGTGAGCGTCGGAATTCTTGAGAACCCAGCAGTGCAGTGTATGTTGACAACTTGCATTCGAAAATTTGGATTGTGCTGTAGCCGGATCAATCACCATAGATCAGGATTTCTGCACTGCTGGCACCCGAACTGCTACTCGGAATTTTGTCAGCAATGAATTTGGGTCGAGTTCGTTGGCGGACCAGTGCGGCTGGTCGGCGCTTGCCAATTCCGATGCCGCACATCCTCTCTTCTTCCTCTGATGTCAATGAACTAACAGTAAAGAGCATTCATCCTTACTGGACTGTTGAATTAAGTTTAATTCACAACGGAAAACATTGGCAACATTTCGTGTGCGGCACCCGCTACCGAACGATCATGTTCGTAATAGGAATCTTAAACACTAGCGACGGTTGGATTGAATGCTCGTGACCTACTTGCAAGGAATTGTAGCCACGTGCATTGCTCATTTCCATGCTTTCCTCGTCATCTGATGTATCCTCTTCTGTCGCAATCCCCTCATGACCCTGATAATAAGTGGTGCCACCTTTCCCTTGCTTCACATGATCCTCGGAGTAGATTTCGGGGAATTTAATCTTCCGCACAACACCTTGACAATTTATAACCACGGGATAAGCGTAATAGTCTACACCGAACAGAAATCCAGCTTCTTGCAACTCACGAACGTTGAACTTCTCGTCTATCTTGAAATCCCCTGCGCCGGAAGATACAAATGGGTTCGCACCCTTACAAGCGAACACTTCCTTCGGATTTTCTACTGACGCGATTACTCGAGTAGCCTCGATTTTTCCAGCTCGTAGAGCGCTACTCAAATCGGAGAACGTCTCAGTGTACATGCGACCGTTGATAATGTCCAGTAATTCCCATTTCGGGAATCGTAGTTTGATCACAAAGATGCAGATCCCCACGAGTAGTGGAGGTAGAGAAATCATTCCACCAATGTATTCCTCATAGTTGTCGGCAGTTCGCTGTCGAATTCCCATGAGCACGCAATACGCCAGAAAAACCAGAAATCCAGCGAGAAACACGAATATCACGAACCCTGTCGGTTTAGACTTGATCGTGATTCCTTCGGATGTGGCGAGATGGGTGTAGCCACGCAATTTGTTCTTGTACACCATCCCATACTTCTTCTCCACTTTTCGCCGGATCCTGTTTTCCGTCCTACTCTTCGTCATCACGATCGGTTTGAACAATCCGATGTTGGTGAGGACACCGTACATCTTGTGCCGTATTGTGTGATTATAGCATGGGAAATGCTCTATGCTGTTGCGACCCATGAATATGTTCGACTTGTTACTGTTCTCAGCAAGTTTCACCAGCCCACGAGTAAGTGCGAGAAGCAGTGTGTTCGTAGAACCGCTAACTACGGATTGATCCGCATACCCCGCGTCGATGATAGTTCCCCACGAAAAGCCGATGTACATTGGCGAATTCCGGTAAATGTTCAATGCATAGTTTCTTATACAATCATTTGACCAACCCTGCAAAATTTGGCTGATCCCTTCTTTTTTCTTGTGCTCCACTTCCGCCAATTCCTCGGACTCAACACTATTCCGCCAAAAATCGAAGAGAATCTTCGCACAATACGTAATCATGAGGTCCTCCAAAGTGTACACCCTAGTAGTACGCATGTTTGGCAAATGTCGATCTCTACCTGCCAATTCGCGTAGTCGCTGTTGTGGCAGGTACGCTTTTTTGGGGTCTTCGTAGATCAACTCGTCGATCACATCGATCTCGACTTGCGTTTTAGCGGATTGAAAACTCGACGGATACATATGAATCCATGTGATGTACTTGCCTTTCAGTAACTTTTCTCGTCGCTCCAGTTCCGGGATCAGGTCGGCGATGGCTTCCGGAATTTTACTGTTCATATGAGATTGGCTGCTGCGAACGATGTGGTTCGGGAAGTTGTCCACCTCGGCGTCTAGCGACTCGACCTTGCGTGCGAAAGAGCGGTGACTTTTGGCAAGCTCAAATCCATTCCTTATCATCACCTGGTATTCCTTCGACGAGACCAGCAGGTATGGAATCTGTCCCGCAGAATTAACCTTCACCTTAGGAACCCGCGTTTCCATAGATTCTTGCAATTCTTGGACAATTCGGCGCGCAATATGGTTTAGTGACTTCAGATTAACTCTTGACACAACCTCGTCACAGATATCAAGCTGCGACTTCTTCATCTTCGGAACTGGTATCAGTGCAGCCGAAGTTGTGCCATCACTCTCTATCGATTCATCTTCACACTGCTTGATAGCCGAGTGTAAAATAGCTCCCGAGTATATCACCGCACCGCACAGGTAGTGAAATATTTCGCCGGCTTTCTTCTCCTCGACGAAAGTTTTGTCCTGACCTATTAGATTTATCAATGCCTCAATATCCGCTATACACTCCGGTACTATGTCATCATCCTCTTCATTCCGTGCCCTGCACCAGTCGCCTTCTAGATCTAGCAACAACGCTAACGCTTTTCTTACGACCGGGTGCGCGAACGAGGCACTGCCTGATGTGGGTGCGGGCAATTTCGGCGCTCCCACGTCGTCGTCGTCGTCCATTCGTGAAATTGAGGCGGTCACAGTGGAAATATTGAGTGCCAATCCTCGCGTCTCACTTGCCAAGAATTAATGACATGTGCGGGACTCGAAATCCATCCCGTCCGCACGGGCCTCGGGCCTTGTTTCGAAGTGTCACATATCGCGCATCAGATATCGTGCCGTACGGAAGCACGAGGACGACTGCTAGAATGCCACAAGTTTTATCTACGTTTCGGTGCGCCGTTTCGCTTCCGCCGGATGGCGGGGTAGTCGGCGCCGATTGCATCTTCGACGCTTTCGAATCCGTCGCGCTTCAGCAGGGCCACGAGTTCGCTTTTCACGCGGTCGATGAGCCACGGGCCCTCGAAAACGAGCGCGGTGTATATCTGCACCACACTGGCCCCCGCGCGGATCTTGTCGTACGCGTCTTGCCCTGACTCCACGCCACCCACGCCGACGATGGGCATCTGACCGTTCGTGATGCGGTACAACTCGCCGACCATTTCCGTAGCCCGTCGGCGCAGTGGTCGGCCGCTAAGCCCGCCCGGCATGCTCGCGTTCTTGCTCTGCAACGATGCCGGCCGCTCAACCGTGGTGTTCGACACGATGACGCCATCGATGGACAGCTCGAGCGCGATGGCGGCGACGTCGGCAAGCTCGGAGGCCGTCAAGTCCGGCGCTACCTTGACGAGCAGCGGCGGACGGAACGGCATCGAGTCGCGCACCGCGATGAGGGGCGTCAGCAGGCCGCGGAGCGTGTCGCGCCGTTGTAGCGAGCGCAGCCCCGCGGTGTTGGGCGAGGAGACATTCACGACGACGTAATCCGCGTGCGCGCCCAATGCTGCCACGCCCTGCGCGAAGTCGGCGATGGGGCTGGGCGCATCCTTGTTCATGCCAACGTTGACACCGAGCGCGCCAGGGTAAAAGCCGTCGAGCCGTGCTAGCCGCTTCTGTACACGGTCAAGTCCGACACTGGGAAATCCGTACCGATTAATCACCGCGCGATCCTCTTCCAGGCGCCACACGCGTGGTTTCGGATTTCCCGGCTGTTGGCGTGGCGTGACCGTGCCCACTTCAACCAATCCGAACCCACACGCGAACAGACCTGGCACCGCCTCTGCGTGTTTATCGAATCCCGCAGCTAGGCCTATGGGATTTGGTAGCTCCAACCCCCATAGGCGCACTTTTAGTATCGGATTGTCGGGTGGCGCGCTTCGGCGCAGGCCTGGTGCGGCGAGTCCCCATCGGGCAGCGGTTACGGAAAGCAGATGCGCACGTTCGGCGGTAAAATGATCCCTCACGTAGTCGCCCAGCCCCTCCTTCCACACGTCATGCGTCGATACATAGAATGCAGTGGCGCCTGCGACGCCGGCCGTGCCCCCGGTAAGCCACAGCACCGCGCGGCGCGCGGCGCGCAACTTGGTCATTCTGCGCGAGGTGCTGGGGTGTTGCGGGGAGGACTGTAAAGTGCGGATCACGTGCCCGACGAATAATGGTCGGTTCTATGCCTACGTGGCCACGTATGATGTTGGTGCGCCACGCCGTACAGCACCTCTCTCTTGTACTCCGTGAATCCAACGGTAGCACAGCATTGAGTGGAAGAGTGCGACATGGAGCATGCCACGGAAGCGAGCGCACGTGCCCGCGCCGCCGTAGATGCGTTCCTGCGTGATGGCTCGTCCTCGGATTCTGACGCCAAGCCGCGCTCGGAGGAGGATGCCGCGGGCGCCGCATTGCTGGAGGCGCGACCCAACAGACTCGGGCTGGGCGCTACCGCCAATACATCGATGAAGATTGAGGGCAATGACGCCACGGAACGCGCCCGTGCCAGGCTCGAGCGCTCCCTGCGGGTGCAACGCGAGCGCAAGGCTGCGGCGGATGATGACGCTGGCGTGTCGTCGTCGGACGATGAGCTTGTGTCGCGCACTCGTGTGATTGGTGTGAAGCGACGTCGTCGTCAACGCGCGCCGAAACAAGAGGCGAAGAAAAAGGCTTCGGAAAACGGCGACACATACATGAAGACGGCGATGGACGAGAAGAAGGACGAAGTCATGTCGCCCGTGACCGACAGGAAAGGTGACGGCGCCGTTGACGAGCACAAGTTTAGTGATGCGATGGAGATAGCAGGGTCGAAACGAAAACGTAGGAAGAAGCGACGCGTTGGCTATAAGAAGAATTAATTGAAGCGCAACATGTTTGTTGCTTTACTTTGTTACAATTGACGTTACGAGCACGAATGTGCACGGTCCACTTGAACGATGTGAGGCATTGCAATTTGAGTGATATCAGAATACAGTACAATACAATTTGACACAGTAACTTTCTAGGAATTGCATTTGAAATTAAAAATAGCCGAATCTCGTAACGGGAATTGACATTCTGTTGTGTACGACGATAATTGCCGAAGGTTCATCGAGTGGTCCTGCTTGGCCAACCTTTTCAGAGGGAACCAAAAGTTACTGCAATGTCATCTTCCTCACGACTAGTGCAAGTGTAGGTAGATGCCGGAGATTACATTCCGGTGATGCCAGATTATTGTATTGTTGAAACTCATAATTTTACACTTCTTTCTTGAGCACAAGTGTAGAGGACACGTAAACTATGCAGTGCAACGAAAATGTAACAATTGCGAGATATCAAATCTATTTTCTGATGACTGTACCAAATGCTGTGATCATATTCACTGGATTCGCAGACGATGTTGCGAATGGACATCCAAGTAAAAAGGAAGGCATTGCAGTTTGATTCGACCTTTTGGATACTGTCATTGCTTTGAGTGGTGGTTTCAAAGGCCCTTTGTTCGACTAAATTTGAGTAGTGAACAATACAGGACCTAGTTCGTTAGTGCACGTGCACTTGTTGTCGCACAATGCATACGCTCATACCAACCTTTTGTATCACTTTCATCCAAGTGCTATTGAAGTATTCAAGAAAGCTGCACATTCTAGACAAGATCACATCGGTGTGATTCTTCGACTTCAACGTTACTTTCTAAATTCAACAGACAAATCCATAGATTGTAGTTTTAAAATTACACCATCTCAACTACGAAGAGTTTGTGTTAGCGACGGTTCACTGTACGTTAGAGGCACTTCATACCAGTAAAGCGACTCGACTAATTTAACCGGTAGACAATTTCATGAAATTATTTCAGCAAGCTCCGGGAGATGGGTTCTCTTTTTTTCAGAAACATATAGAAAATTTGGATACCATTATCTTTCTGATAAGTCCAGTGTCGCTTTCCTGCTAAGACTCAAAGAAATATGCGTAGCAGTCGTGTACAAAAATTCTGAACATCGTAATCACATATATCACGCAGCTTCTTGCGACTGAATTTGATAAATTATCGACGTGCAGGTGATACGTTTTGTTCAGAGAAACGTAGACCCCTGTAATCTATCTTCTTACAATTCAATTAGCTTGCGCCTTTTCAAATACATGGGTAATCGGAAATCTATGGCAAGAGATTTCATTTTCATCAATAAGAAGTAAGAAAAGATCAGCACCTCAAATAGTGACTAATTAGAGTAAATAAATTACAGAAGCTCACGCTTTCCAAGATTTTCATAAAAAATGTGGCTAGCTGATAGTTCAAAACTTATTAACATTTGACTTGAATTCTATCCGAAATTCATCAAGAACTTCAATTGAAAGTCTGTATTCCAATCTTCACTATTAAACAGAAAAATTGAATAAAACTGTCGTCAAAATTATGCAACACGAATTTTGGTTTCAGAAGAATGGCAGAAAGTTAGAAATACATTTTAGCAAGCCGATTAATAATAAAACCCATCTTGAATTAAAGCTATTTTTCTATAGCACCCTATAGCAAACAAATTCGAGTGAGATTAGAATTGATCTCTCTAAAACCTTTAAGTTCATGGAATGGAAAACGGCCCTGAAAAGAGTTTTCTATAACATGTCTTAAATATTTTTCCTTGTATGTCCTTGCTGATTCCTGTGAAGCATTTTGTATGGACGAGAAACAACGCTTTTCTCCAAACAAACTTGAACGTGGAAAAATTGTACCACATAGATGTTTTGGCCATGATACCTTGTAAAAGGCTTAGAGATAGACAAAAAACTGCTTGATGGAACCTGCAAGAAAAATTCAACTATCCCAGCCGGCATAAGAAATTCAACGAAGAAAATGATAGAATAGTACAAGGATAAGCAACTGCAAGAAAATTAATTGGTTATTGAAGCCATTCACCAATAAAACTAAGGATCTATCTTTGAAAATTATGTTTTTCCGTATGGGGTGTTCATAATATTGATCTACGTTGAAATTCAAACTCTGTGCAGCGTTAACTTTCTTTTATTCTTCAGTTCTCCTAAAATTTGCTATAAAAAATAGATAAGAGTATTAGCTTCGAAAGTGAGGCCAGATGGAAGACTTAAATTACTGGGTTCGATAAAATCATCGCGAATTCAATTTTTTCTTTGATTTCGGTTAAGTCAAAGTAGATACCAGTCGAATCTAAGATTTTGATGATGAAACTTCGTAAAATTCTATATCTAGGTTGTGATCGGATAAAACAGTCCTATAATATCATGTCAGTGATGAGCAAAAATATGCTAAAAGGTCACAAATGGTTCTGATTTAAACCTAAGTGGCAGATATATACCTTTTATTTTGATTTGGGCGGTGGAAATTCATTTGGTATAGATTAATGAACTGTTCCACGATAAGTAATACTTAGTAACTCTAATGAATCAATTTAGGCTTTTTTAGCTAATTATGTAACTACTAAGCAGTTACATTTATGTTGCCGAATTCCGTAATAAATTGTTAGTCGGTCGTTTTGAGATTTTGAACACATTAAAACGCTGTGAAATTAATGGGTATTTCATTGGTAGAGGAGAATCGATTGCGATTTCGTTCCATGATCGACGGGTTGTCTTTTAGATTGGGGTCCTAAATTTCATGAGCTCAACGCGCTTCGATCAACCACAAAGGCCATGGAGAGTTACACTTTCGCAAAAAAATGTATAAACAAGAAAATGTAGCATGATCCCGCAAAGAAAATTAATGTATCAACTGTAACGAGATAAAGTCTTTTCCAGTATATAAAATCCATAGGGTATGAAGATGAATATCTAGCAGAGTTTTCTTGATGCCGAAGAGGTCGTGACGCCAATTGGTTATCATTTTCTGACGTTGAGCACGTATGTACTCAATGATGCCTGCTCAAAAGAGAAAGAGTCTCAAATATTCCTAGAGTAAAACATTTGAGAATTTCTCTTCGGGAATCGAGTATCATTTGACTGAATAACTTATGTGAAAACAGAAATTTCAAGTAAATTTCATATTGAGATGTATGAAACAAAATTCATGAAAGCTTTGAACTACCTTGGAGTTATAATGGACTTGTTGTGCATTAATTTACACAATGCTTCTGGCCTAACTAGGAATTTTTATTTCTGTATTAAGAATAGCGCACTGTACTATGTGATTAGAAATTTCCTCTAAAAATATAGACTTATTGATGTTTTCTTACCTGCATTCATCTTGTATTTGATGTAACCATGAATCTCGACCTGGCCTCTTCGGTTGTGACTCTTCGTGAAGAGTTCAGCTTTTACGAATGACCAATAATTACGAATTATATTTGAGGAAGTGAACTACATTGCGCAATTCGGATACCTAGCGGTTGAGTGGAAACTATTGAAATATACATTTGCTGTACTTCTACATCAGTACTAAAACGTACCATTACACCCGTATTCAAATCCTCACAGTACTCGATTTAAAATCACCAAAAAATACTTTCGCAAAGAAGGATTGTAAAAATTTACTTGATAAATTACAATAATTTTGAGTATTCGACGTCATCTGGTAATTGGCTAGCATACAATTTTAACAGTGTTCAACCAGGTTCAAAGTTTCAAAGAATAATTCTCGCTTTTTTTGCTGTACTTACTATTTTTACTTCGCTAGCAATTCTTCTTTTCTCACGTCATCCGCCTTGGACTCATCAATTCCGGCCCACTAGCTCCCTACATGTGAGGACACGTTTCAACCTAATCCTCTATTGTGTGCTTGTGATTGCTCTAAATATTTATACTTTTTGACAAGCTTAGGCGCTGGCTTCTTCAATTTCATCACACCTTCTCCGACCTTGATGCACATATACGCACAACTATCTCTCTGCTTTAGTTTCTTATCTTTCTTTGTCGTGAATAGCGTACTGTCGTTTACCACAGTACTTACGAAATAAAATATATAGACGATGCGCTCTAGCTAGGGCTGAATTCGGATGGCAAAATTCTCGTCGCGGCTCGTGAATAAATGGCCACTCCTTAATTCGGATATCCGGGGGTTTATTCTTATTTGCTCAGAGCGGGCCTAATGACGCACTTCTCTACATAATTCACGTCCGAATGTAGTCCGAATC
>JAAUYH010252344.1_pt1 | contig 10799 bp, 10 predicted proteins | sample 7278061 | NCBI WGS metagenome assembly JAAUYH01 (sample SAMN14350203, study PRJNA611818) | marine sediment metagenome | isolation source: surface marine sediment (0.6m) | place: French Polynesia: Moorea | collected 2018-08 | reverse complement strand
TTGTCTTATCGAGTATTTCTTTAGTCAAAGCGATCGCAATTTTTATAATATTTATCCTCACTAAATTTAGTATTCAGTATTTATTCAAAAAATATCTATTAAAATTAATTTTACAGCAATTATTATTTGGTTTATTTTCCCATAACGTCACCAGAAGAAAACTTGCTTTTACTCTTTTAAACTATTTATAAATTGATAATTGATAATTAAATATCCATTATTTAGGCACATTTAGACACATACAATTTATGTAGGGGTTCGGCACTGCCAAACCCCTACATACTTATCGAAATATTAAAATGAGGTTATCCACACTAGATTTTTTTTGATAATCTGCAAGAATAAAAGTAGTTACTCAAAAATTGACTCTAAAATATGAAGGTATCAATCACATCACTCTATAGCTGGTATCGTGAAACTATTCGCAATCCTAAATATCGTTGGTGGATTATTTTGGGAACTCTAGCCTATTTAGTCAGTCCTTTTGATATTGCTCCTGATCTGATTCCTATAGTAGGACAAGTAGATGATGTGGTGATAGTAACCTTGCTGGTTACAGAAATATCCCAATTAATTCTTGATCGTTTTAAATCTCGTAGTCAAAGTCAAGCAGTAGATGTAAATCAAGATTCTAAAGATGTCAAGACTGTAGATGTCAAAGCAGAAACAGTAGAAGTAGAAACAGAAAAAGTTTAAAAAGTTAATTGTTAGTATTCATCGCAATTTTCAGATTGGTAAGTATGGAATAATAATTCGGTTAAACAATGTTTAACATTTATCTTGCTGATTAATGAAATCAACAAGATTTCTTCTTTTATTCGTGATCGCGCTATATCTGTAAGATTTAAAAATTAAATTTATTCCTCATCTACAGTTGTAAAAATAACTCGGAAAAACCAATATGTATGATCGCGAAGCTAGCATTAAACTATATGCTTACAATTTAAGCTCTAAAATTGTATGAAATAAGTTGTGACTTTACCCATAACTTTGTAGCTTTGGAAGCTTTATAAGATAGTAAACAAATTAAGACCTTTCTTTTTTTGCGTGGCTGAATTGAATTATAAAATATAAAATTAGTACGATATGCCAATAACAATTAGAAATAGCTCATTCTAAGCTTATTAGTAAATATACGGAACAACTAAAAGTGCCTCAATTAATGCCATAACAAGTTCAAAAAAAATTTAGTATATAGTCATTAGTTAAAGTTAAAAATCTGAATAATGTTGAGTAGCAATCGCCAAATCACAAATTCTGATTGTATTGTTATCGGTGGGGGTATTACAGGATTAATTATCGCTACTATTTTGCAACGTAGGGGAATCAAGGTAACGGTATTAGATAAGGGTAGAGACATCGGCGGACGTTTAGCTACTCGTCGTATTGCTCAGGAAGGGTCTATCGAAGGGGTGTTTGATTATGGCACCCAATATTTCAGCGTTAAAAGCCCTCAATTTCAAGTTTGGGTAGATGATTGGTTAGAACATAATGTAATTAAAGAATGGTGTCAGGGTTTTGGTAAAGCAGATGGAACACCTTGCTACTGCGGGATCAATGGTAATCGTGGAATTGCCAAATATTTGGCGAAAAATTTGAATGTTCGCACTAATACTAAGGCAATCAAAGTTAGCTACGATAAGAAATGGTTGGTAAAAACAGAAAGCGATCAACAATATCAAGGAGACATGCTAGTGATGACTTCTCCCGTACCCCAATCTCTGTCGTTATTAGATACTTCTCTGATACCTCTACCTTTGGAGATTAGATTCTCTTTAGAAGAAATTGAATACGATAGATGCATTGCTGTTTTAGCTTTGTTAGAAAAACCTAGTAGTATTCCCCCACCAGGAGGTATAAGTTTAGAAGATGATTCTTTAGTTTGGTTGGCGGATAATTATCAAAAGGGTATTTCTCCTAACGGTTATGCGGTGACACTTCACGCCACTCCTAAGTTTAGTGATTACTATTGGAATCTTGATGATGCCGAAATTGTCTATAAATTAGTTACCGCAGCAGCCGATTACTTAGATTCTCCCGTAATTCAATATCAGGTGCATCGCTGGCGTTATAGCTTGCCTAAGACTTTTTATAGTGAATCCTGTTTAACCCTATTGGAATTGCCTTTAGTAATGGCAGGAGATGCCTTTGTTGCGCCCACAATAGAAGGGAGCGTAATGTCAGGTATAGCTGCTGGGGAATCGATCAGTCAAATATTCAGAATTAACATTTAAGTTAGGAATTAAATTGCTACTTTGGATCTGATCACAAGCGGTATCGCTTCGAGATCGCGCTATAGAGTAACTCGCCTGGGTAAAGTTTCGGAAAAAATCCCAGCATTTGATTTGAAATTATTTTTTGTCAGATGTAGAAAGAAAAAACGCGATCGCATTAATCCAATAAAAGTGAGATCGCAATAATTGCCGATAAATTTGATTTTAGTCGTTCTCAGGTAAGATATTAGCGCCAAAAATGGCAGGACAATTATGGGCTCCTCATCGAAGCAGAAACCAAAGAGTTAGATGACAAGAAAATCAAATCCATAATTATCGCTATCTTAGATGATCAACCAAGAGCAGGAAGACCCAATACCTACACAACAGAGCAAATAGTTCAAATAGTATCAATAGTCTGTGAAGAACCGTCAGAATCAGGAATACCAATTAGTCATTGGAGTAGAAGAGAATTGAAGGCAGAAGCAGTTAAAAGAGCAATCGTCGACAATATATCCCCCAGAACGGAACAAGATTTTGTTGAGTATATTCGAGCAACTATCGCGAAAGCTCCCGAAGCTGGTTGGATGTTTGTGTTAGATCAGTTAAATATTTATCGTTCCGAGTCTTTGGTCAGATTCGTCGCCTCTGAATGTGAGCTCACGACAGATTTGGGAGAAAAAGGTCAGCAAGGAATTCTCGCTCTCCATGTCTTCTCGTGCAGAATTTCTCAGCTGACTTTAATCATCGAATTCGTTTTGTTTATGTCCCAAAGCACACATCTTGGTTAAATCAAATCAAATGTTGGTTTTCCATTTTAGTAAGACGTTTAATTAAACGCAGTAGTTTTCTTTCTACAGAAGATCTCAAACAGAAAATTCTTGATTTTATTGAATACTTTAACCAATATTTTGGTAAACCATTCGTCTGGAAATTTAAAGGGTATCAAGATTGATTTTATATTGGTCAATTACTTCTGCCCACTACTTCTGCCCACCTGCACTAGTCTATTGATATCCTGACCTTGTCCATTTGGTATATCTCCAAATTAAAATAAAAGATATACCAGAAATAATTGCTCCAATTGACCACTTAACAGTAGTTTTTAATAGACTTCCTTTTTGCTTGCTAAATCTGGTCTGTAGTTTTTGTTGTGCTGTCTTTTGTTGTTGTTTGATTTCAGTAAGCAAGTTTTCTTTGAATTGTTGTGGAGAATCAATTTCTCCATCTGGGGCTCTTTTTTTATAATTTTGGAATAAATTATTTAGTTGTTCTTGACTCGCTCCATCTAATTGTTGGCTATATTGTTCAACTTGAGATTTTTGCTGATCGATTCGGATTGCTACTTGAGCTTGTTGACTGCGATTAATTCGGAAGGAATGACCAATAATCATAGGAGTGATTAAAAAATAACCAATACCAATAATAAGAGCTAACCAAGAAAGAAAAGATAAAAAAGTGAATTCTGTTGGTTGGATTAAGTCTTGATCGCGACGATAAAAAATCAATAAAAATCCTAATAGAAAAGCCCAGACATTTTCGACTAAATTACCAGCTGTATTATATGCCCAAGTAGGCTCGAACAAGTTAGCCGAAAATAATAAAATTGCATAATCCAAGAAAGCTAAAAATAAAAGTACATAGCCAACTAAGTTAATTATTTGAGATGATTTTTGCTCAACTACTTCGTTGATTCTTTTCAAGTTAGGTGTTTTTTCGGGTTTTTTTCGAAAGTTTTGTTTGAGTCGCCGGAGGTGATACTTAAGCATAGAAAATACACCGATAGAGATAGTGCCTAGTAGTTTATAGCTCAGGAATTTATAACTAGCAATAGCTTGAAAAATGATTTTAATATTTAATAGTTTATGCGTGTTTTACTCATCTATCTATTTTATAAAAGTTTTATCCTGGAGGTTTTAGATTCAGGACTTGTAAAATCAAAGGCTCTTACAAGATTGACACTGGTAAGAGCCTTGCTTAACTGAGGCAATCGCTATTAACTTGGAGCATCAGAAAGCTCAGTTTAGGAAGTTACACATTAACGAGTGACCCTGCGTTCCACCCCTCTATAATCTCCCCTACGAGGCTACCGTGTACACATAAGTCTCTTATGTTTCGTCTCTGAAATTTTTGCCCCCTAAATCCCCCAATTCTGGGGGACTTTGAAATCTTGTTCCCCCCAAACTTGGGGGGCTAGGGGGGCTAGATTCATTATTTTGGACTTGATCGGGAGATGTGTGTACACGGTAGCCTACGAGGGGAGAGACATTCGTGTCCTTCCTTTTAGAATGGATTTAGATATTTAATAGCTCTTGCTTAGCTTTACGACTCTTAGCATAGCGAGTAGTGATAAATAGTCCCCCCATCATGATTAAGCCTAAAGATGGAGAAAATTCAAAGGGAACTGATACTGGTGTAACACCATCAGCACTAACGTTATCAAAACCAGCAGCAGTATTGAATGAATTTAATCCACCAGCTTCATTAAGTTGAATTGCTAGTTGGTACGTTCCTGGTGTATAGCCGCTCTTAGTAACACTTTCGCCTTGCTTACTGCCTAACATCCTAGATCCTAAAAGGAAAAATGAGTGGAACCCTCCTGGACCAAATATACCGACTTCAAATTCATCCTCATTTGATGTATCGCCTTGAAATGCCCAGTCAAACTCAAGGGTAATGTCATCGGTCGCAGAAGAGATTCCAAAGAGAGTACTAGAAGTAGTAATAGCAGTACTTGTTCCTCTATCAACAGATGCTCCAATATTTGCATCACTATCCTCAGCACCTAATAGTAGATAATCACTGGTAAAAACGCCTCCGAAACCATTTGGAGCCGCTACTGAGTTAATGTTTCCTGTACTTGAGGCATCATTATCAACAGTTCCTTCTACTGTAGTGAAATCAGTATTCTCAAATGAAATTTTAATAGCATGAGAGGGTGTAGCTGCTAAAAACAAAGAAGCAGCTGCAGTACATAGAATACCTAAGTTTTTAAGATTAGTTAGGCTAGAATTCATCTTGTTAGAAATTCCTCAAAGATAGAGTTTCAGAATAAAATTAGTCACTTCTTAAATTAACAAAGAACATTAATAATCGTTTCCGTATCTATAACTAATTTTTGCGTAATCTTTAGCTAAATACCTGGATTTGCAATTCAGTAATAATACCCAATTTATTAGTTATTGAAAAAGAGTAAAAGAGTAAAAAAGTTTCTTCGAAAGGCGTAAAATTAGCGAAACAAAATGATTGATAAAACTCATAATAATTCATTTCATAACCGAAGATTTACTCAAAGCATTAAGGATATCATGAGGATAGTCGGAAAAGATGAGCAATGCCGAAATAACTACTTGTACAAAATTAATGATCCAGGGGAGATAAGCGTTAAGTGTTAAGGGAAAAAAAGGAAGAAAACCACTCCTGGTTGTCTGAGTAATCAGCTAGGCAGGGCTCTGTCTAGAGGGAGAGTGATTGTTAGACGGTGGGTTTCCCGCATATCACGCCAGCATCCCTGAATCCCACTGCATTTTATGCGTGGGAGTGGGTCAATTCTAATAATCAATCCTATTCTCAAAGTAGACTTTTCCTGGGCCAGCTACAATTTTTTTGCCTTCTGACCTCTCTGTTGGTGTAGATTTCCCAGCCATTTCTTTGGTAGGGTTACCCAGCATATGCAAAATATTGCACCCTTTAGAGAGTTGCGCCGCTGTTCTCTGCCTTACTCAACTTTTAAATATCATAATATCAAGAGAATTTATTATTCTTCCCAAGAATAATCAGTTCTTGCCCAAAAAGTATTTTTCCAAACAAATATCAATAAAAAAATAGAAATTAACGCCCCTAAATTATATTTAATAATATTTCTTAATAACCGATTTCGTTTTTTGTTGCGACCATTTTGGGCTATTTCTTGCAAAGAATTTTCTTCTTTTTGGAGTTTTTCAGTGATGCTATCTTTAAAGTTATTAATGTCTATAGACTCAGGAATTTCTACTTTTTTTGACGATTGTTTTTGGAGTATTTTGGCAATGCTATCGTTAGAATTAGCAGATTCTATCTGAGTTTGAAAATCTTTAATTACTTCCAGTCGGGGAACGATTTGATAATTTATACTGGCATTATATTTATGGTAGATTCGAAAAGCGTTATTAATATTGAGAGGGATTGCTAGTATCAGGAAGATGGCAAAAACTAGACATGACCAAGAAATGATTTTTAAGATCATTTTTTCTATCGGAGTACGATAATTAGTATCTTCGTAAAAAACAAAAACGATTCCGAGAAAAGTTACAGGAATTCTTTCAATAAGAGCTCCTATGGTCTGAAACTCCCAATCAGGATTCATCAACTGTGGGGGAATAAAGATGTTTATGACGTCAACCACAGCCATCATCAGTAATCCATAGCCAACTATTCGTAAAATGGAAATAGTTAAAATCTGTTGTTCGTTGGGAACTTTCATAAACCAAGAAAGTTAAAGCAAATTGATAATTAAACCCGTCCAGTATAACGACTAAGAATATTTTGGCAACTCAACATCATTCAGAAATTGCCTTTGGGTACTTCTTCTAGTTTTTCTGAATTCTGAATCGGTGACTCCTTGCTCCGAAGGAGCGATAAAATCAATCTTGATACTATAACAAAAACATTAAGAATGAATTTTAGTGAAGAACTAGCTTTACTCTTGCGTGCCTGTTATCCTCTGATTTATATAGCTACAACAGAAGAAGAAAGATTAGAAAAAGCGATCGCAGAAATTATTCGTCCTCTGGGTAATCGCAACATTCATATTTGGGATTTTGTCGAAGGTTATGGCGACAATCCCAATAATCAAGGGTTTGGCAAACGGAATCCCCTACAAGCCTTAGAATTTATTGAAAAATTGCCTCCAAGTACAGGAGGAGTTTTTATTCTTCGAGATTTTCAGCGTTTTTTTGAGGATATTTCCATCTCCCGTAAATTACGTAACTTGGCTCGTAGTCTAAAGTCTCAACCAAAAAATATTATTATTATTTCTTCACACATAGATATTCCTGCCGAATTAAGCGAAATATTAACTATCTTAGATTTTCCCTTACCGACAGCTGCTCAAATTAAGACAGAAATTAGCCGATTAATCTCGGCAACTGGTCAACCTTTAGGGTCAAAACTGCTCAATGAGTTGGTGCGTTCGGCTCAAGGTCTATCCTTAGAAAGAATCAGAAGGGTTTTAACTAAAGCGATCGCGTCTCACGGTAAACTAGAACCAGAAGATGTCGAATTAATCCTAGAAGAGAAAAGGCAATCGATTCGGCAAACCCAAATTCTCGATTTTTATCCTGCAACAGAACAAATTTCAGATATTGGGGGTTTAGATAATCTCAAGGATTGGTTAGTCAGAAGGGGAGGCTCCTTTAGTGAACAAGCCAGAGCCTATGGGTTACCGAATCCCCGGGGATTACTCCTGGCGGGAATTCAAGGTACGGGCAAATCTCTCACCGCAAAAGCGATCGCCCATAATTGGCATTTACCACTCTTGAGATTGGATGTCGGGCGTTTATTCGCTGGTTTAGTCGGAGAGTCAGAATCCCGCACTAGACAAATGATTAACTTAGCAGAAGCTTTAGCACCTTGTATCCTATGGATTGATGAAATTGATAAAGCCTTTGCAGGGGGTGCATCTAAGGGTGATTCAGGTACTACTAGCCGGGTTTTTGGGACTTTCATCACTTGGTTAGCGGAGAAGCAATCACCAGTGTTTGTAGTTGCCACAGCGAATAATATTCAGACCTTACCTCCAGAAATGTTACGTAAGGGAAGATTCGATGAAATCTTTTTTGTGGGTTTACCTTCTCAAGAAGAAAGAGAAGCTATTTTTCAGGTACATTTAGGTAAATTACGGGCTCACAACCTTAAGAATTACGATCTCCAACGATTAGCTTACGAAACCCCTGACTTTTCAGGAGCAGAAATCGAACAAACTCTTATTGAAGCAATGCATATTGGCTTTAGTCAAAATCGAGATTTTACAACAGATGATATCTTAGAAGCTGCTAGTCAAATTGTCCCTTTAGCAAAAACAGCCCAAGAACAAATTCAATTTTTACACAATTGGGCAGCAGCGGGAAAAGCTCGTATGGCATCTCGAAATAGTAGTCTATCAAATTTGAATTGATGATCTAAGGGAGCTTCGCACGCCCCGAAAGTAGTCCTAAAGGATATCGCTTCGCATATGCTAAAGCATAACGCTCCGAATATCCTTCAGGATAACGCGCGGGGTCTGACCTTCCCATGCAGCCTAATCGGAAAGTTAGATGTGAAATAGCTTATGTAGCGCTGCCTTTGGCAGAGCGTAAAATACAAGGTTGGGCTGAAGAATAAAATATAAAACATTGATGTTTCTTACATAAATTATGATAAAGATAAAAAAACTAATCCCGTCTCGTAAGTTTTTATGGGTAATGCCAATTACTTTGAGTGTTATCTGTTTCGCTGCTACTATTCCAGCGATCGCACAAGAGCAGGTTTTGCGTACCTTAAAAGTAACTGGAAAAGGTATAGAAATGATATCTACAACAATCGCAGAAGTAGATCTAGGGGTCGAAATTCAGGGAAAAACTGCGACAGAAGTACAGCAAGAAGTAGCAAAACGAACATCAGCGGTAGTAGATTTACTACAATCTCGTAATGTCGAACAGCTAAAAACTACTGGTATTCGTCTACAGCCTAATTACCAATACATTAATAACCAAAGAAACTTAGTTGGTTATGTTGGGACTAACACCGTCAGTTTTCAACTTAGTACCGAACAAGTCGGTGCATTAATAGATGCAGCAGTCAAAGTTGGAGCCACTAGAATCGATGGCATTAGATTTACTGCTACCTTAGAGACCCTCGCCACCGCACAACAAGAAGCTCTTCGCCAGGCAACTCTTGACGCTCAGAGACAAGCAGATGCTGTCTTAAAGGCTTTAAACTTCACCTCTAAAGAGATTGTGGGCATTGAAATTAATGGAGCCAAAATCTCTCCTCCTCAGTCTATTCAAGCTGAGCGATTTTCAGCAGCAACTGCTGAAGTTAGCACGCCAATCATTGGTGGTGAGCAAAAAGTTTCTGCTTTTGTAACCTTGCAAATTAGATATTAAACCTATCAAGATATAGCTTCATATAGGTTAATAGATTTTTACGCGATCGCAAAGTGTCAGTTCGGCTTGATGGCGTCCAAAATTCTCTATTTCAAAATTTTTAGTCAAAAAATTACTAAAAATTATTCTTTTTTTGCATCTAAAAAAACGCAAAAAGAAAGTGACAATATATCACAGTTTATTCAGTTATATTAAGTCAGTCTAAAGCATAAATATCTATAAAAATTCAAACAATTATTTTCTATTGGATAAATTTGAATATTCTTTAGATTAGCATTAAATAATATGCGATTATATCAACAAAAATTTCAATTGCGATCACATATTAAATATCAAATCACATATTAAATATCAAAATTTAAAATAAATAAATTGAACTTTATTACTCAATATTATACTTCAGGTTTAAGTTTATTTGTCACAAGAGAATGTTAATGCAAGCCAGTATTAACATTATTTAATAACGCTTCAAGGCTAATATTTACTTTATTTGCAATTGCAGATAACACACTTAGAATAGTAATGAAAAGATTGATGTTGGTTGCTACTACATCCTTTTTTCTTCTAAAAATTATTTGAGGATGTATTGCTATGTCTGTAGTATTAGTATCAAAATTAATATCAAAAACTTCTTTTATAACTTCAATTTTTGTTGGCTCATTACTAGAAATATTATTAATAAATTTACCTCTATTTTTTTGATTATTTATCAATATATAATAGCCAAATATATTATGTTTTTTTCCTGGTATTATTTTATTAATAACACCCCAAAATTGATAATATTATGCCTACCAATTTTGAATTAGACGATCAAATTGTAGAAAAAGCTTTTGCCTTAACGGAACTGAACACTAAAAAAAATTTAGTAAATATGCCAGGTTGCAGCAATCAAAAAAGAAGATAGGATCGAAACAATATTTGTTCACTAAAAATAATTCATAAAGAGGATCTGCAAAATGGGTAATTTTTTTACTTTAGTTATCTTATTTTTTCTTGGTTCAGGATTATTGGGTTCTGTAAAAATAGTTAAAGAAAAAGAAGAATATCTTATAGAAAGTTTAGGTAGTTATAAAAAAACCTTAGAACCGGGCTTAAATTTTACTGTTCCTTTTATCGATAAAATTGCTTACAAAGAGACTATTCGCGAAAAAGTTCTGGATGTTCCTGCTCAATCTTGCATTACCCGTGATAACGTATCCATTGCCGTTGATGCCGTAGTTTACTGGCGGATCATGGATATGTATAAGGCATACTATAAAGTAGAAAATCTTAAAGATGCGATGGTTAACCTAGTTCTCACACAAATACGCGCTGAAATGGGAAAATTAGAACTAGATCAAACTTTTACCGCCCGTACAGAAATTAACGAAATTTTACTCCGAGAATTAGATGTTGCCACAGATCCTTGGGGAGTTAAAGTAACTAGAGTCGAACTTAGAGATATCATGCCTTCCAAAGC
>JAAUYH010119073.1_pt1 | contig 10799 bp, 7 predicted proteins | sample 7278061 | NCBI WGS metagenome assembly JAAUYH01 (sample SAMN14350203, study PRJNA611818) | marine sediment metagenome | isolation source: surface marine sediment (0.6m) | place: French Polynesia: Moorea | collected 2018-08 | reverse complement strand
GACGGCGGCGGCATTGCCGTCGTTTTCGACCCAGATCGGCATCTCGAAGCGCTCTTCGAAAAATCGATCGACAGCGATCAGCGCCCAGTCATCGAGCGGGCTCGGCGTGTTATAGATCGCCCCGGGGCCAATGTGCCGACCCGAGATGCTCACGCCCATTCCGAGAATACGTTCCGCGGGAATCCCATGGGTGGCGATCATTTTCATGACAATGTCCTCGGCCTTGTCGAGCACCGAGTTGCGCGTCACGGCGGGAAGCACTTCGTGACGCTCGTCGACGACCGAGCCCGAGAAGTCGAGCAGGACCACCGAAATCGCATCGGTCATCATGCCGATACCGATGGAGTACGCGAACCCGGGCGCGACGCGCACCGCCACGCCCGGCTGGCCGCGCCTGCCGCTCAGGACACGATCGCCCTCGACCAGTGCGCCCATGGAGACGAGTCCTTTGACGAGGCGCGAGATGCTCTGCTGCGCCAGCCCCGTCTTTTTCGCCAGCGCCGGCTGGCCGACATTGCCGCCGCGCACGATCGTGCCGAGCACACGGCGTTCGGACCTCGACGGCTTCCTGAGGTCGTTGGCGTCAAAGAATCCAGGTTCGCTGGAGCCGTGTTCGTAGTTCAGCACAATCGTCGAATGCCACGTCGGAGCAACAATATTATTGACTCGCAATATAACTCACAATAGGTTGTATTGCGCGTTGTATTGTGTCATAAAGGCGCGTGCAAGTTCGAAAACTGCCGGCCGAGCCGGCGTTTTGGGCCCTAGAAACGACAAAATCAGGGGGAATCCTAATGTCACACAACACCTTACTGCTCAGAGCAGTTGCAACGGCGCTGGCGTGCTCGCTGCCCGCCGTCGCGTTCTCGCAGGCGGACGACGAGGTACCGGACATGGACGAGATCGAGGAGATCGTCGTCACGGGTACCGGTGCCAGCACGGCTCGAACCCAGTTCGAGACACCGCAGTCCGTCACGCAGTTCTCGGATGAGGACCTGCGGTCGTTCAGTTCATCGAGCCAGGCGGACATCATGACGCAGCTGCCGGGCGTCAGCGCCGAAGGCGGCGGTGGCGAGGTCGCCACGAACGTATTCCATCGGGCACTGCCATCCGGTGGCCAGTTCTCGTTCACGCCGTTACTGTTCGACGGCATGCCTGCCTTCACGACGTTCGGACTCAATTCCTCGGCGTTCGACGTTTTCTATCGTCCCGACCTCGGCATTTCCCGATTCGAATTCGTCAGCGGTGGCGTTTCCAACCTGTTCGGACCTGGCTCGGTTGCGGGTATTACCAACTACATCAGCAGGACGGGCGATTCGGACCCGTCAGGTACGCTGCAACTCGAGGCGGCCGAGGAAGGCCGTTTCCGCGGTGACTATTTCTTCAGTGGCCCGATCGGTGGAGACGATTCGGACACGTTCTATGCCGTTTCGGGTTTCTATCGTTTCGACGAGGGGCCGGTCGATTCCGGCCTGGACACCAAGGGTTTCCAGATCCGCGGCAACATCAAGCACGAGTTCAGCGACGGTAGCGGTGACGTCACGATTTATGGCCAGGCTATCGACGACAGCGTGCAATTCTTCCTGCCGCTTCCTGTCGACGGCAGGAGCCGCGAGCGCCTGAGCGGTAACGACGGCGCTGAAGTCTTCACGATGAATACGGTCGACGCAATCGGACTGTCCTACGATACGCCCGACGGCCGATTCACAACCCCGATCGGCGACGGCGTCGTCACCAAGGGCCAGTCGATCGCCGCGGTCATCAACAAGGACCTGACATCCGACTGGACGCTCAACGCCAAGATCCGTTACGCGGCTTACGATCACCAGTTCAACCTGTTCCTCGACGGTGACGCGCTGGCGCGCGAGATCGTCCTCGTGAACGGCGTCCCGGAAGAAGAATCGCTGGGCAGCCAGCCGGAGACGCAATCCGAGTTCCTAACGCGACGCCTGATTGACCCGGCGTTCCACAGCGGTGCGTCCTTCACATACTCGCGATCTGGACTGGCGCTGGATCCAAGTGACCTCGTGTTCGGCAATCGCACGCTCGATCGTTGGCGCGATGCAACGGATTTTTCAGCCGAGTTCAGCGTAGGCACGAACAGGACGTTCGGCGATTCCGAGCATGCAATTACGATCGGCGGCTTCTTCTCGAACTCGCAGGCTGACGACATCAATTACATCACGACGTACCTGGCCGACTTCCGCAATGCGCCGTTGCTCGTAGACGTAACGCTCGCGGACGTCGCCGAAGATGCGTCCGGCAACCTGGTTGCGAGCCCCGGCTCGACCTACCAGTGGACGGTCAACGGGCTGCAGAAAGCGAACGGCATGGTCGGTAACCGCGATCGCAGCGCACGTCGTACGGCATTCTATGTGGCCGACCAGATCGAGATGGACCGCTGGTCGTTCGACATTGGTGCTCGCGTCGAGCGCCTGGATGGCGACATCAAGCAGTTCAACACGGCAGACTTCACAATGTCGAATGATCCGCTCGTCAACGACGATCTGGAAACCGTCAGTTACACGGATGGGTCGCTCACCTTCGGCACCGTGAGCACAACGGAATGGGCATTCTCGGGTGGTGCGTTGTATCGCATGAATGACGAGATCAACCTGTTCGGCAACTTCTCGCGCGGATTCTTCTTCCCGCAAATTCGCAGCGTGCCGTTCGACGACTTCGGTAACCTGGCGTCGTACGAGGGCGAGATCATCGACACGATCGAGGCCGGCATCAAGTTCAATTACGATCGCTTCGACGGTTATGCGGCGCTGTTCTGGACGACACTCGACGATCGGCGCAATGTCGATTTCGAAAACGACCCCAATAACCCGGGCGGCGTCATCGAGGTCGTGTCGCTTCAGTCGACAGAAGCCTATGGCATAGAAGCCAGCATTACCTACTACCTGAACGACTTCTGGTCGCTGCACGGCAATATCACGTTGCGCGATCACGAGTTCAAGGAGACGGACAACGCGGATGTCCTGGGTAAGGAACTGCGTCGGCAGCCGACGGAAATGGCAAACACGGCGATCCGCTTCAACTACAACAACTTCGACGCGGCCTTGTTCCACAACTTCCACGGTGACAACTTTGCCAATGACGACAACTCGGTCAAGCTCGACTCGTACAACCTCTTGAGGCTCGAAGCCGGTTATACGTTCGAGTTCGAAGGCGCGCAGACGATGCGCATCAGTGCGCACATCTTCAACCTGACCGACGAGCAGGGCATCACCGAGGGCTCGCCCAGGCAGGGTAATGCCCAGTCCGGTGAACCCGAGCAGTTCTTCATTGGACGCCCGATTCTCCCCCGTCGGGCGATGCTCAGGGTCACCTACGACTTCTGAGCTGTCGGTACCCTGGCCGGTCGAGCTCCCTGATTCAGGGTAAGCTCCACCGGCCGAGGGTGACGCTTCACCCGTGTAGAATGCGGGTGACGTAATTCCGCCGGGAGAATAACTATGAACGCCGTCGATTACGTCGTCGTGGCCCTGTACATGGGTGGGCTGCTGTTTTTCGGCTACCTGCTACGAAACCAGTCCAACGAAGGCGACTACTTCCTTGGTGGCCGCAGCATGGGCTGGTTTCCGCTGACGTTGTCGACGATGGCGACACAGCTGTCCGCGATCAGCTTCGTGTCGGCGCCGGCGTTCGTGGGTTTGCGAGAGGGCGGCGGGCTGAAGTGGCTGACGTACGAGTTCGCATTGCCGCTTGCGATGATCCTGGTGATGTTCGTCATTGCACCTGCGCTTTACCGGGCGGGCATCGTGAGTATCTACGAGTACCTCGAGCAGCGCTTCGGCAGGGCGACGAGAATAATCATCAGCGTGTCTTTCCAGATCGTACGGTCGTTCTCGACCGGCATCATGGTCTACGCGATGGGGCTGATCCTCGAGGCCGTCCTCGGCATTCCGTTGTGGCAATCGCTGTTCGTGGTCGGGATCATTACGCTCATCTACTCTACGTCCGGGGGCATGAAGGCCGTCGTCTACGGCGACGCGATCCAGATGTTCCTGATCTTCGGCGGTCTGCTCGTTGTAACGTGGTACGCGCTGGTCGACATCGGCGGCTTTGGCGTTTTCTGGCGAGAGGTTGACGCCGAGCGACTGGTTGCCGTCGACTTCAGCTCCCTCGGCCTGACCGGTGACGAATTCGGCTTCATACCGATGCTGTTCGGCGGATTCGTTCTGTACGCATCCTATTACGGCTGTGACCAGACGCAGGCGCAGCGAATCATTTCTGCGAAAGACCTCAAGGACACTCGCGTGCTGTTATTCGCGAATGGCGTGCTGCGTTTCCCGCTGGTGCTCCTGTACTGCTTTGCAGGCCTGATCGTTGGCGTTGCCATCGCAAACGACCCGGAGCTCGCCGCGAGGATTCCGGCGGAAAAACCCGATTACATGATGCCGATCTTCATCATCGAGCACTTGCCGCATGGTGTCATCGGTCTGCTGCTCGTGGCCATACTCGCCGCGGCCATGTCTTCATTGAGTTCTGCGGTGAATTCGCTCGCTGCCGTAACGATGGAAGATCTCGCGGTGCTGGGAGCGAAGCCGTCAACCAAGCGCATGGAAGTCACCCTGGCGCGTGGCGTTTCCGTGTTCTGGGGCATCGCGATTCTCATTATGTCTCTTTTCGCCGGTTCGATCGCGCCGACGGTTATCGAGGCTATCAACAAAGTGGGTTCCGCGTTATATGGACCGATACTTGGCGTGTTCCTGCTGGGGATGCTTGCAAAACGCGTCAACGGTGCAGGCGCGAGCGCCGGATTGCTGGCCGGTGTGTTCTTCAACCTTTATCTCTGGAAAGAGCAGCCTCAGATCTTCTGGATGTGGTGGAACTTCATCGGGCTGGTCGTAACGGTCGTTGTCGCCGAGATCGTCAGCATATTTGTCCGCCGCGATCTGTCTTCCGTGCCTGACGCGAAGCACGGATCGACGATTGCATCCGTGGTTCGATCGGGATACACACTCGCGCTCGTGGCAATCTTCGCGTTGATAGTCGTAATCAGCACCTATATCGGGGGTCTACAGACATGGTTCGTGCAGTAGATAGCGACTGCGACAACAACCGTGAAACGCTCATACGTCTTTTCAATATCGGCGTCACCCAATGCCTGCCGCGCACGATCTTGCCACCGTTGTTGCCGGGGGATGCGCCTGCGGGGCGCAATATCGTGCTGGGAGCCGGCAAGGCAGCGGCGGAAATGGCCGCCGTGGCATACGAGTGCCTCGAGGGGCCAACCGCAGGCCTGGTCGTAACGCGATACGGTCACGGTGCGCAATCCTCGACCGGAGACATCGAGGTCATCGAAGCGGGGCACCCGGTGCCCGACAGGCAATCGGTCGATGCAGCCGCGAGAATGCTGGACATTGCGGCATCTGCGACGGCCGACGATCGCGTGATCTTCATGATGTCCGGGGGCGGTTCCGCCTTGCTCTGTGCGCCGATCGACGGGATCACGGTTGCCCTCAAGCAGGCGATTACACGATTCCTGTTGCACAGCGGTGCGCGCATCGAAGAAATCAACTGTGTCCGAAAGCACTTGTCCATAATCAAGGGAGGCGGACTTGCGAGTCGTGCTGCCAAGGCCGATTTGCTTACGTACGTGATATCTGACGTGGTCGGCGACGATCCCTCCGATATCGCGTCGGGGCCGTCGATCGCAGCAACGACCGACGCGGAGGCGGCCATTGGAGTACTGGGGCGTTACGGTTACTCCGACCTGGCGCCTGTGGCGACGGCCATGCGCAATGCGAAAAACAAGAACGCGCCAGAACACCCGGTTGTCGTGGCGGCCACGGCGAAAACTGCACTCGATGCCATCGCGAGCGAAGCCGATAGCCTGGGCTGGATACCCGTGCTCATCGGCGCGGACATCGAGGGAAATGCGACAGAGGTCGGTGAAGCACATGCGGAGCTGGCGCGCGACTACCAGGCCCGCGGTGACCGCTACGCACTCGTGTCGGGAGGCGAACTGACCGTGCAGGTCAGGAATAGCGATGGCCACGGCGGACCGAACCTCGAGTACCTGACGAGCCTGATGTTGCATCTCGACGGCGCTCCGGGCATCGAGGCGATTGCCTGTGACAGTGATGGCATTGACGGCTCGGAGGACAACGCCGGCGGGTATGTGAACTCCACGTCCCTGCGCCGCGCGGCAAAAAAAGGCGTCGATCCGGCTCTGTTACTTCGGAACAACGATACGTACAGGTGTTTCGAAGCGCTGGGCGACCTCGTCATAACCGGGCCGACACGCACCAACATCAATGATATCCGGGTCATCCTGGTCCAGCCGGACAGAGGAGCGGAATGACGTGCAAGACGTGCTCGACAAGAAAGCGCGCGACATACTTCGCGCAAACGACAAGGGCGGATTCACGGTACCCACAAGCGGCTTGTATCCCTACCAATGGAACTGGGACTCCGTATTCGTGGCGCTCGGATTCGCCACATTCGATGAGGCACGCGCTTGTCGGGAAATCGAGACCCTGTTCGAAGCCCAATGGGACGACGGCTTCGTGCCGCATATTATCTTCAGGCGCTACGACCCCGACTATTTTCCGGGTCCCGATGTCTGGCAGGCAGGCAGTGATATTCCGACGTCCGGCATCACGCAGCCGCCCGTCGCCGCAAGCATCGTCAACACATTGTGGTCTCAATCTGACGCCACGCAAATAAAGGATCGGCTGGCCGCGCTGTTTCCCGGGATCCTCGCGTGGCATCGCTGGTTTCACAACAACCGCGTTCCCGATGACGCGGGTGCCGTCGTCATCACACATCCATGGGAAAGCGGTCGGGACAACTCGCCGGAATGGGATGCGCCAGCGTCGAATATCGACGTGTCACGCGTTCAACCCTATGAGCGACGTGATCTGCAACACGCTGACGCTGCCATGCGTCCGACAAAACTGGACTACGACCGCTACATCGCACTGGTCGAATTCGGCCGGAGTACGGGGTGGGATCATGCGCTGATCGGCAAGAGCGGGCCGTTTCGGGTTGCGGACGTTGGTATGACGATGATTCTACTGCGCGCGACGCGTGACCTGATCGACCTCGCGAGCAAACTCGGCAGGGATGACGCACTCGACGAACTCGAAGGCTACCTGCGCCAACTCGTGGAGGGCGCGGAGTTCCTGTGGGACGAGGAAGCGGAGACGTTCTGTTCACGCGACATGATCACCGGACGACATTCCGGCTACCTCACAAACGCATCGTTCCTGCACTGTTATGCGGGAGTCGGCAACGCCCAACAACGTGAGAAAATGGTCGGACACTGGGACAGGATCAGCGCGCAAGCCAATTTCATGATGCCGAGTCACGATCCGGGCGACAGCCGATTCGATGCGATGCGCTACTGGCGCGGGCCGATCTGGATCGTCGTCAACTACATGCTCGCGATGGGCTTTCGCGAACAAGGCTTCGACGACTGGGCAGGGCGAATCTTGTCCGATTCCCGGCGACTCATCAGCGAGCATGGCTTCAATGAGGCGTTCTCGCCAGTCAGCGGCGACGGATCCGGCGGTAGCGATTTCTCCTGGACCGCTGCAATGTGGCTGGCCTGGTGCGGGGCGGCAAACGAGCAATGAGGCGTATTGTCTGCTTCGGCGAGGCGCTGATCGACTTCCTCAACACGGGGCATTCTCGAGACGGACAGCTGTCGCTCAATACGTTCACGCAGTTTCCGGGCGGCGCTCCGGCCAATGCGGCCGTGGCGGCTGCGAAGCTGGGAGGCAATGCCGCGTTCGCCGGACAGGTAGGGAAGGATCAGTTTGGTCATTTCCTGCTCGAATCGCTTGGCATGTATGGCGTCGATACATCGCTGGCGACCATGCACGCGACGGCAAAAACCGCGCTGGCGTTCGTGTTTCTCGACGAACACGGGGAGCGGAGCTTCTCGTTCCGTCGCGACGGCACGGCGGACATCGTCCTGACGCGGGAGCAGGTGCAATCTCGATGGTTTGCCGGGGAGCCGATTGTGCATTTTTGCAGCAATACCCTGACTGACCCTTCGATAGCCGACGTAACACGGCACTTCGTCGCAGAGGCGCGGAACAACAGCGCCCTGATCAGTTTCGACGTCAATCTGCGACACAATCTCTGGCAGCAGGGTTGCGCTGACGCGGGCCTCGTATCGTCGCTCGTGCAACAGTGCGACATCGTCAAGTTCTCGCTCGACGAACTCGAATACCTGTGTCACGGCGACGCGAATGCTTACCTGACCCGGTGTTTCGATGCGGGGCTCAAAGCGGTCCTGGTCACTGACGGCGGCAGAGAGATCCTGATTCGAACCGCGCGATCAGAGGCGCGCGTTGCGCCGCCCGCGGTCGATGTCGTGGATACGACCGGTGGAGGCGATGCGTTCGTCGGCGCCGTGCTGTACGGTCTCAGCCTTCAGCCGGAGCCACTGAATTACCTCGATTCGATCGAGCAATTGCAGCAACTGGTGTCTTCGGCCGCGCACTGCGGGGCCTTTGCCGTCACACGGCAAGGCGCGTTTCCTGCTTTCCCGACGATGGCCGACGTCGAGTCGCACTGGGCCGCATGACCATGGATTTCGCGGATCGTCGATTTCTGCTGGAGCATATTCGCTCGATCCTCGATTTCTATACGCCCAATATCAGGGACCGCAGCGGCGGCTTCTTCCAGAATTTCAAAGACGACGGCAGGGTATTCAATCCCGGGCAGCGCCACCTCGTAAGCAGCTGCCGCATCGTATTCAACTACTGCAAGGCATTCGAATTATTCGGCGAGCACGACTACCGCGAGTTGGCGGAGCACGGCGTGAAGTACATCAGGGAACGTCACTGGGATCAGGACCGGCAAGGGTACAACTGGACGCTTGCGCAGGGCCATGAGCCGGAAGACCGGACGAATCACTGCTACGGTCTCGCGTTCGTTCTGCTGTGTTTCTCGGCTGCGAGCGAAATCGGAGTCGAAGGCGCGACGGACGACGTTGCGCGCGTTTACGACATCATGGAGAAACGACTGTGGGATTCGGCCCTCGGCCTGTACGCGGACGAGGCTGCACCGGATTGGTCGAGTGTCGATTCGTATCGCGGACAGAACGCGAACATGCACAGCTGTGAGGCGCTGATCGCTGCCTACGAGGCGACGGGCAATGGTACCTATCTCGATCGCGCATACGCGCTGGCCAAACTCATTACAGTCGAACTTGCCGGCAAGTCCGATGGTTTGATCTGGGAGCATTACACGGATCGCCTGGATATCGACTGGGACTACAACAAGGACGATCCGCAGAACCTGTATCGTCCGTGGGGATTCCAGCCAGGGCATCAGACCGAGTGGTCAAAGCTGCTGTTGACACTGCACGACCACAATCCCGAGGATTGGATGATCACGCGGGCGCGCGAATTATTCGACCGTGCATTGGAAATCTGCTGGGACGACGAGCACGGCGGCATCCTGTACGGTTTCGCACCGGACACGTCGATATGCGACACCGACAAGTACTTCTGGGTGCAGGCCGAGTCGATAGCCGCAAGCGCCCGCCTGCTCAGGAAGACGAGTGATTCCCGGTACGGCTCCTGGTACGAAAAGATCTGGCAGTACGCGTGGGACAACATGGTCGATCACCAGTATGGCGCATGGTATCGCGTGTTGACGGCGGATAATCGGCCGTATTCCGACGAAAAATCCACGGCAGGTGGCAAATGCGATTACCACACGATAGGCGCCTGCTGGGATGTATTGCGTACGTCGGTCGACGATCGAATAACATAGCGGGTATGCCTGCCAAGCACGCTCCTTCACGCATTTCCGTCGCTCCCATGATGGACTGGACCGACCGGCACTGCCGACATTTCATGCGGCTGCTCAGCCCGAGCGCCTTCCTTTACACGGAAATGGTGACCGCGGCCGCCGTGCATCACGGCGACAAGAATCGTTTCCTGCGCTTTAACGAATCGGAGCATCCGGTTGCGCTGCAGCTCGGCGGAAACGACCCCGAGTGGATGGCAAGTGCGGCGCGCTCAGCGGAGGAGTACGGCTACGACGAGGTCAATATCAACGTCGGATGCCCGAGCGATCGAGTGCAGAGCGGGCAGTTCGGTGCCTGCCTCATGGGATCGCCGAATGTGGTTGCGACCTGCATTCGGGCAATGCGAGAGGCAGTCGGCGTTCCGGTCACCGTCAAATCGCGCATCGGCATCGACGATCAGGACAGCTACGAATTCCTGCGTGAATTCGTAGACGCGCAAGCTGAAGCCGGGTGTCGCAAATTCATTGTGCATGCGCGCATTGCGATTCTCGAGGGCCTGAGCCCGAAAGAGAATCGCTCGGTGCCGCCGCTCAAATACGAGCGGGTCTATCGGCTGAAACAGGACTATCCTGATCTCGAGATCGTGCTCAATGGCGGAGTGACGGACATCGAGACAATCGACGAGGTGCTGGCGCACGTCGACGGCGTGATGATCGGACGCGAGGCATATCACCGCCCGTATTTCCTCGCCGAAATCGAACAGCATTTTAATCCGGACTGGGCGCCACCAACGCATCGTGAGGTCATCGAACGAATGCTGCCGTACGTCGAGTCGCAGATGCGTGAAGGCGTTCCACTCATGCGCATTGCCCGCCACATGATGGGACTGGTCGGCGGCATGCCGGGTGCACGTAAGTGGCGCAGGTACCTCAGCCAGAACGCGCACCGCGAGGACGCGAGCCCCGCGATGCTCATTGACGCCTTCGACGCCATGACCAGTTGACTGGGACATTCGTGTTTTTCGCCCGCGGCAGCTGCCGCGGGCGAAAAACACGAATGTCCCAGTCAACTGGTC
>JAAUYH010065629.1_pt1 | contig 10799 bp, 2 predicted proteins | sample 7278061 | NCBI WGS metagenome assembly JAAUYH01 (sample SAMN14350203, study PRJNA611818) | marine sediment metagenome | isolation source: surface marine sediment (0.6m) | place: French Polynesia: Moorea | collected 2018-08 | reverse complement strand
TGATCGGGTCTATCTGCGCCCGATCAGTGAAATGGTGGTTTGGTGGGGGACAAATAATGCAATCGACTCGGCAGACAGTTCTGCGCCTGCCAAAACCCGCTGCATCGCTTCGCCATATTTGTCGAGTAAGGCGGCTTCGAGTCCCTCGGAGTCGCCGTCTAGGAAATACGCCCCAGCGGCAATGGCGGCCTGGGGTGGCGGCAGCGGCCCCGGTGTCGTGATGAATGAACCGAGCCCGCCGTCGGTGCAATAATAGGCTGCGGCCACGCTGGCGCTAGGATGAGGGCCAACGACCACGGCCCCGGCACCATCGCCGAGCGACAGGGCGGCAAGGCGATGATTGGGCGGAATGATCTTGGAGAACGTATCCACGCCGATGACGAGGGCGATACCACCGCTGGCGACCGCCAGCTGTGCGGCCGTGATCAGGGCCATGATTCCCGCCGCGCAGCCGTCGCGGATATCGAAACACGCGGCCCGTATACCCAGGCGGGCACCGATGGCGGTGGCAACCGCCGCCGTCATGCGATGCGGCGTGGAGGTGGCCACAACGACGAGGGACACTTCGCTCACCGGGACGGCGGCATCGGCCAATGCGGCGCGTGCGGCGCCGACGCCCAGGTCGACGACGCCGTACTCTCGCTCGGGGGCCAGCGGCGTGCCTGGCTCATGCACCCAAAATCTTCGCTCAAGTCCCAGGGTCTCGCGGGCGCCATGGGCGAGGAATTGTAGCCGCTCTGCGTCTTCTGCGTCCCCACTGCGGTGCCTGCCGCATGTGCCATGCTTTATCATCACGTGGCGCAGTACCTCGACATTGTCGAGTTCGGTGCCGGCAAAATAGCTGCCGGCGCCGACGATGCCGACATTTGCCAATGCGCTCAACTCGATGCCTGACATAAAAACGCTATACCTTACTTATGATGGATCTCGGACTTGCAGGAAAATCGGCTCTGGTGACCGGCGGTGGCCGCGGTATCGGTCGCGCAGTAAGTGTTGCGCTCGCACGGCAAGGGGTACGAGTAGGTGTGCTTGCACGCAATGAAGAAGAGGTGAATAATACATGTCGAAATATCGCAGACGTTGGAGGAATCTCTGAACCTTTGATTGCAGATATGACCGACCCAGAGGCGATGGCGGCGGCGTTTGAGCAAATACATACCCGCTTGGGGCCGCCCACTATTATGGTACATAGCGCGGCAGGCTGGTATCGACCACAAAAACTATATCATGTCTCAGAACAAGAGATGCGAGAATTGATCGATATCGATATATGTGCCACCGTTGCGCTGTTTCGCCAATGTCTGCCGGCCATGCTGGATGCCCGTTGGGGTCGCATGGTCGGCATAGGCAGTCTGGCAGCGCGGACGGGTGTGGCGGGGGGAACCCTCTATGCCATGGCCAAAGCGGGACTGGAGGGGCTCTGTCGGGGGATAGCCCTCGACTATACCCGACGGGGCATCACGGCCAATGTGGTTGCTGTTGGATTTGCAGATAGTGAACGGCTGGCCGGTCGCATCGCCGGCAATGCGGAACACCGCCGCAAGCTGGAAACCGCGACCGCGACCCGGCGTATTCCCCAACCGGCAGAAATCGCCGATGTGGTGACATTTTTGTGCTCGGAGCGCGCCGCCATCATCACAGGATCTGTCATCGACGCGACAGCGGGCACCCATCTCAACAATTTATGGTGAAATGAAACGGCAAGGTCGAAAGTGCAGTGTTGGCAGCTGTGAGTCGCCACCCGCGGCAGAGCATTCTATAGCAAGCGAATATACAGGCAGCGTCACAGCGAATGTGATACCTTCTTTACTGGCCCCGTCATCGATGCTATTTGCGGCGCTGAAGACCAAAGCGGGGTTATGGGAGAGCGATGCGTTCTATTGCCCAATTAAGTGCCTATTTACGAGCCCGTGGCGTTCGCCACCTGGATCATTGCCCCGATCGTGCCTGGCTGGAGCGGGTGGCCGACGAGGGCCTTGATTCCGGAAAGATCGACAGCCTCGCCAGCGAGAGCGGCACATGTGAGCGCGACGCGGGCGCGTCGGTGGTCGCGTCTGTGGCCGCGTCTGTGGCCGCATTCATGGATAGATACGGGACCGAAGGGGCCCAAGATATGCGCATCGGCGATTTCGACCTTGCCCTGCAGGTCGCCCATCGCGACTTGGTCTCTGGCTTCGAGATGTCGAGGCGGCGCTATGCCGATCGGCGCCTATTTGGCCGCCGCGTCGATGATGGCTGGAGTTGGACGAGCTATCGCGCGTTTGGCCAGCAGGTCGATCAGGTGCGTACGGCCCTTATGCGGGTGGGCATAGAAGCCGGTGATCGAGTCGCTGTGGCCGCGCGCAATCGCATTGAAGCCGCGGCTGTTCGCTATGCCGCCTACGGCCTGGGCGCCGTGTACGTGCCGATGTACGACAATCAAGCGGCTAGCGAATGGCACTACATTCTCGAAGATAGCGGTGCACGAATCTGTTTTTGTGATGGCACGATTGCGGCCCGTCTCGCGGCCAAGGCATCGTCCAAGGCATCGACCAAGCTATCTGCCAAGGCATCGACCAACCCATCGGCCGAGACCCCGCCGCCGAGGATCGTCGATCTCGACTGCGATGGTCATGGCATGGGCTTTGACGAATTTTGCCAGCTCGGCAGTGCTGGGGACGCGCCCGTGCGAACGCCCAGTCCACTCGATATTGCCACGATTATCTATACTTCCGGCACTACGGGAGTCGCCAAAGGGGTGTGCCACACCCATTGGGCCCTGGCCTGGTACGTGGCCTCCTCTCTCGCACTCACCGATGTGGACGAGCGCGATGTCTCGCTATCATTTCTGCCGTGGGCCCATATTTATAGTGGCGTCCTCGAACTTCACGGTCTCATCCTGCGCGGCGCCAGTATCGGGCTATGTGAATCGTTGGAGAATTTGACCGACGACATCGCCCAAGTTGGCCCCACGGTATTGGTCTCGGTACCGCGTATATGGTCGATGATCAATGCCGGGGTACGCAAACAGATTCAGAGCCAGCCGGCCCCGGTGCGATGGCTCTTTGCCCGCGCTATTGCGGCTGCGCGCAAGCGGCGCGATGGCCAGCGTGCGGGCCTTATCGATCGCGTGGCGGCCAAGGCAGCTGATCGGGCGATCTTTGCCCGCATTCGCCAGCGTTTGGGCGGGCGCCTGCGCATGGCATTGTCGGCGGCAGCCGCGCTCCCCATTGAGGCCGCCGAGCTCGTCGATGTCCTCGGCATCGAAGTGATCGAAGGCTATGGCTTGACCGAGGTCGGTGTCGCCACGGTCAACTATCCCGGGCGTATCCGGCTAGGCAGTGTCGGCCAGCCGCTTCCGGGCGTCGTCATCCGGCTCGACTGCAACGTCGAAGGTGCCCGCCCAGAGATGGGTGAAGGCGAAATCATCATCTATAGCCCGGCGCTCTTTGCCAACTATCACCGTAAGTCCAGGGCCACGGCTGCGGCGCTGACGCTCGATGGCGGCCTGCGTTCCGGCGACCTCGGACGCATTGACGCCGACGGCTATCTCTACATCACGGGACGCATCAAGGAACTGTACAAACTGGCCTCTGGCGACTACGTGGCGCCGACCGTGATCGAAGATCGGCTGACTGCGAGCCCCCTTATCGCACAGGCCATGGTCCTCGGGGCGGATCGCCCATACAATGTGGCCCTCATCTGCGCCGATGGGGAAGAACTGAAAGCGCATATAAAAGCGGCTGAGGGCGGCGAAGCATCGGCGCCGGACGATCTGTCCCCGGCGGCCATGCGCCGCGCGCTGCTGGCAGAGATCAAGCGCCTCAGTGCCGATGCCGGTCCGAGTGAACATATCGGCGATATAGCCCTTTTGCCCGCGGGGTTTACCCCGCAAAATGGCCTGCTCACCCCCACTCTCAAGATCCGGCGGCAAGCGGTCGAGGCTCGCTACAAGGGCGTGATTGAGTCCCTATACGAAAAGGGTGCGTCTGCGGAGGAGCAATCGACCTCTTCGACCGGGTCGGGGCATGCTCCAGAGGGGGCGCTGGAAAAGGCCCTGGCGGCGATGTACGCCGAGCTACTCGACGTGGGCGATATCCATGCCGACGCCGACTTCTTTGCCTTGGGCGGTCATTCGCTACTGGCGTCGCAACTGGTGGCGCGGATTCGGGCCGAGTGGGGCATAGAACTCGATCTCAGGCAGGTATTCGAGGCCAGTACCGTGGCCTCTCTGGCACGTCTCATCGCCCGAGAACGGACCCGTACCGAGACCGGGGAGGCACTGCCCAACACGTCGCATGCGCGTCCAGCGATCGAGCGCTCGGACGGCGACGTCTGTGAGCATCCGCTGTCATTTGCTCAGGAGCGGATGTGGTTCTTGGCCCAATTGGAGCCCGATAGCCGAGCCTATCACATTACCCAAGCCCTGCGTCTGACCGGCAAACTCGACGAGACGGCCCTGGCTGAGAGCGTACGCGCCGTCGTCGATCGCCACGAGGCACTTCGGACTCGGTTTGTCGTTCGCGACGGCATTCCCAGCCAAGCGGTTATACCGCCGACTGTCTCTGAAACCGCGCCAATAGCGGCCGCAGATTATCAGCTGGACCAGATCGATAGCGATGATATAGCAGAATGTATCCGGGCCGTTGCCTCCGAGCCGTTTGATCTGGAGCGCGGGCCCCTTATGCGCATTCGCCTATGGCGCGTGGGCTCCGAGACCTGGATCCTCTGTCTCTGTATTCACCATCTCATATGCGATGGGTGGTCGATGGGCGTGATTGTTCGCGAGGCCATGGAGCACTACCATGCCCACATCACCGGGCAAGAAACTCGTCCGACGCGGCCGGCCATGACACAATCGCCGCCAATTCGTTACGGCGATTATGCGCGTTGGCAGCGGTCCTGGCTCCAAAGTGGCGCCCTGGAACAGCAACTATCCTACTGGCGCCAGCATTTGGCCGATCTGCCCCCGCTGGAATTGCCGACCGATCGGCGTGGCAGTTCGGCACCATCGTCGACAGGCGCAGTATTGTCGGTGGCGGTACCTGCGCGGCTCCGACAGGGGCTAGAGGACCTGGCAAGGCAGGCCGGTGCGAGTCTACACATGGTGCTGCTTGCGGGGTTTGCTTGGGTACTTTCGCGCTATGGCGGCCAAGATCGCTTCGGCGTGGCCTCTCCGGTGGCCAATCGCGCCGATGTCGCTGTAGAAGGCATTGTGGGCCTGTTTGTCAACACCGTGGTGCAGCGCATGGATACCAGCGGAGGCCCGGACTTTCTCGCGTTGGTGGGGCGCTGTAAAGAAGAGGTGCTAGGTGCATTGACCCATCAAGATGTACCGTTTGAAAAAGTTGTCGAAATCTGCGCGGGCGAACGCGACCTAGAGCGGGTACCGCTCGCACAAGTGCTGTTCGCGCTGCAAAATGCCCCACTGCCCGCGATCGAGTTGGCCGACGTGCACGCTGAGCCCTTGTTTGTAGATACCGACACCGCAAAATTCACGCTGAGTCTGCAGTTTTTTCCCGACATGCGCCAAGGTGGCGATCTCCCCGGACGCATCGAATATGCCAGCACTCGATTTAGTGAGGCTTGGATCGAGCGGTTCTTTGGCCATCTGCTCACTGTTTTTGACAAAGTGGTTCGCGACCCCCATGCCCCCCTTGGCGCGGGCAGTCTCATCCATGATGACGAATATGCGCAAATTGAGAAGTGGTCGCGGGCCAAGGCGCCTCTGCCTCCACAGGCACCGCAAACGCTGTCCCACGAATGGTTTTCTCGGGCGGCACGCCGGCCGGATTGGATTGTGGCTCGGATCGGCGATACCGCGTTGACGGCCGCCGACATGCGTGCGCGTGCCCTTAGCTGTGCCGCACAGCTGCGTGCACTGGGGGTCTCGCGCGGTGACCGCGTCGCCGTCCTTGTCGATCGCTCAAGCGATTGCCTGGTCGCGATATTGGCCATTTGGGCTGTGGGCGCCGCCTATGTGCCCATTGACGGCGACACTCCGCCCGTGTGGCAACGCACGATCTTGGACCGGGTGGAAGCCGCGGCCCTGGTGACACCGACGGCTCATCTGGAACAGGGCCGAGTGCTCATGGGCGATCGGGCGATCACCATCGGCAGTGCGGCCTGCGTGGACTATAACCTTGAACCGGTGCCGCTCACGGCAGATGAGTTGGCATATGTGATCTTTACATCGGGCTCGACCGGACAACCCAAGGGCGTCGCCATTTGCCACGGTCATTTGCGCTACTACGTCGATGCCATGGTCGAGCGTCTGGGGTGCGATCCCCACGCGGTGTATGGCAATGCATCGACGCTGGCGGCCGATTTAGGCCATATCAGCGTGTTTCTCCCCTGGCTGACGGGGGCTAGCACCTACCTATTGAACGATAATGAGGTCCGCGATCCCGCGGCCTTTTTTCGAGCGCTGGCCGGTGTGCGGGTATCGATCATCAAAATGGTTCCCTCCCACGTAGAAGCCCTCATCGCTCATCATACTAGCGAGTGTGAAAGCGAGGGCGAGACCTTTGCCGACGGCGTGCGTCTGATCTTGGCAGGGGAGGCGTGCCGCTGGCCGCTGATAGAGCGCCTACGCGCGATTGCGCCTGGGCTAACCATTGAAAACCATTATGGCCCAACCGAAACCACGGTATCGGTCTTTGCCAACGATGTCGGCGACGTCGCGTCGGGGACGAGTGTCAGTGTTCCCATTGGGCGCCCTCTGCCGCACGTGCGCGCCTATATCCTCGACGATACCGGGCAGCCGGTGGCCATTGGCGTGCCCGGCGAGCTGTGGATCGGCGGCCGATCCGTGGCCGCGGGATATTTCGCCGATACTGCGAACACGGCCGAGCGTTTTCAGCGCGACCCTTTCTGTGACGAGTGCGATGGACGTATGTATCGTACCGGCGATCGGGTACGGTGGCTTGCCGACGGCCAAGTGGAGTTTCTCGGCCGCATGGACGATCAAGTCAAGATCCGCGGCCACCGCGTCGAACCGGCACACGTGGAAGCGGCATTGCGGTCATTGCCCGGCGTCGACGCCTGTGCGGTGGTGTCTCGCACGCTGCCCGCGGGCGACATCGGCTTGGTCGCTTATGTGGTTTCGCGCCATGCGCATACGGGCCAACTGGAGGAGCTGCTGCGCCAGCGTGTACCTGCCTACTGCGTGCCCCGGCATTGGGTAGCGCTGTCCGAGCTGCCGCTAACCGCCAATGGCAAAGTCGATCGCGGTCGTCTTCCGGCGCCCGCGGTCGTTACCGCCGCCGGACGGACACCCGAGGGCCCCTACGAGATGGCGCTCGCCGTCATCTTCGGCGAACTCCTGGGCATAGCAGAGATAACGGCCGACGCCGACTTCTTCGCCCTAGGTGGCCACTCGCTGCTCGCCACCCGGCTGGTGGCCCGGGTGCGCCAGCAACTGGCCATTGATATGCCGCTGCGGCTGTTATTCGAGCACAGCAGCGTGGCGGCCTTGGCTCGGGCATTGGCCGCATGTGCCGCACGGGCGACGTCCATAGAGTCGCAGTCGCCGCGGCCACCGCTGGTCCGCATGGGCGACAACGGTACCAGCAGAGGGCCACACCGCCTGTCCTACGCCCAGGAGCGGCTTTGGTTTTTAACCCAACTGCAGCCGGACAGCCGCGCTTACCATATCGCGCATGCGTTGCGCCTGCGGGGCGCGCTTGATGAGGCCGCTCTGGCCGCCAGTCTGCGGGCCGTAATCATACGCCATGAAACCCTGCGCAGCCGATTTGTCGCTGTCGGCGGTGTGCCTGAACTCTGGGTCGAAGAGATCGGCGACGGAGAGATCGGCGACGGAGAAATCGACGACGAGGCAGACATCGACTGGGCGGTCGGAGAGCTGCCTAATGAAGATGAAGTTGAACGATACGACGTCGCGATTTCCGAGGCGGTGCGTGCCGAAGTGGCAAAGCCGTTTGACCTAGAAAAAGGTCCACTTGCGCGCTTTCGTCTGTGGCGCATCGGGCCCCGCGATTGGGCCCTTTGTGTCTGTGTGCACCACATCGTTGCTGACGGCTGGTCCGTGGGAATTCTCGTGCGGGAAGTGCTCGCGCACTATCGGGCCAGGGCCGCCGGCACGGCGGCGCATTTACCACCGCTGCCACTGCAATACCGCGACTATATCGACTGGCAGCGGACATGGCTAGAGAGCGGCGACATGGAACGCCAACTCGATCATTGGCGACAGCGATTGGCCGATATCCCAGCGATTGCATTGCCCACCGACTATGCCCACGGCCGGCGTCCGTCCCACGTCGGCGCCAGTATCGACATTGCGTTGCCGGCCGGGCTGCGGGCGGATCTTGAGGCATTGGCGTGTCGTATGGGGGCGACGATGCACATGGTGCTGCTCGCGGGGTTTGCCTGGACCCTGGGCTGCTATAGCGGCCAAGATCGTTTTGCTGTGGCCTCGCCGGTCGCCAATCGAGCAGACGTGGCGCTAGAACACCTGGTGGGACTGTTTGTCAACACGGTGATTCAGCCCGTCGACCTAGCAGATTCACATGCGCCACTGACCGGGATCGCGTTGGTGGAGCGCGTGCGCGATTCGGTGATCGCGGGGCTGATGAATCAAGATGTGCCATTTGAAAAAGTCGTCGAGGAGACCGTGGGACAGCGTGATCTGGCACGGACACCGCTGGCGCAGGTGATGTTCGCGCTGCAAAACGCGCCCATGCCGCGACTGTCCTTTGCCGACATGGAAGTAGAACCGATCGCCATCGATCCCGGGACGGCCAAGTTCGAATTGAGTCTGTTTTTTCTGCCCCACGTCGGCGGCGGAGAGACCGCAGGGGACTTGCCCGGACGGCTGGAGTACATGAGTGAACTCTTTGCCGAAGCCACCGTGCGGCAGATATGGGCCAGCATGCTGCGGTGTCTACACGCATTGGCGGCGGCACCGGAGCGAGCACTAAAAGACGTAGACTTGCTCGATGCTGACGATCACGACTGGCTCGACAATGTCACGCGCGGCGCCCCTTTGCGGTGTGGTCCAGCACTGGTATGGCAAGAGATTGCGACCCACGTGCATGCGCAGCCGGATGCGGTGGCCATTCGAACTGGCACAGGAGATCAGGTCTCGTATCGGCAGCTATGGCACATGGCCACAGGCGTGGTGGGCGCCCTCGTCCGGGCCGGGGTCAAGAGCGAGACGCGCGTCGGCGTGTCTATGGGCCGCACACCGGCCTTGGTGGCAACGCTGCTGGGGATTTGGCGGGCCGGCGGCGCATACGTAGCGCTGGAGCCCCATTATCCAGAAGCCCGCAAACGGGCCGCGGTCGCCGACAGCGGTATCAGCGTAATCGTGGTCGATGAACGAGGCGAGGAGGCCGATGGCGATCGGTGGCGGGACGCGGGTCTGGTGGTGATGGATGCCGGCCGCGCATGTCGGCTCGGCCAAGAAGAAGGCGGCAGCGGCGGCAGTGCGCCGAGCCGGGCGTTGGCGGCGACCGCGGCGACCGCGGCGATCGCGGCGGTCGCGGCGACCGCGGCGGTCGCGGCGACCGTATCCGGGGCCGAGCCAGCGCGGGCCGACAGCGCCGCTTACGTGCTCTACACCTCGGGCTCGACGGGGACCCCCAAAGGCGTCGTCATCGAGCATCGGAGCGTGGCCGCACTCCGAGCGTGGGCGGCCGACACCTATAGCGCAGACGATTTGCGCTGGGTGTTGGCGGCTACCTCGATCGGCTTTGACTTGTCGGTCTTTGAGATTTTTATTCCGCTGAGCTTGGGTGGCGGTATCGTGCTGGTGGACGATATTTTGGCCCTGGTGGAACCCCTGACGGCACTGATGATGGGCGAGGTGACGCTGCTGAACACCGTGCCGTCGGCGATGGCCGAACTCGTGCGTCTGCAAGCTGTGCCCGCGGGAGTACGGACGGTCAATTTGGCCGGAGAGAAACTCACGCGCGGTCTCGCGGATGCAGTGTATTCCGTCGCTGGAGTGGAAACGCTATGGAATTTATACGGCCCATCCGAGGACACCACGTATTCGACGGCAGAGTTGGTCGCGCGCCAGGGTGGGGGCGAAGAGCGGGACGGGCCTGCGATTGGTCGTCCCCTGCCCGGGACCAGGGCCGAAGTATTGGACCGGGATGGCCGCCGGATGCCGGTGGGCGCGGTGGGGGAACTGTACTTGGCCGGAGCGGGGTTAGCGCGCGGATATACCGACCGAGATGAGAGCACAAGAAAGTTTATTGCCAATCCACTGCCAGGTGGAAGTGGCGAGCGGATGTATCGAACCGGCGACTTAGTGCGCTGGTGCCGCGACGGAAAGTTGTGGTTTGTGGGCCGTCGCGATCATCAGGTCAAAGTGCGCGGCTACCGCATCGAATTGGCGGAGGTAGAAAGTGCGCTCTACCGCATGCCGGAAGTACGCGAAGCCGCGGTCCTGGCCCAGTCGACGGCCGGCAGCGACAGCCACAGCCATTTGCGCGGCTACGTGCATCTCGATCCGGGCACGGAGGTGGCCCGCGTGATCGCCCATATGCGGCAGCAAGTGCCCGATTATATGATCCCGGCAAGGTGGACGGTGTTGGCGGAATTGCCCAAGAACGCCAACGGCAAGATCGACCGTCGCGGGCTGGAACATGTGGCAGAGGGCGCGTCTGTTAATCATGCAACATTGGCAATGGCGCCGCCGACAGCGCCGGCCGTGCGAGGCCCGCAGCGAGCCCCCGAGGGCATGTTGGAAACGACCCTGGCAGCCATGTACCGCGAGCTGCTGCAGCAAGACGACATCAGTGCCGACGCCGATTTCTTTGCCCTGGGTGGACACTCACTGCTGTCGACCCAAT
>JAAUYH010247369.1_pt1 | contig 10800 bp, 10 predicted proteins | sample 7278061 | NCBI WGS metagenome assembly JAAUYH01 (sample SAMN14350203, study PRJNA611818) | marine sediment metagenome | isolation source: surface marine sediment (0.6m) | place: French Polynesia: Moorea | collected 2018-08 | reverse complement strand
GCGCAGCGAATGGCCGGTACCGCAAAACGGGTGACCGATGCGTCTTCGACGGGTCTGGATATGTCCGCCAGCGCGTTCATCTGATTTCCCGGGTGACGCGCTTGACCTTTTCGCCCTGGGCAATGGTGAACTTCAGTTTCCACCGTCCATTGGGCAGGGGAGCGGTGCTGGCAAATTCACCGGAACGGGACGGTTCGAAAGCCAGTTCAAACGGCTCGGCGCGGCCGACCGGATGATCTACCAGGGCGGAAACACTGGCATTCCGGAGGGCTTGGCCGTCCGATCCGGCGATCGTGATTACCGCTTTTCCATCGGTACGCTCAACCGTTCCGATCGTCCATCCATAGGCCTTTTGCTGGCGCGCCTGTTCCAGCCATTCATTGTACTTCTGGCTCGCGACATAGCTATTGTCTACGACGGTGCCGCCGAACGACGAAACCGCAAAGCTCGCCATCAGGAAGTTCACCGCCGCGATAACGCCAAAGAAAGCGACGAACATCAGCGTGACATGAAATCCCGTGATCGGTTTGCGAGAACTTGGCCTTTCCATTTTCCGCTTCATCCTTTCGGTCGATCGAAGAAAAGTTCTTCGCTGTCAGTCTCTGCGTTTTCGTCGGTACCTGTCACTGTCATGGTGAACTTGTCGCGTTCCGATGCTGTCGGGGGTGCTGCAACAAACAGGCGCAGCTTCGCGACGCTGTCAGCCGGTACGTTGATAAGGATCGTATCCTGTTGTCCGGGCTGGGTGGTTCCGCCTTCCCAAAGGGTAGCATTTGCAAGGCCGGAAATCGAGACCTCCATCTGCCGCGGACGGTTCTCCATGTTGCGCACATTGGCAGTATAGGCGTTGCGAATGTCGCCATTGGAAAGCTGGACATAGACAGGATTGCGATCATGCTGGACCGCGAGGTCGAGCCGGGTTCGATTGCCGAGCGCGAACAGCATTGCCAACCCGATGCTTGCCCAGACGATGAAATAGAGCAAGGTACGAACGCGCAGCAGGTTCTTCCATGCCGGCCCCGTTTCCTTGCCCGCCTTTTCCGCTTCGGCATCGTCCGAGGTGATATAGTCAATCAGCCCGCGCGGCCTGCCGACCTCGCCCATGACGCGGTCGCAGGCATCGATGCACAGCGCGCAGGTGATGCAACCGATTTGCGGCCCTTCTCGAATGTCGATGCCAGTCGGGCACACCGCAACGCACTGGTTGCAATCGACACAGTCGCCAAAGGCACCGGGTTGCTTTTCGGCCTTCTTGACGCTGCCCCGCGGCTCGCCGCGCCAGTCCTTGTAGGTGACCTGCAGCGACTTTTCGTCCATCATCGCGGCCTGGATCCGGGGCCAGGGGCACATGTAGATGCAGACCTGTTCGCGCATGAAGCCGCCGAAGATGAACGTCGTTGCGGTCAATATCCCGACCGTTGCATAGGCAACAAAAGCCGCTTCGCCGGTCCAGAAATCCACGACCAGCGTTGGCGCGTCGGCGAAGTACATGATCCAGGCGCCGCCGGTCCAGAATGCGATGAACAGGTAGATGCCCCACTTGAACATCCGACGGGCGAACTTGCTGACAGTCCAAGGTGCCTTGTCGAGCCGCATGCGCGCGTTGCGGTCGCCGTCAACGAACCGATCGACATGCTGGAACAGGTCGGTCCAGACCGTTTGCGGGCAGGAATAGCCACACCAGGCCCTGCCAACGGCAGAGGTGACGAGGAACAGGCCGATACCGGCCATGATCAACAAGCCGGCGACATAGTAGAATTCGTGCGGCCAGATCTCGATACCGAACATGTAGAAGCGGCGATTGGCGAGATCGACCAGAACCGCCTGGTTGGGCGCATAGGGTCCCCGGTCCCAGCGGATCCAGGGCGTGATGTAGTAGATCGCCAGGGTGACGACCATGATCGCCCACTTCAGCCGCCGGAATGTCCCGTCGATACGCTGTGGATGGACCGCTTTGCGGGCCTCGTAGAGCTTGAGCTCTGAATCCAGCATCTCCTTAGGACTGTTCATCACCTTCGTCCGTTGCGTCTGCGGTCTGCTCCGGCTCCGGTGCCGCTTCACCGCCGCCCAGCGAGTGGACATAGATGGCCAGCATCCGGATCGTGGCCGGGTCGAGACGGTTGTGCCAGCGCGGCATCACGCCGTACCGGCTGTTGGTGATGGTGTCGGTCAGCGAGGCGCGGTCAGTCCCGTAGAGCGAAATCTTGTCGGTCAGGTTGGGCGATCCCTGCATCCGGTCACCCTTGCCGTTCTCGCCGTGGCAAATCACGCAGTTGGCCGCATAGATTCCGGCACCGCGCTGCGATGCGGCACTGGCTTCTTCGTCACCCTGCAAGACACGGACGTATGACACGACGTCCTGGATTTCATTGGCCTGCAGGATGCCATCGGCGCCAAAGGCCGGCATTTGCGAGAAACGCGTCTCGGCATAATCCGGCTGGCGGATGCCATGAACGAGCGTATACTCGATTGCTTCGAGATCACCGCCCCAGAGCCAGTCGTCATCGTTCAGGTTCGGATAGCCCGTGAAACCGGCTGCTCCGGAGCCATGGCATTGCACGCAATGGACCTTGAACGCGGATGCGCCGCCATTGATCGCCTGGTTCCTGAGTTCCGGATCAGCGGCTATCGTGTTGATATCCGAAGCCACCAGTGCGGCGCGGATCGGTTCCAGTTCCTGGTCGCGCGCGGCCAGATCCTGTTCCAGCATCCCGCGGCTGGTCCAGCCGAGCACGCCCTGGGTTGCCGAATTGATCATCGGCCAGGCCGGATACATGATCGTGTAGGCGATGCCCCAGATGATGGTGATGTAGAATGTCCAGACCCACCAGCGCGGCATCGGGGTGTCGAGTTCCTCGATTCCGTCCCATTCATGGCCAACGAAATCGGTGCCGGTCGGTTCATCAACGCGTTTGTTCTCAGCCATTGTCGTCACCCTTTTCTGCGCCTTCGTCGAAGATCATGTTTGCCGCGTCCTTGTGCATGTGCTTTGCGCTGGGACGGAACGTCCATAGGGCAAAGCCGAGCCAGAGCAGGGCCATGAACAGCAGCCCCCAGCTATCGGCAAAATGCCGGAGTTCATCGTAGCTCATCGCGGCTGCTCCTGTGCTTCGCCGGCTTCGAAGTCGACCAGCGTACCAAGCATCTGCAGATAGGCGACCAGCGCATCCATCTCGGTCAGCTTGTCGGGATCGCCGTCAAAGTCGCGAACCTGGACCTTCGGATAACGTTGCTCGAGTTCGTCGGAACTGGCCATCGGATCAGCCTGGGTCAACAGGTCCTCGTTGGCCTTCTCGATCGCATCTTCGGTATAGGGTACGCCGACCCGATACAACGCCCGTAAATGGCTGCTCATGTCGCCCGCGTTGAGTTCGCGATCGGCGAGAAACGCATAGGGCGGCATGATCGATTCCGGTACCACTTGACGCGGATCGATCAGGTGCTGCACGTGCCATTCGTCTGAATAGCGACCGCCGACACGGGCGAGGTCTGGCCCGGTTCGCTTGGACCCCCACTGGAATGGATGGTCGTACATCGATTCCGCAGCCAGGCTGTAATGACCATAGCGCTCGGTTTCGTCGCGGAACGGACGTACCATCTGGCTGTGGCAGACATAGCAGCCTTCGCGGATGTAGATGTTGCGACCTGCCAGTTCGAGCGGTGAATAGGGCCGGACGCCTTCCACTTCCTCGACCGTGTTATCGATCCAGAAGAGCGGGGCGATTTCGACGATCCCGCCGATCACCACCGTGACCAGTGCAGCCACCGCCAGCAGCGAGACGTTGCGCTCAAGCTTCTTATGTTTGTCAGCAAAAGTTGCCATTGTTCGTCCCCTTATTCGGCCGGTACGGCAGTTGGGTGATTGACCAGTGGCTTGTCAGCTTCTGGATCATGCGGTGTTTCGGTCATGGCCTTTTCTTCCCGCAGCTTGCCGGCGATGGTCATCCAGACATTGTAGACCAGCACGCCGGCGCCAATCAGGTAGAGCAGGCCGCCAGCGGCGCGGATCAGGTACATCGGCATCATCGCGGTGACGACTTCGCTGAACGAGTAGACGAGGTAACCGTCGTCGCCATATTCGCGCCACAGCAGGCCCTGCATGATACCGGCAACCCACATGGAGGCGGTGTAGAGGACGATACCGGCGGTCGCGAACCAGAAGTGCCAGTTCACCATGCGCAGGCTGTACAGCCGCTTGCGACCCCACAGGCGCGGCACCAGGAAGTAGATGGCTGCAAAGGTGATCATGCCGTTCCAACCCAGGGCGCCCGAATGTACGTGGCCGATGGTCCAGTCGGTATAGTGCGACAGGCTGTTGACCGCCTTGATCGACATCATCGGGCCTTCGAAGGTGCTCATGCCGTAAAAGGCGAGGCTGAGGACCATCATCCGGATGATCGGGTCGGTGCGGATTTTCTCCCAGGCACCGTTCAGTGTCATCAGGCCGTTGATCATGCCGCCCCAGCTGGGCATCCACAGCACGACCGAGAAGACCATGCCTAGCGTTTGCGCCCAGTCGGGCAGGGCGGTGTAGTGAAGATGGTGCGGACCTGCCCAGATGTAGAGGAAGATCAGCGACCAGAAGTGGATGATCGACAGCCGGTAGCTGTAGACTGGCCGTTCGGCCTGCTTCGGCACGAAATAGTACATCATGCCGAGGAAGCCTGCGGTCAGGAAGAAGCCGACTGCATTATGGCCATACCACCACTGGGTCAGCGCATCCTGAACACCGGCAAAGGCGCTATAGCTTTTCGATCCCAGCAGGCTGACCGGCATCGACAAGCCGTTGACCACGTGCAGCATGGCAACGGTCAGGATGAAGCTGAGCAGGAACCAGTTGGCGACGTAGATATGCGGCTCGGACCGCTTCGCGATTGTGCCGATGAACACGGCTGCATAGGCGAGCCATACGATCGTCAACCACAGATCGACATACCATTCCGGCTCAGCATATTCCTTGCCGGCGGTAATGCCGAGCAGGTACCCGGTGGCAGCCAGCACGATGAACAGCTGGTAGCCCCAGAAAACAAAGCGGGCGAGGCCGGGGAAGGCCAACCTCGCCCTGCAAGTGCGCTGGACGATGTAATAGCTCGTCGCGATCAGCGCATTGCCTCCAAATGCGAAAATCACAGCAGACGTATGCAGTGGACGCAGCCTTCCGAAAGTGGTCCACTCAAATCCGAGGTTGAGCACCGGAAATGCGAGCTGCAACGCGATGTAGAGGCCAGCGAGGAAACCTGCCATGCCCCAGAAAATCGTTGCGATCACGCCCCAACGGATCGGATCGTCATCATAAGTGCCTTCATCCGGCGGTGCTTTCAGGATACCGCGACCTATGGCTTGGTAATCCGCCTTGCTGATCGTCACCCAGAGCGCGATCAAGCAGGCCAGTAATATGATAGACATGTGGATGGCAAATCCGCCATCGACTGCCATGATCATTGCAAGAAAAGCCAAAAACGAAAGGGCCAGCCAACCGCCGGCCTTCAACATTAAACTGTCCATAACGTCCTTCCCCGTTCTGTCGGGTCGGGAGCTATCAGTTTGTTGGAATCGGCAATATAAGTAGAGTTACGTAGATTGAATAATCCCTGAAAAACTTGATGTTTTCAGGGGCTTATACTAGCTAAGACTTTGGTCGTAGTCAGAAGGGATTCAGCGTGTATCCGTCCTGCTGGAGCAGGGCATGCGCCGTCATTGCGGACAGTTCCATATCGACCCCCGGCAGCAGGTCGCCAGCAGAAATATCCTGCGCGGCGGCACTTTGTCCGCACAGATGGAATGTGACACCGGCCTGCTGCAACGACGCGATCGCGCTGGCGCTGCCATGTTCATTTCCCTCAAGGCGTGTTCGATAGAATTCTTCCTTTGTCAGATCCAATGCAGCACGGCCATGTACGACGATCGCGATGCTGATATTGTCCAATGGAACGCCGGCTTCGACATGCATGTTGATGAACCGGGCCGCGCTTTCGAACGTTCGGTTCAGCTTGCCGGAATCTGCCGGTTTGGCGACGTCGAACGCGATCTTGAAGATCGTGCCTTCAGGAATCGGCCTGGTCGATTCCAGTTCGGCCTTCGGACCGAAGGTCTGGAAAACAGGCCCGGTCGTGAAATCGTCCAGTCCCGCCGAAGCCGGTCCGGCAATCCCGAGTGCCGCAATCGCTGCGATGAAGTGGGTGGTTTTCATTTCCTTGCTCCTCAATATCCGATGGCCTGGCCGTCTTTGCGCATTTCGGTGGCGCCGGTGTAAACGCCGGTTTCCGGATCGCGGACAATCGCCTGGTAGCCACCGAACATGATGCCATTGGACACGACGCGGACATTGTGGCCCATTGCTTCAAGACGATTGACGGTTTCTTCCGAGATACCCGGCTCGACATTCAAAGTGCCCAACAGATCAGCGCCGGTGCCTGCAAGGTCGTCTGTCGGCTTGCGGCCGCCATCATGGTTGAGGCGCGCGGCATCACCGGCTTCCTGCACGTTCATGCCGTAGTCGACCATGTTGACCATGATCTGGACATGGCCCTGTGGTTGCATTGCGCCGCCCATCAGGCCGAAAGACATATACGGCTTTCCGTCCTTCTTGAGGAAGGCGGGAATAATCGTGTGGAACGGCCGCTTGAAGGGTGCGTAGACATTGGGATGATCGGGATCGAGCGAGAACAGCTCGCCGCGATCCTGGAACATGAAACCGAGTCCGTCGGGCACCAGTCCGCTTCCCATGCCGCGATAGTTGGACTGGATCAGGCTGACCATCATGCCATCCTTGTCGGCCACGGTCAGGTAGGTGGTATCGCCTTCGCCCTCGATCTTGGGATCGCCCGGGGCAACGTCCGCCGATGCCCTTTTCGGATCAATCAAGGCAAAACGCTGCTTGCCATATTCGTCGGAGAGCAGCCAATCCAGCGGCGCCTCGGCAAAGTCGGGATCGGCATAGAAGCGCGCGACATCCTCAAATGCCAGACGCTTTGCCTCGGTGATGTAGTGCAGCACTTCGGCGCTGCCGCGCGGCCACTGGGAAAGATCGATATTTTTCAGGATGTTGGTCATCTGCAGCGCTGCATAGCCCTGAGTATTCGGCGGCAGCTGGCACATCTCGTAACCGTCGCGATAGGTCACGCAGCCGGGATCAATCCACTCGGACGTATGGGCCGCGAAATCCTCGTAGCGCAGGTCACCGCCAATCCGCTTGAAATAGGCATCCATGATGCGCGCCAGTTCGCCCTTGTAAAACACGTCGCGTCCGCCTTCGCCGATCTTGCGCAGCGTCATGCCAAGATCGGGATTCCTGTAGATTTCACCGACTTTGGGTGCGCCGTTGGCGAACCATGTCGCGCGGGCATTTTCGAATTCGGTGATCATCTCCATCCGCCGTTCGAAACCAGCGAGGTTTCGGTGAAAATAGTGGCTGATGACCGGGGCAACCGGATGGCCTTTCTCGGCATATTCGACCGTCGGGGCAAGGATGTCGGCCATGCTGAGCTTGCCGAACTTGCCGTGCAGTTCGAACCAGCCATCCACCGTGCCCGGGACGGTGACGGGTATGTGACCGAGCGGCGGAATGGAATCCGCGCCGTCCAGCTGCTTTTTCAGCATGGCGAAATCGCGGCCCTTGGGACTGCGGCCCGACGCGTTGAGACCATGCAGCTTCTGCGTCTCGGGATCCCAGACAATGGCGAACAGGTCGCCGCCGATGCCGTTTCCGGTCGGTTCCATCAGCCCGAGCGCGGCGTTGGCGGCGATCGCCGCATCGACCGCCGAACCGCCCTTTTTCAGGATATCGATCGCTATCTGGCTGGCGAGGGGGTGAGCGGTGGCGGCCATGCCATGCTGGGCGATGACCGGGCTGCGAGACCAGATTTCGCCTACTGGCCGACCGCCAGCCCCGATTTCGAGCTTCGGTTCTTCGGGTTCGTGTTCGTCAGCCAGCGCCGGTGTGGCGACAAGACCGGTTGCGCCGATCAGGGCAGTGAGAAACTTGCGCATGGGGAGTTTTTCCTTTGCTTGGATTTGGCCGCACTTTAGCCACTGAACTTGACTTTCCAAGCCCCTAGTCTATTGCGCGCCGCAGCAAAGGCGGAATGAACCGTCTTGCGATGCGCCAGCGTGAGAAGCTTTCCTCAGACGGTTACTTCGGCAGTATCGCGATATGCTCAGCTTTCCTGGCAGCCTGATCACGCGGGTCGTCTCAACGACTTGCCTTCCGACGCAGAACGAAAAACGCGTTTGCGCCGGGCTGCACATTTTCAAGGTATTTGAATTGAACAATTTTTCCGATTTCGCACTGGCGAAAATCATCCAGAACGTGATCGCGCGCGGCGACTATGAGACGCCGACACCGATCCAGCAGCAGGCCATTCCGCCGGCACTTAAGGGCCGTGACATATTGGGCATCGCCCAGACCGGTACCGGAAAGACCGCGGCTTTCTCGCTCCCGTCCATCCATCATTTGCTCCAATCCAAGCGCAAGCTCGGACGCAATGAATGCCGGATGCTAGTGCTCGCACCCACCCGCGAACTGGCGCGGCAGATTGCCGACAGCATGCAGAAATATTCGGTCGGCATGGGAATTTTTGTGACGACAGCCTTTGGCGGCGTGCCGATCAACCGGCAAAAGCGTATCCTGCACCGCGGGGTTGACGTGCTGGTTGCCACACCAGGCCGATTGCTTGACCTGCATGAGCAGAAAGCACTCGACCTGCGCCGGGTCGAGATCCTCGTGCTCGACGAAGCCGACCAGATGCTCGATCTCGGTTTCATCGTCCCGCTTAAGAAGATCGTGCCGCTGCTCCCGGAAAAACGACAGAGCCTGTTCTTCTCCGCGACCATGCCCAAGACCATCGCCGAACTGGCCGACCAGTTCCTGACCAATCCGGTCGAGGTATCGGTTGCGCCGCAATCGACCACGGCGGAACGGGTGATCCAGAAGGTCACCCATGTGGAGCAGGACGACAAGCAGCGCCTGCTCAAGGATTTCGTCCAGCGCGAAAATCCTGATCACATGCTGGTCTTCACCCAGACCAAGCACGGTGCTGACCGGGTGGTGAAGAACCTGAACGCGGTCGGCATCCATGCCGCGGCGATCCACGGCAACAAGAGCCAGCCGCAGCGCGAGCGCGCGCTGGGCGAGTTTCGGAAAGGCCGGATCAACATCCTTGTCGCCACCGACATCGCCGCGCGCGGGATCGATGTCGAGGGCGTGAGCCATGTGATCAACTTCGATATGCCCAATGTGCCCGAACAATATGTCCACCGCATCGGCCGCACGGCGAGGGCAGGTGCTTCGGGGATTTCCTATTCCATGGTTGCACCCGACGAGCGCCAATTCCTGCGCGATATCGTCAAGCTGACGGGCGTGAAACCTGAGATCGTACCATTGCCGGAAGGCTATGAAGAACCCTCCCGCGAAGAAGTTGCACCACGCAAATATGGCCAGAAAACCAAGCGCTACAGCGCGAAACCGACCGGCGGGCGGCGGAAACCAAAGCACAGCGCGCGCAAGGGACGCCCGTCTGGCAAAAAGGACGGTGGTCCCAAAAAAGGCGGCCCAAAGCACTGGAACAACGCGTCCAAGTCATTCAAGCGGCGGCAGAAGCGCAAAGGCGATGCGGGCAAGGGGAGTTGAGCCAGGTCGTTGATGGTGCGTCAGCCTGTTCGTGGACGAACATGTTGGCTTGGCTGCGGCTGGGCAATCCAACCCTTGGCTGATAAGATGTCCGAATATTCCAATTGCAAGGATTGACCGGCGATGTGCGATGAAACGAAACTGAAGCAATGGGCGCAAGACGCGATGTCGCGGCGCCAATTTGGTGCGCTGGTAGGCGCTGCGGCGATCACCGCCTGCACACCCGTCGATACTGGCGAGAGAAGCGAACGCGATGACGGTGCCCCCACCTCCGGGCTCATGGAAAACACTGTCACATTCCAGACAGCCGATGGCACCATGGACGCGTTTTTCGTTCACCCTTCCGAAGGCAGTCATCCCGGCGTCATCTTCTGGCCCGACATCGGCTCCATCCGTGAATCGAAACGGAACATGGCGCGCCGCCTCGCCGGTGAGGGATATGCGGTGCTCTTGCTGAATCCCTACTACCGGGACGTCACGGGCGAGCAGTTCGCCGATTTTGCGGCGTTCATCGCGGACGAGGGTTTTGCCAAGGTCAGGCCATGGCGAGGCAAGCTGAACGCCGATACGATCGGTCGCGATGCCGTTTCAGCCGCCGCGTGGCTCAATGGGCAAGCCGCGGTCGACAGCTCAAAGGGCATCGGCACTCAGGGTTATTGCATGGGCGGACCGTTCACTGTCTGGAGCGCGGCGGCTGTTCCCGGCCGCATCAAGGCGGCGGCAAGCTTCCACGGCGGCGGTCTGGTGCGCGAGGACAATCCGCAAAGCCCGCACAACATGCTTCAGCAGTCGCGGGCGAATTTCCTGATCGCAGTGGCGCAGGATGACGATGCCGAGGCCCCCGGCGACAAGCTGTTGTTCGCCAAGGCCGCGGGCCGGGCGGGGCGTCCCGCCAAGGTTGATGTCTATGAGGGCGACCACGGCTGGACCGTCCCGGACAGCCCGGCCTACTCCGAACCTGCCGCCGAAGCAGCGTATGCCGACAAGCTCGAACTGTATCGCGGCGCGCTTTAGCAGCCCACGCTAGCCGTTTTCCGTCCAGGTCTGGCTCTGATGATCGCCGACCGCGACATTCCCGCGGGCCTTAGCACGTTCATTGCTTTGCCCGAACCGACCGAACTTGCGATAACGCTGCATCCACTTGTCGAGAAAAAGTCCCAATGGGCGCGGTT
>JAAUYH010168623.1_pt1 | contig 10801 bp, 10 predicted proteins | sample 7278061 | NCBI WGS metagenome assembly JAAUYH01 (sample SAMN14350203, study PRJNA611818) | marine sediment metagenome | isolation source: surface marine sediment (0.6m) | place: French Polynesia: Moorea | collected 2018-08 | reverse complement strand
TTCTGGTTATCATCAATCTTTAGACGAACTCCTTAACGGAGCTGTATTTCACGAAAATGCTGATGAAATGGTCTTAGTTCGTGATATCGATTTATTTAGCTCCTGCGAACACCATATCTTACCAATTCTCGGTCGTGCTCATGTAGCTTATATTCCCGATGGAAAAGTAATTGGACTATCTAAAATTGCTCGTATTTGTGAAATGTACGGACGGCGTTTGCAAGTACAAGAAAGATTGACCACCCAAATTGCCGATGCACTTCAAGGATTATTAAAACCCAAAGGTGTCGCAGTCGTCGTCGAAGCAACCCATATGTGTATGGTCATGCGCGGAGTCCAAAAACCTGGTTCTTGGACTTCTAGCAGTGCCGTAAGAGGCGTATTTGCTGAAGATGCTAAAACTCGTCAAGAATTTATGAGTTTAATTCGTCACACTCCTGCATTTCATTAATAATTCGCGTGTCAGTTTTAGAGATGGGTATTGCCTCGTCTCTATTTTTTTTCTTAATGATAATTTCTCTTTTCAAATAAGTGGAACTCAAAAGATGAATCGTCTTACTTTTAACCTTTCAGATCCGCTCCCATCTTTGCCTAAAACAGGAATGCCGGTAACAATTATTACTGGTTTTTTAGGTAGTGGTAAAACTACTTTAATCAATCAAATTTTACAAAATCAAGATGACTTAAAAATTGCGGTTTTAGTTAACGAATTTGGTGACATTAACATCGACTCTCAACTGTTAATCTCTATAGACGAAGATATCTTAGAACTAGATAATGGTTGTATCTGCTGTACGATTAATGACGATCTGGTCGAATCAGTTTATCGAGTTTTAGAAAGAGAAGAAAAAATAGATTATTTAGTTATTGAAACTACGGGGATAGCCAATCCTTTGCCAATTATTTTAACTTTCCTCTCGACAGAATTAAAATATTTCACTCGAATTGATTCTCTCCTTACCGTTGTCGATGCTCTCAATTTTAAGCCTGAAGATCTAGATACGGATCTGGCATTAATTCAAATTCAATATGGGGATATCATTATTATTAATAAAATCGATTTAGTCACTGAAGAAAAAATTAACCAAATCGAACAAATTATTAAAGAAGTTAAACCCGAAGGATTGAGGATTTTGCATAGTCAATATAGCCAAGTCCCATTACCGTTAATTTTAGATGTTGCTTTAACTCAAGAAAATGATTATCAAGATAAGATTTTAGATTTTCGACGCGATCCTACTTCTTTTCAAAAACATCTAGAAAACGATCGTTTTAATTTTGTTTCTTTCCAGAGCGAGCTTCCTTTTGCTCTTGATAAATTTGAATATTTTTTAACCGAACAAATGCCGAATAATGTTTTTCGTGCTAAGGGAATTCTCTGGTTTCAAGAAGAAATTGAATCCCGACATATTTTTCAACTTAGCGGCTCTCGCTTCGATCTCCAAGCTGATGATTGGACAACCCCACCTCGCAATCAAATTATTTTTATCGGACGGGATTTAGATGAATCTTTCATTCAAGAGCAGCTTAATAACTGTTTAGTTCACCGATCTCAACAGACTAACTTCGATTGCTTTAAGTTGTCTTTTTAGGGTAAGAAAGCTGCTGCCGACGGTAGTAAATTTGAAATCTACGAAAATAATTTATTTGGCGAGATCTCGCCTACGCGAGATCGCCTTAGTAAAAATATGTCTAACCTGAAGAAGCGGAAACGATCGCCCCTAGATGTTTCTATTGGATTATAAAAAGGATTGAGATGAATGCCAGGAGGGAGATTTGAACTCCCGACACGAGGATTTTCAGTCCTCTGCTCTACCAACTGAGCTATCCCGGCTTTTTTTGAGTGCTTTATAAGCATAACAAATTTATTTTACTCTTGCAAGAATTTAATTTTAATTAAATCGAACTACATCTGAACGTCTGTTCAGGTATTATATTTATATAAGAAAAAAACATTTTAGGAGATTAAAAATCATGACTACTGTAACTTCTATGAAATGTGCTTGTGATGGCTGTCGTTGTATCGTTTCACTCTCGGATGCAGTGATGAAGAACGATAAACCTTATTGCTCTGATGCTTGCGCCCAAGGACATCCTGACGGAGCTGGATGCGGCCATACTGGTTGCAGTTGTGGCTAAAAAAGTAGCTTTCACTAGAAAGTCGCAGCTTTGACGAGAATTGTTTATCATTTTTAAAGAAAGATAATTAAGTTCTGTAAAGAGCTGTGACTTTGAGTTTGAAATCCGAAGAAAAACCAAAAGCCTGTAAAGAATGGCACTCTCTTACTCCGATCTGGGAGGGAGACGAACAAGTAGTTCGACGAGGACTACCGCACGCTCAGTTAGCACCTTCGTGGCAAATATTGCTATTGGGTGACGGCTCGCCGACGCGACATTTAAAACTTCTGACTCGAGAAGCAACAGAAGTAGACGTAATCGATATGTCTTTAATTGGCGATAGCGACGATGGTGCGCCAGCATTGATTGAAGCAGTTCCAAAACCAAGATTGAGGAGACAAGTCTGGTTGCGGACAGCTTCAGGACAGCGATTAGCCTACGCGGCTTCTTGGTGGGATGCTAACCTTGTCGATGAATATTTACAAAATCGATCGTCGCCAATTTGGGATAATTTATCTCGCTTGCGTACCGAGCTATACCGAGATATTGAAGGAATTTATTGCGGTCATTCTCAGGCGTTAGAAGAGGCTTTTGGTGAAAAAGGGCCGTTTTGGGGACGGCACTACCTATTTTGGCACGACAAAAAGCCTTTGACTCTAATTTACGAAGTATTTTCTCCTTATTTAAAGAAATATATTGGTGAAATGAGCCTGACCAATGGTTTAGGATAGTAAAAAAGCACAGATTGCTAAAATGGCATTAGATAAATAGAATACACCTACTATCTGAGTTTCAGACCAACCGCTTAGTTCGAGATGATGGTGGATTGGTGCCATTTTAAATAAACGCTTACCTTTACCATCGGGCCCTTTTGTTGCTTTATAGTAGGTAACCTGGGCAATTACCGAAATAGATTCGATAAAGAAGATACCGCTAACAATAAATAAAGGCCAAATACTGCCTCCGAGTATGCCCGCAGCAGCTAGAGCCGCTCCTAAAGTTAAAGAACCCGTATCCCCCATAAAAACGCTAGCGGGGTTGCGATTGTGGAGCAAGAAGCCAAAACAACTTCCAGAAAAGCAAAGGCAAAAAATAGCTAAATCGATCGCAGTTGGTGCGACAATTATGCCCAAGCCCAAAAAGGCGATCGCAGCAGTTCCAGAAGCTAAACCATCTACCCCATCAGTCAAATTTGTAGCGTTACTTTCGGCGACCATCGCAAAAATTGCTAGAGGCCAGAAAAACAATCCCAAAGGTAAAATAAGATCGCCAAAAAAAGTAATATTAGTTAGTTCTTGGGGTCGGAAACAAGCAACCCAAACAGAGAATAAGGTGGCGATCGCAATTTGCAAAGCCAGTTTCATCTTAGGAGAAATACCTTGATTGGACTTGAGGCGCAAAATTTGCCAGTCATCAAACCAGCCGATCGCGCCATAGGCTAAAGTTACCGCAGCCAGGGCGATCGCGTTGCTACTAAAGCCAGACCAAACCAAACTAACTAATATTGCCACGGGGACGAAAAATATTCCCCCCATAGTTGGAGTACCAGCTTTTTTCAAATGACTGGCCGGCCCGTCTTCGCGAATTACTTGCCCTGCTTTGAATCTTTGTAAAATTGGAACTACTCCGTAACCGAGTCCTCCACTCAACAAAAGACAAACAAACAAAGGGATTAATAAACTCGGATCTAAACCTAAAACTACTGCCACAATAACCAATAAAGCAGCCAGGAAAATTAATAGAGTATTTCCTGAAGGGTTTTTGAGGGCACTTGATGAAAATAACTTTGCATCCACAACAACACTCGCAATATTTAATTTTCAGATTCAAAAAGAACAATTGAGCTACTATTCTGCAATATCGCTGATGTCATCTTCTTCCTCTTCTTCTTCATAAGAATCGTCGGACATGAGCAGATCTGATACTTCCTCTTCGCTATTTGAGGCTGCTTCTTTTTCGATAACTTCCCGAGCAATCAGGCGATTTTTAGATTCTAACCATTCTAAAAGAGAATATTCCTGTTTAATGGGAATGACAACGGCAGGTTCGTAACGAGGTTCTTGACGTAAAGCGGGATTTTCCATTTTTAGATAAATTTTTAAAAGACGAAAGTAATTATTTTAGCTATTTGCCATATTGAGTTTAGCACCTTGAAATTACCCGTGCTTGAGATCTATGCAAACTAACTTACCTACAAAATGTAAAAAACTTATTGAATCGTTTCTAAAATTCAGGCCTTAATGCCATCAATATTATTAGTAAGACATCCCGCTTTAAAAAGAGGAGACTTCAGCCATGAGCAACAAAGCAGAATTATTAGAAGCGATCGCGGGTAAAAATCGCGGCTTATTAGCTAGCGAAACCGATAAAGTTAAAGTTCTCTCTATACTAGAACAATTAGAAGACCACAACCCGACACCAAAGCCTTTAGAAGCAAAAGAACTTTTAGATGGTGATTGGCGTTTGCTTTACACTAGCAGTCGGGAAATATTAAATATTGGTAGATTTCCTTTATTCCAATTAGGTCAAATTTATCAGTGCATTCGCAGCCAAGAAGCCAAAATATACAATATTGCGGAAATTGTCGGTTTGCCATTGCTCGACAGTATAGTAAGTGTGGCTGCAACCATCGAACCAGTTTCCGATCGCAGAGTTAATGTTAAATTCCAGCGATCGATTGTCGGTTTGCAGCGCATCCTCAATTACACTTCTCCTGACAATTTAATCGAACGACTTGAAACTGGGAAGAAGTTTCCTCCCCTTGACTTTAATCTTGAAAATCGCGATAGAGAAGGATGGTTGGAAATTACCTATCTCGATGAAGATTTGCGAGTTGGTCGCGGCAATCAAGGTAACGTATTTGTTTTAGCTAAAGGATAATTTTGGCTTACTAGTAACTGACTTTTGCACTGAATTCCTTTGTTTTTGGTGCTTCAGTTGCAAATAAATAACTCGATCTGCATCCCACGCTGCGATCGCAGGTCTAGTAAAATGGCGAATAATTTGTAGTAATTTTCGATCTTCTCGTGACTAGTACGCCCATTTCCATTTCTCAAACTCAACAACTTCCCGATCGCCTCGGAAGGTTCGGCCCTTTTGGCGGTAAATACGTCCCCGAAACCTTAATGCCAGCTTTAGCCGAGTTAGAAGCAGCATACGATCGCTATAAAAACGACCCAGATTTTCAACAAGAATTACAACAACTACTAAAAGATTACGTCGGTAGACCCAGCCCTTTATATTTTGCCGAAAGATTGAGCGATCGCTACAAAAAACCCGACGGTAGCGGCCCGCAAATCTATCTCAAGCGCGAAGATTTAAACCATACTGGGGCCCATAAAATTAATAACGCTCTGGCTCAGGCTATTTTAGCTCGACGCATGGGCAAAAAAAGAATTATTGCCGAAACAGGAGCGGGCCAGCATGGGGTTGCAACGGCAACGGTTTGCGCTCGTTTCGGTTTGGAGTGCATTATTTATATGGGCACTCAAGATATGGAACGACAAAGGTTAAATGTCTTTCGGATGCGGTTGTTAGGTGCTACCGTGCAACCAGTCTCGGCTGGAACTGGTACTCTCAAAGATGCGACTTCCCAAGCAATTCGCGATTGGGTGACCAATGTAGAAACTACCCATTACATTCTCGGATCTGTGGCCGGCCCCCACCCTTATCCAATGATAGTTCGCGATTTTCATGCCATTATTGGAGCTGAAACTCGGCTTCAATGTCAAGAAAAATGGGACGGCCTCCCAGATATACTTTTGGCTTGTATTGGCGGTGGTTCTAATGCAATGGGGCTTTTCCACGAATTTGTCAAAGAGAAATCCGTTCGTTTGATCGGTGTTGAAGCGGCCGGCGATGGAGTAGAGACTGGCAAGCACGCAGCTACTTTAACCCAAGGTAGTCCTGGGGTTTTACACGGTGCGATGAGCTATTTATTGCAAGACGATCGCGGTCAAGTTATCGAACCCCATTCTATTAGTGCGGGATTGGATTATCCTGGAGTGGGCCCGGAACACAGTTATTTAAAAGATAGCGATCGCGCTGAATATTACAGCGTTACTGATACGGAAGCGGTGCAAGCTTTTTGTCGAGTTTCTGAGTTAGAGGGAATTATTCCCGCATTAGAAACTGCTCATGCTTTTGCTTATCTTGAAACTCTTTGTCAGGAATTACAAGGAAGTCCCCGCATCGTGATTAATTGTTCGGGTAGGGGAGATAAAGATGTTGAAACAGTCGCTCGATTTTTATCTAAATAGCAACTAATCAACAATTACAATTGAGAGAATCTCCGAAAATTTTTCGGGGATTTATTTATTTTATTGCCTGTTTTTGGTTGCCTAATCTTAACTGGCAACATTTTCCGATTAAACGCCGTCAGTAATTGAAATAGTAATTAATACCAATTCTATTTGATATTTTTGCAGTTGGAGGTTAGAAGTCAGAGGTTAGTCGGTCTAGGTAGAAGCTCAGAGGCTAAGTTTAACCAAGCTCTCGCTCTGATTATTATCTGTAGGCGAATTTTTTAGAAATGATTTAACTTCAGGAATTATTGAGTTATTCTTGTAAAAAATATTGGATTGGAAACAAGTTATTAAAACAGTCAAAGAGTTTGAAATAAGTTAATGTTAAAACAACTAGCAGGGTTTATCCTGGGAATAACAATTACAGCCGGTATGCTAGAAGGCTCTCAGTCTTCTAATTCTTTAAAATCGCAATATCATTCTTTAAATAGGATCGACTTTCAAAAGTTACAAGCTCGGGTTAAAAATCCCGTTTCTTTAAATGAATTGGAAAGTGCCGTTCACGAAGAAATAAACAACTATCGTCGTTCTAAAGGTTTGCGGCCTCTAAGATTAGATTCTCGTATCAGCCAACAAGCCAGAATACACAGTGAAGATATGGCTCGAGGCAATGTGCCTTTTTCTCACGACGGTTTTAGAACTAGAATTAAAATTATTAATCGCCAAATTGCTTATCGCAGAGCTGCCGAAAATGTAGCTTTCAATCAAGGTTTTGCCGATCCCGCAGATCGAGCTGTTTTGGGTTGGCTCAAAAGTTCGGGTCATCGTCGCAATATTGAAGGGAATTTCGATCTCACTGGTATCGGTGTGTCAAAAGGTCGAGGTGGTGCTTATTATTTCACGCAAATTTTTATCCTCGAAGAAGAAGACTAATCGATCGCATCTCAAATTTTTTGGGTTTTCTAACAATTGAAATAAATTCTTTGGCAATACTTTTAATCTTTTGCGATCGGGCTTTTTGGCTCGATTGCTTTTTTTTATAGGGAAGAGGAAAGAGGCAATAGGCAACAGGCAAGAGGCAATAGGGAAGAGAGAATAGGGAAGGGGGAAGAGGCAATCTAAAAGTTTAATTTTTGCTTTTAAAATAAGGGTCTTTCTTAAACAATCGATTAAGCTTAAACTTTTTGGACTCGAGATATTATTCAGCAAAAATATGAAAATAAACTTAATTCTGATCTCTGGTTTTATTAGTGGGGCGATCGGCTTGGTTTTAGGTATAGCTGTTAGCGAAATAGGTGTGGGTAATTGGAATGAGTTGAAACATAACAATCAACTGTATCGCAGTTTAGAAGAATACAGTCTGGTTTTAGGTGCTGGTTTTGGTTTTGCGATCGGTGCGGGACAAGAATGCCTTAAGGAATTAAAAGAAAATAAGGAAGAAGATTAACTTTAATTTTTCAATATTAATAATTATATTTACCATGCTGAAGAGAGACAAAAATCATTTCAATACTATAAAAATATTTATGTTTATTGTTGGCTAATAGCCAGATCGCTTAAAAAACATTTTCAACTTTGATTTGAATCTTATTTTAATTTAAAATTTTGGCCTTTATTTTTAATGATTTCAAGTATACAAAAAAACTCAAAATAAAGGTTTTTTCTAATACCTAAAATATATTTTTTACATATATTAAAAAACTCCAAATAAGATATTGACAAAGATTAAATCATTAAACAATAATAAAAAACATCAGGAATTTATATATTGATATTTGCTATTAGCAGATCGACTTTTAGGAGGGCGATCTCTTCGAGATCCGCTATTCTAATTAATTTGTAATCATAAAAGTAATAGTGGAAACAATAAGCAGATAAAACATCAAATGAACCGGAGAAAGCTATACTAAATAGTTGAGAAAAAGATGTATTGGCATAAATTCAAATTACGACAGCTTGGAAAAAAAATTGGTCAAGCGATCGCAGCAGTTATTATATTATTTGCGTGCAATCCGAAATCCGCACTAGCTCAAGCAAATGTCTGTCTCTCCAGCCAACAAGGGGGACTGAGCGGTACGGGAGTAACACCTTTTATCAGCGGTGAAGTTGGCCCCAATGGAGTAGCTAATCGCGATGCTGCCATTAGTTTAGATGATAGTTGGCGAGCTGCAGTTAGCGGACTTACTGGCTTCAATAATTTTCAAACACGAATCGATCCTGGCCCCGACACCAACATTGCAAGTCCTTTTCAACTATTGAGTACGGCTAGCGGTGCAAATGTCGATGTTTTTGTTTCTTCTTTGGATATGACTGACATCGATACTTGTTTGGGAACGGTAACTTCATCAGCGATTCAAATTCTCGATAATACAACGCTTCAAGATAATGCTCCTCGTCCTAATGCTACTGTTGCCGATCCAGCTCCCGATCTGTTCGATACAGCTGCTCAACCTCGATACTGGAATCAATCCGGTGGATCTAGTGCCAGTCGCAATGCAGTTTTGTTTGAATTCTCTTCACCTGTAGCAGCTTTTGGAGCGTGGTTCGGGGACTTAGAAACTCGAACGATAGGTGGAACTCCAGCTATTTTAAGATTGTTAGATGTTAATGACGTTCAGATCGGTCAAGACCAAATTATCGAACCGGATCCCAGCTTTTTTACCGATCAAAGTGAATGTGGGGGCCCGACTAGTGGCGATATTACTGGTTGTGGAAACAGCACCACCCGCTGGATAGGTTTTGTCGATCCTTTAGCTCGCGTCTCCAAAATGATCGTCATTGTCGGTGATGATGATTTTAACGATACGGGAAATACAGAACGAATTAGTTTTATTGGTGCTACATTAGCAAACGTAAGTGCAATTCCAATTTCTGAAGACTTTGGCGACGCTCCCGATACGGCTGCGGGAACTGGAATTGGCAACTATCAAACCCTAAGCACAGATAACGGCCCTTCCCATCAAATTGTTGCTGGGATTCAACTCGGAGCGGCGATCGATGCTGAAACTGACGGTCAACCAAATCCCGATGCAACTGGCGACGATATTGATAATGCGACTAATGATGATGACGGAGTACAGTTAAACGCTACAACTTTACAAGGGCAAAATGTCACTCAAGGAGATAATATTACCCTAAATATTGCTACTCAAGGATCGGGAGTTTTAAATGCTTGGATCGATTGGGATGGGGATGGTGACTTTTTAGATCCTGGCGAACAAATTGCCACTAATGCCGCCGAAAACGGTGCGGGAGATAGCGATGCTGCTACTCCAGGAATTCAATTAGCTGTTAGCGTACCTGCTGGGGCGACTGTAGGGAATACATTTGCTCGTTTCCGATACAGTTCTCAAACTAATTTAGCACCCACCGGCCCGGCCAATGATGGGGAAGTAGAAGACTATCAAATTGCGATCGCAGCTAATCCGAATTTATGTCCTGTAACGACCTATTTGATTCAGAATAACCCTTCCGAAATCTCGATCTACAATCTTGCGACTGCCCAATTCGGTACTGCAACTGTTATTTCAGGATTAGATGCTGGTGTTACTGCTAATGCAGTTGGTTTTAATATTTTAGATGGTTTTTTGTACGCGCTCGAAGACCTAAACGCAAATAGAGAAATTTATCGAATAGATCCAAATACAAGCACTGCTGTGAAATTGGGGCAAATTTCTGCTTTAAATTCTAATAGATATAATGCTGGAGATGTCGATCTCGACGGCTATTATTACGTTAGCGCAAACGGTCGACCAACAATTGAAATAATTGATATTAATCCAGCTCGTCCAGCAACTTTCTTAACAAGAATTGCGAGGATTCCCTTTGGCAACAGTGGAGTTTCAGGAGCAGATTTAGCGATTAATCCGGTAGATGGTCGTCTTTATACTATTCAATCCAATACTGGAGAATTAAGAGCTTATACTATCGATATTCCCACTCGATCGATAACCAGTTCGACTAATTTTGGCGTTCCTACTAATGTTGCAGATGGAACACCCGTTAACATTACAGCAGGTGCTGTGTTTTTTGATGTTGACGGAAATTTTTATGCTTATGATAACCCAAGCGGCAATTTATGGAAGTTCCAAACCAACCCGACTGTATCAACAGCAGCAGAATTGGTAGGTACCGGACAATCCGTAAGCAATAATGATGGTGCTCGTTGTGCTTTAGCTCAAGTTGTTTCAACAACACCACCGCCAACTATTTCAGGGACAGTATTTCGAGGTGGAGTAGGAATCCAAAATATCATCGTTGAATTGCTCGATAATAGTGGTGCTGCCCTTGCAACAACAACCACCGCAGCAGATGGAACTTATTCTTTTGATGCTAGTAGTTTAGTTAACGGCAACTATACAGTAAGAGTATTTGACCCACCATTAGGTCAAGTCCAGAATTTATATCCCGATGGAACTATAGATAGCGAAACTTTAATT
>JAAUYH010116075.1_pt1 | contig 10803 bp, 4 predicted proteins | sample 7278061 | NCBI WGS metagenome assembly JAAUYH01 (sample SAMN14350203, study PRJNA611818) | marine sediment metagenome | isolation source: surface marine sediment (0.6m) | place: French Polynesia: Moorea | collected 2018-08 | reverse complement strand
CCGTCTAGTTCTGCTGGGTGGGGCGAGTAAAGAGATACGCAGGCTCATCTCTTTACTCGCAATTACTATTAGCTTTACAAGTAAAGTTCGGTAGAACCTTTTTTTCCTTTGTAAGCTGTTAAAAATTGTCAGTCCCCCTTATCATACTAAACAGTTTAGTATGATAAGGGGGAGGAGATGGAATGCGCTGGCGTATTCCATCTCCTCCATTATTTTTGTTTTCAAGCACATACTTCGATTACCCTACATAAATAACTCGCGGAAAAGGAAATATAACCTATTTCTATATTTTATTTTTAACTGATCAATAACTTCTTCAATTATTTGACTTGGTAATAGATCTTGAAATGGAAGTGCTACAGACTTAGTAAACTTTTTTATCAAAATTGCGACTGGTTGTTTGTGTTTTCTCATCAACGAGTTGAATGTAAATTGCGGCTAAACCCAGTCATATCATCATTTGTAGTGTTTTGACGTTAGCGATCTCGAAGAGATCGCACATACTTTTTCAGCTAAATCTAATTAGATAACATTAACGATCGCACTTAGATCTTTAAACTCGAATAAATTGTTAATTAATTCAAGTGCTTTTAGCGATCGCATCAACGGAATATTTACAGGTGGATATAAATCTGACGCACTACCACCGGATTATATGTATTTAACCCTCATCCAGCAACAGATCCCTCAAACCCATAAAGAGCCAAATTTTAGATGTGATTCCTCTAGATTCGCTCCCAAGTTAGATATTGAGGTTGTCCTCCTAGAGGAGGTGTAATTAATAATAATTTGGTATCGAAAAACTCAAATTGACGCTCCAAATCGATCCCAACCCAGTCGGGAAAGAGACTAATTTCGACGTGATGAATGACTTTATTGTCTTTAATTTGATATTTACCACTATAAGAAATATAGTTGGCGGATGCCTGAAGGTATCTTAATGTAGCTTTAACGTACTTTAAACCGTTAACTAATAACCAAGGTTTCAAAAAGACTAGCCTGGCTTTGGTTAGCTCTTGAGAAGTAATTTCAATATTCAGGCGATTTTTTTTCATAATTGCCACAGACATATGTCGATCTTCTGTATATGTAAGATAGCCAACTGGATTTTGACCGAATGGTTGGGAAATTTTTCCATCTGAACTTTTACTTTCCCAAGAAACGAGTTTCCAAGTACCAATAAACTCTATGTTTGTCATTTTTTACTCCGCATGTTTTTAATTGAGTCGATCGCAACAAAAATTAATATTTTTTTAAATCACCTAAATTCACTTAGTCAGAAAAGAAAAGGTAAGTAGTTTCAATTAATTAAACCTTTAATGTTTAATTAAATATTAAACGATATACAGGATAATTACCCTATTAATTTTTAAGAAGGGGAGCGGTAAATCATTGTTATGTAAAAAAAACTAAGAATTCTTATCTTACTAAAATTAGCTCTTGTTTTTTTTTGATTGACGTTTAATCAAATAAATAATTATGATAAACTAAGTAATCAAGCATAAATTTTCAGAGTTATATAAAGTTTGATAAAAAAACTTTATGTCATCGATAGAAAAAAATCAGCTAGCTTTGATATTTCTTGAGATCGAGTAATTTATTTATGTTAGATTATTTAATCCCTCAATATTAAAGAGTCTGAAAATTTTCATTTAGAGGAAAAAAAAGTATTTGTAAAGCTTAAAAATAAGCTTTTTGCTGCTTTTATTGCCCGACAAAGGTGCAAAAATCATTCCGGTGTATATTTTCACCAGATTGGGATAACCTCTGTCTTTATTTTGGCTATCAATAGAGTTTGGAGCGAGTCAATCACAATAGTTTTGCTTTACCAAATTCTTGAAGTAACTGTTTTGAACCATACAGGCTTTACCATTATCAAAAAAAATCAGAGCGATCAAAAATCATGAACAAAATCAATCTTCAATCATCTCAAAATAAAAATGCTGTAGTAATTGGTGGAGGCATTGCCGGACTTCTATCTGCAAAAGTATTAGCAGATCGTTTCGAGGAAGTGATAATAATCGAGCGTGATTGTTTATCTGAAAAACCACAATCTAGAAACGGAGTTCCTCAATCTGATCAGCCTCATCTTTTGCTATCTAAAGGTCGAGAAATTTTAGAGGATTTGTTTCCAGGTTTGGGTCAAAAACTAATTGAAAAAAACAGTACCAATTTTAATTTAACTAAGGATTTTTCTTTTTTACTCACTGACGATGAGTGGGCACCTCGTTTTAATTCCGATCTAACTAGTATTGGTTGTAGCCGAAATCTACTCGAATCGACAATTCGCGATTTTATTTCTCAATTAGAGGGAGTAAAAATTTTAGAAAATTCTGTAGTAACTAAATTACTTGCTAACGAAGACAATTCGAAAGTTACAGGAATTCAAATAACAACTCAAGGCGATCGCATATCGGAAATTAATGCAGACTTAATCGTTGATGCTAGCGGTCGCAATTCTCAAGCTCCTCAATGGTTAGAAAATTTAGGTTATCAAAAACCTGAAGAGCTAAAAGTAGATTGTAAAATTGCTTATGCTTCTAGGGTCTATCGTCGTCCAGAACAATTAAAAGAAGACTGGAAAGGCCTGTTTGTGAGAACCGAAGCACGTTACAGATCCAGAGGGGGCGCAATTTTCCCGATCGAGAATGATTCTTGGATGGTAGTTTTAGCTGGACGTGATGGAGACTCTCCTAGCACGAAAGAAGGGGAATTTCTTCAGTTTGCTCGCAGCTTGGTTACTCCAACTATTTACAATGCAATTAAAGCAGCAGAACCATTAACCGATATTAAACCTTATGAAGGTTTAAAAAATACTTTCAAACAGTATCATTCATTAGAAAGATTTCCTGAAAATTTCGTCGTTTTGGGCGATGCCGTTTGCACTTTCAATCCTGTATATGGTAGAGGTATCACCGTAGCAGCATTAGAAGCTGTAGCTTTAGCTAATTGTGTTTCACAAAGTAAAGGTAATCTAGCAGGAGTTTCCCGTAAATTCCAAAAACAATTGTCTTCGATCGTGAAAACAACTTGGGCAATGGCAACAGAACAAGATTTAGCTTGGGATGTAAATTACAAAATGAATCCCATTGAAAAAATCAAATTTAACTACTTACGTTTAGTTCAAAAAGTATCTGTTGGAGATCCTAAAGTTTGGCAGACTTTTGCAGGAGTTTTAAATTTAAAGTCACATCCAATTGTCTTGTTTGCTCCTAATATCTTAAGAAAAGTAGCTCTTTATAGTTTACAGAAATACGCTCTGAATAAGAAAGTTGAACAATATAATTCTTATGCGAAAGTAAATTAAGGAGCTGCTAAAATGGGAAATGTTATTTTTCCCATTTAAAAGAAGTATTTTTACCGTTCTCTAAAAAAACAATTGATTCGTGTAAAACTAGTTTACTAGATTTTTTTTCGAGCGGTTGAGAGAAGATCGGTAGTAGCTATAATTATTCGCGATTTACTATTGCGAATAATTTTTTGTGTTTTTCTAAAATATAAACATCCTACTTTACTTGAAAGAGGATAGATAATAAACATTATTTATGCTGTTTGTTCGCTTAAAAAGTCAGCAAGCTGTTTAATAGTAGGATATTCCCATGCCAAACTGGGATCTATTTCAAATCCGAGCCAGTCCTCTAATTCACCAGTTAAAATTATTGCTTGTCTCGAACTCAATCCCAAATTAACAAATGGTTCCTGAATATCTATTTCTTCACTGTCTATTTTTAATTCTTTAGATAACCAGGTCACAATCCAATCCTGAATATCTTTAAAGTTTTTTTGTGAAGAGCCATGGTTGGTTGAATTCATTTTCTTTCCCGTTATTTTTAGGTGGTTAAATTTGTATTCTTTAAAACAAAACTCCGCTAAAATTGGGCAAAAGCAAGTCAATGTTTTAATCATTTTAATAATAAAGTAATCGAGCAAATAGACCTAAAATTGTGTTTCATAATTCTTTTCGAGTTAGATTTAGTATTGAAGCTTGCAGACTTGTAAATGTGAGGGAAATACAATTATTTTTATTAGTTGCTTGTTCGCAATATTTTGCTTTCTGAAAAACAACTATCTCAAACTTAAGATTAAAAATTTTTAAAAAAAAATATAACCATTTGTTGCTAAAGGAGAAAAACTAAAGTATGACTAAAGAAACTATTGCAATTATCGGTCTTAGCTGCCGTTTTCCTGGTGCGGAAAATCTCGAATCTTTTTGGCAAGTATTGCGGGATCGATTTGATGCAATTACAGAAATACCTAAAGATCGTTGGGATGTCGATCTTTTCTACGATGCAAAAGCCTATCGAATAGGTAAGATGATTACTCGTTGGGGAGGGTTTTTAAAAACAGTAGATCGATTTGACCCGAAATTTTTTAAAATTTCACCTCGCGAAGCAATATATATAGATCCGCAACAGAGATTGATGTTAGAAGTAGCTTGGGAAGCATTAGAAGATGCGGGTTTAACGGCAGAAGAATTAAGTGGCTCTCACACAGGGGTATTTGTTGGCGTTAGCGGTACTGATTATGGCAGAAAATTAATCCAAGATCCTAATAAAATTAGTGCTTTTACGGGTACGGGAGGAAATAATAGCATTGCAGCTAATAGAGTATCTTATTTTTTAGATTTACAAGGGCCCAGTATTGCTGTAGATACTGCTTGTTCTTCTTCTCTAGTTGCGGTTCATTTAGCTTGTCAAAGTTTGCAGAATAAAGAATCAGATCTAGCTTTAGCAGGTGGTGTGAATGTAATTCTCTCTCCAGCACAAGGTATCGGCTATTCTCAAGCGCAAATGATGGCAAAAGACGGGCATTGTAAAACCTTTGATGCTAGTGCTGATGGTTTCGTGAGATCGGAAGGTTGTGGAGTAATAGTTCTCAAACGTCTTTCGGACGCTTTACGAGATCGAGATAAGATCGAAGCAATAATTAAAGGTTCGGCCGTCAATCAAGATGGTTTGAGCAACGGTATCAGCGCGCCTAACGGTAGACAGCAAAAAAAAGTTATTCGTAAAGCTTTAGATAATGCGGGAGTATCGGCTCGAGAAATCAGCTATCTTGAAGCTCACGGTACGGGTACTTCCATAGGAGATCCGATTGAAGTGAATGCCTTAAAAGCAGTATTGAGTGAAGCTCGTTCTGCTGAAGATATTTGTTATCTTGGTTCGGTAAAAACTAATATCGGTCATTTAGAAACAGCTTCAGGTATTGCTGGTTTAATAAAAGTAGTATTATCTTTAAAAAATAAACAAATTCCTGCTAATTTACATTTCCAAGAACTCAATCCAAAAATATCCCTTAAAGAGGGGAATTTTCTCATTGCTACCCAGTTAGAAGCTTGGCAAACTAATAATAAAGCTCGTTTGGCAGGAATCAATTCTTTCGGTTTTGGCGGTACGAACGCTCACGTAATATTGGAGGAAGCACCGATTCAAGTTGAAAGCGAAAATATAAAAGAACCACCCAAACAGATCCTGACCTTAACAGCTAAAAGCGAAACAGCTTTACAATTGCTGGCAAATAATTATGCTGTTTATCTAGATAATCATCCAGAAGTTTCTTTAACCGATATTTGTTTTACGGCTAATCGGGGAAGGTCTCAATTTCGTTATCGTTTAGCGGCGATCGCCTCTTCTTTTGAAGAGTTAAAAGAACAATTGCAAGTAGCAAGTCAGGGATTAGAAACTCCTAATCTTGTTAGTGGCAAAGTGCGATCGCAAATACCTAAAATAGCGTTTTTATTTACCGGACAAGGTTCTCAATACGTCGGAATGGGCCGGCAACTTTATCAAACTCAGCCCTTATTTCGTCAAATTTTAGAACGATGCGAAGCAATTTTAATCCCTTATCTAGAAAAACCTTTACTTTCAGTAATTTATTCTGAGATAGATAACAATTCGCTTCTCGATGAAACTGCTTATACTCAACCAGCTTTATTTGCTTTTGAATATGCTTTAGCTCGATTGTGGCTTTCATGGGGAATTAAGCCAGATTTCGTCATGGGCCATAGTGTCGGTGAGTATGTGGCTGCTTGTATTGCTGGAGTTTTTAGTCTTGAAGATGGCTTAAAATTGATAGCGAAAAGAGGTGAATTAATGCAAGGTTTGCCTCGCGATGGAGCGATGTTAGCAGCATTAACTTCTGAAGAGAAGATTCAAGAAATAATAGCTCCTTACGATCAAAAAATTAATATTGCAGCGATTAATGGGCCTGAAAGTATTGTTATTTCTGGAGAAACTGGATCGATTCTATCGATCCAAGAAAAGTTAGAAAAACAAGGAATAAATAATAAATTATTAAAAGTTTCCCATGCTTTTCATTCGGTTTACATGGAACCGATTTTAGAACCTTTTGAAAAATTTGCCGAGACTATTAATTATTCTGCCCCTCAAATTCCTCTAATTTCTCAATTAACAGATCTATTAGAAGAATCTCAAATAAAGATCGATGCTGCTTATTGGCGCGATCACATTCGTCAACCGGTGAGATTTTTTCAAGCTATGGAAATTCTCGATCGCAAAGGGTGTGAATTATTTTTAGAAATAGGCCCCCATCCGATACTTTTGGGAATGGGAAGTCGTTGTTTACCTAATAAAAATATTGAAGTATGGCTTCCTTCTTTAAGAAAAGAACAAGAAAATTGGCAACAGTTGCTAATAACTTTGGGGAAATTATTTGTTCGCAATCTTAATCTAGATTGGCAAAGATTTTATCAAGGTTATAAATATCAAAAAATTTCTTTACCTACTTATCCTTTTGAACGCGATCGATATTGGTTAGATGTCGATAGTTATTTTGAAAATCATTTAAGACAATCTAAAGGTCATCTTGCCTCTGAGCGATCGATTCATCCTATATTAGGAAGTAGATTACACTTAGCTCTAAAACAACAAATTATCTTTCGCTCCGATCTAAGTTTAGAAACTTTAGCTTATATTAAAGATCATCGTGTTTTAGGAGCAGTTATTTTACCGGGAGCTGCATATTTTGAAATGGCTTTAACTGCAGCAGTAGAAGTGTTTAAACAAGATATTAAAAATGTAGTAGCAGAAGATATTTTTATTATCGAACCGGTGCTTTTACCAAAGCATGAAATAGTTACTTTGCAAATGGTTATTAACCTTAAACAACCAGGTTCGGCATCTTTTGAAATATTTAGTAAGATTGCAGAAGGTGAAGACGATTGGACGCTTCATGTAACTGGTAAAATAAGCGTTTCTTCTGGAAAAATTAAATCCGAATCACTCGACTGGGAAAAGTTAGAAGCAGAATTTAGCGAAGAAATTGCGATCAACAATCATTACAGATATACAAAATTTCAAGGTTTAGATTTTGGTGCAGATTTTCAAACGGTAGTTCGTCTTAAATCTCATCCTCATGCTTGGGAAAGAATTGGCCAAATTAGTATGCCCGATCGACTTAAAGAGAGTAAAGATCTATATTATATTCATCCTGTTTTGCTTGATGGTTGTTTTCAAATTATGGGAGGAATTTTAAATCCTGAATATCGGGCAACAATTGCCAAAGCCAATGAAAATAATTTAGCACAATACGATTATATTTTTCTGCCTGCAGGCCTGAATAAAATATCGCTAACAGGTCTTAAAAGTAATAATTTATCGGTCAGGGCAAAAATTACTACTGCTAACAGTCAGAGTAAAGAATTTCAAGAAAAAAATATTGTTGACAATCTCGATATTAAAGTTATTACTGCTGATTTGGATATTTTTGATAATCGAGGAAATTTAATTGCTAAGATCGAAGGAATTAAGTCATTAAGAATCAAAAAAAATGCTTTCTTAAAAAGAAATAAACAGCTTCGCAATTGTTATTATCAAATTAATTGGCAACTCCAACCACGAATAAATAAGCTCAATCATTTACTTTCAAAAGAGAAAAAAAATTGGCTCATTTTCTGCGACTCCGATCAGAGCATCGGAAACTTGTTAGTCGAAAAAATGCAAAAAAATGGGCATAATCATACTTTGGTTTATCGTGGCGACACTTATAAAAAATTACAAGAGAAAACTTATCAAGTCAATCCACTAGCTTTCGAACATTTTCACCAATTATTTATAGATATAGAAAAAATAGATCGATATCCAATTAACGGTATCCTTCATCTGTGGAGTTTAGATTCGCGATCTCAAAACAATCTAACAATTGGGGATTTAGAACAAGCTCAATCTTTCAGTTGCGGTACTCTTTTACATTTAGTACAGGCAATTCTGCAAAAAGAAAACAAACACAAACCAGATCTTTACATCATCACTCAAAATGCAGAAGCGATCGAATCTAGCTCAAAAACTTTAGCTCTGAGTCAGTCTACAATTTCCAGTCTAAATAAAGTAATCGAACTTGAATATCCAGGAATTCACACATCGCAAATAGACTTAGATTCTACCAACGAGCTAACTCAAATAGAACTGTTATGGCAAGAAATAACCGGTGATCGAAGCGAAGAAATACAAGTAGCTTTTCGGGGCGATCGTCGTTACGTATCTCGATTGACAAGAGCTAAATTAAAGACTAAGGTAAAGAATTTTAACTGGAAAAATAAACCCTATCGCTTGAATATTTCTAGTCGCGGGATTTTAGAAAATCTTACCATTCAACCCACCGAGCCAAAATTACCCCGATCGGGAGAAGTTCAAATTTTAGTCCGCGCTACGGGCTTAAACTTCAGAGATGTTTTAAATGCGATGGGGATGTATCCAGGAGATCCGGGCCCGATCGGGATAGAATGTGCTGGAGTAATTACCAAAGTCGGCCAAGGGGTAGAAAATCTACGGGTAGGAGATGCAGTTTTGGCGATCGCCCCTAGTGCTTTCGATCGCTTTGCAGTTACAAATGCCAAGTTAGTTACTCTCAAACCAACTAATTTAACTTTTTCTGAAGCTGCGACCATTCCGATTGCTTTTTTAACAGCTTATTATGGATTGCATAATTTGGCTAAAATAACTTCGCAACAAAGAATTTTAATTCATTCTGCGGCCGGAGGAGTCGGGATGGCTGCGATACAACTAGCTAAATTGGCAAATGCGGAAATATTTGCCACAGCTAGCCATCCCAAATGGCAGACTTTAAGATCTTTAGGGATCGAACATATTATGAATTCTCGCACCCTTGATTTTGCCGACGAAGTAATGAAAATAACTGACGATCGCGGAGTTGATATTGTTTTTAATTCTTTATCTGGAGAATTTATTACTAAGAGTTTATCAGTATTGGGCGATCGCGGTTGCTTTTTAGAAATCGGCAAAGCTGATATTTTTACAAAAAGTGAATTAAAAAAATTGCGTGAGGATGTAGCTTATTTTCCTTTCGATTTAGCCGAAATTTGTCGAGATAATCCCGACCTGATTCGATCGATGTTCGCCAAAATAATGCCCTTATTTGAAAGCAGCAAACTAAAACCTTTACCGCAAAAAATCTACTCGCTCGAATCAGTTGAAAATGCTTTTCGCTACATGGCACAGGCTAAACATATTGGTAAAGTTATTGTTTCTCATGAAGATTACGATCGCAAAAAAGCTCAAATTAAAGCTGATGCTAGTTACTTAATTACCGGAGGATTGGGAAATTTAGGATTGCAAGTAGCTCGCTGGTTGGTAGAGAAAGGAGCTAAACATTTAGTATTAATAGGACGTAAAGCACCAACATTCGCAACTCAAATAAAATTGGATCGACTCAAAGCATTAGGTGCAGAAATTACAGTCATGCAAACTGATGTTTCTCAAAGCGATGAAGTAGGGCGACTGTTTAATAAAATCAAAGACGATTTACCTCCTTTAAAAGGTATAATTCATGCTGCGGGTATTTTAGACGATGGAGTACTTTTACAACAAAACTGGCAACGTTTTACTAAAGTAATGTCCCCTAAAGTTACCGGTACTTGGAATCTTCATCTTCACAGCCAAAATATACCTTTAGACTTTTTTGTTTGTTTTTCTTCGATCGCTTCTTTATTAGGAGTACCTGGACAAGCAAATTACGCTGCTGCAAATGGCTTTTTAGATGCTTTGGCTCATTATCGTCGTAATTTAGGATTACCTTCATTAACGATTAATTGGGGGCCTTGGTCGAATACTAACATGATAAGCGAAGCAGACAACCGCTTTGCAGCTCAGGGAATTACCACGATCAACTTAGAAGAAGGATTAGAAATTTTCGAGCAATTACTCCAAGCAGATCCGATCCAAATTGGTGTATTGTTGATAGATTGGGTTAAATATATCAAGTTATTTCTCAGCAATCGTAATTTCCCATTTCTCAAAGAGATTTTTAAGACAACTCAACTGAAACGCTCGACTTCAGAATTAGAATCATCAAGACAAGATCTTCAACTGCTCCAGGTTTTACAACAAGCAAAAGAAGGCGATCGCGATTTTCTGCTAGCTAATTATATTCGACAACAAACAGCTCAAATTGTCGGATTAAAACCTTCACAAATAAGTTCGCAAGACTCTCTAAGTGATTTAGGACTTGATTCTTTAATGGCAATAGAATTAAGAAACCAAATAATGAACCAACTCAAAATAGAATTACCGATCGAAAAATTAATCGAAGGGGCTACTATAGAAAAATTGACCGATATTAGTTTAGAGTTTTTAGATTTTGACACTAAAATATCCTAAAATTCAATGCTTTTACTGTCAGCCTAAAATTTCTATTAATTAGGGTCAACTGAATAAAGCCAAGAATCAAGCAGAATAATGCTTTCAATAGTTTTTTACTCAAAAAAGTGCAAGCTTTTTGGGGGCGATCGAGTTCAAAACCTTGCACTTTATCCAAAAAAAAAGAGTT
>JAAUYH010076789.1_pt1 | contig 10803 bp, 9 predicted proteins | sample 7278061 | NCBI WGS metagenome assembly JAAUYH01 (sample SAMN14350203, study PRJNA611818) | marine sediment metagenome | isolation source: surface marine sediment (0.6m) | place: French Polynesia: Moorea | collected 2018-08 | reverse complement strand
GCAGTAGACAATCAAGTGGGTGAAACTCATAGTGTAGGGCCCTCAACTCGAATGCGTTCTTCAAAAGCTCTGCAGTGTGAAGTTAGCTTTTTTTGTAAAACTTCAGGTCTTACCTATAATTTCATACCTCATAAAACCATTGAATCCGTCGACCACATTTCCAATAAACCTTCCACAACATGAACTATCGCATTATCTCTCGTAGCCTGCGCAGCGGCACTCAACTGCAACGAGTTCTTACGCCAAACGCGTTCAACACACCACCCACCCGATTCACACCATCCCCACGACCGCTACACTCGAGCGCGCCGACATGGGGCGTGATGGACAATCTGCGGAACACGTATCAAACCGCGTTCGGCGGCGCGGAAGAGAAGCGGGAGCAAGCGGTGTATGACGCACAGCAACAGTTCCTGCTTAATCGGGAGAGAAAGATGGACGGCGACGCGTATCTCGAGCTGCTAGCGCTGATGAAAGAGGCGTCGGGCATGGGCGGCGTGAAGGAGCATCTGCCGTGGGTGCAGTCCAACCCGGGGCTGCAAGACTTCAAGGACCGCGAGGCGGTGCTCCGCGCGTTGACACCGGCCGAGCGGTGTGATTTGTCACTGGTGCGAATCGCTACGAAGAAACGCGTGGCGGCGACGACCGGGAAGGATATCGAGTTTGTCGAATCGTTGATTGATCAGGTAGAGACGATGAAGATGGTGCGCGATTGGTTGCTCAAGCGCGAAGATAACGGGCTCCCGATACCGAAGAACTCCAACGAAATGCGCAGCATGATGAGTACGCCGGGTGCTGGGTTGAGACGACGTCGCAAGGGGCGCGGATTCCAGAGCCCCGGGCTTGGGAAGATGGCAAAACGTAGATGATAACACACTTGAAGTTGGATTTTGAAGGACGATAGAGTTGATGAGAAAACGAGCGTGTTGCGGAAGTAAAGTAAAGCTAAGCTTTTAATATAGTGATTATAATTACTCATTCAATGCTTGTTCTTGAACGACACAAGGTGGAGCCATCTACCGTTCCTTCATCCCGAAAACTGTCACACTTAAATCTTGTTCATGAGCACCTTCTCCAGGTTCAGCGCGAGTTCCGTGATGTAGTGCTTTTCCCCGTTATACTTGATACAATTCCTCACCATTCGTTTCACGTCCGCGATGAAGATCTCCTTGGTGACATAGAACCAGCCCTTGTTCAACTTCTTCTTGATACTGCCCAAGTCCTCCGGGTCCTCTATGACCTGGTAGTAGTCAATCGCGCCCGTCTCCTCCGGATCCACCGGCTCCAAGAACGGCCACGCGCACTGATGGTTCATTAGCTCGTCCAGCACCTTCGCCAGATGCTCATGCAAGATCTCCTGACTGGTTTTGTCTCTGTCCGAGAACCCGATTTGCGCGGCCATTCGCGCCGTGTTGCCGCCCTTGTCCTTCTTCCACATCACCTCCTTGAGCCCAGGGATCTCGTCCAGCTGCAACCCCTTCTTGCCCTGCACGTCGATGCCAGGGAACACGATGTGGGAGTTGGATATCTCCTTCAGCTTCTCCACCAACGCCATCTTCTGCGCCTTCAGCATCATCGGGATCTTCAGACAATCCACGTTCTTGTGCAGCACACACTCCATCAGCGTGACGCCATCGTAGTCCTTGATGTATCCCTGCCACCGTTCGAACGGCAGTGTGATTTTCTTGCTGAAGCCCTGCTTCTTGAAGTACGGCACCGCGTTGTTGTCCGCACACGTGAGCAAGAACTCCAAGCCAATTTTCTTCGTCCTCTCCTTCGTCTGCGCCATCAGGCGCGTGCCGTAGCCGCGCACCTGCTCGCTCTGCGAAATCGCGAGGAACGCAATCTCCCCGAACTTCTGCTCCTCGAACGGGCGGTAGCAACACCCGCCCATCACCACATAATCGCCCTTGGCGTTCTTTTTCAACAACGCCAAGCTCTCATGCTTCCTGTCGAACACCAGCCGACTCACGTAGGGCCGCGGCATGTTGGGCAATTGTTTCACGAACACATTCTTAATACCCAGCAACATCAACAAGCTCTCCCGCTTCCCGTCGTTGCGCACCACGCTGAACTTCACGTTCCCGTTCCTCTCCTCCGCCGTCATACGCACCCACCGCTTGATGTACGCGTGCTGCGAGTCCGAGCCCAGTATCTGCTCGGTGGGGTGCACGCGCGCGCCGGGCGGCGCGGGGCGTGGCTTCTTGCATTTCGGCACCTGCACGATTGGTGGAATATTGTAGTCCTTCAATTCCTCCTTGCCCAGCTCCTCGAATGCAATGGCCTTGGTCGGCACGTAGTCCGTCACGTCGGGCAGCGACGACGTGGACGTCGACGGCGGCTCTTTCCGTTTCGCCGGCGTGTGGCGCACGCCCGTTTTCGACGACTTCTTCTTCGGCGGCGCCCCGTCCATAGTGCCGTTGCCCGATGAGGTCGTGCGGTACGCCGACACCAGCACACGGCGGGCACAGCTGTCAAGGCGACGATAGCGCGGAAAATGGCAGCTCAAATTTTTTGCTTACACTACCTGTACAACTAATACTCGTTCCCTACGATATCAGCTCAAATACTTCCCTCGCGGTACTACATAAAATACTGGGAACAGTGGTACAACGTAACCAGTAGTGGCCAATGCCCGTCGAACAGTGCACGAGAGCGGTAATGTGCGCCATGCGCCCACCTCATCCGGACCACGCAACGACCCGACATAACTGCGCTCGTCATCCGAGTCTGCCTCGTCCTCCGGCATCGTCCACTCTTGCCGAAACAGGACCTCCAGTTGCGTGTGGTCTCGGTATGCTGCGCGGTTATCCCATGGGGGTACCGGCGCACCTGCGGGAAACACAGTCGCTACGATGTCCGCCAGTGTTGCATCCTCCGAAACTTCCTCAAGGTAATCACTTTGGTCGCTGTCGCCCACGACTTCCTCGGGATACACCATTAGCACTGGCCAGTACAATTTGCCATCCACCACGCTCGGCTCTTTCCGCGTGTACTTGCGCTGTTGCGCGAATAGAGGCATGCCCATCGTGATACCGCGCTGGCGGAGTATCTCAGCACGCGTTTTCAGACGCGCCTCTTCCTCCTGCTTCCGCTTCTCCGCACGCGAGGTTCTGCTCTCTTCTCGCTGTCTCGCTTCCTCCGCCGCGCGTTTCGTCTTCTCAAACAGCAGTTTTTGGTCTTTGTCCCCAGCGCCATCACGTATTGACTGCAAAGCCGCGTCGCAATGCTTGATAGCGGTATCGAAGCGCGTGATTGCCGTCGCCGAAACAGCCGCACTAAATTTCCGTCAGTCCCAATGCACAACACACTCACGACGTCCAAACGTACCGATATCGCGCCTTCAAGTTGTTCGGCTGCAGCGCAACGCATTGCTCACAATCCGCCAGACACCGGCCATAATTCTTCAGCTTTAGGTGCGCGGCGGCCCTGTTCGAGTACGCGGCGGCGGTGACCTCGGGGATGTCGCAATTCGCATCAATCGCCTCGGTATACTCCTTGATAGCCAATTTCACATATCTATTTATGTCGTTAGTCACCTACCGTCCATCCAGACAGCAGCGCCACACTTACCGTCGGCCCTTGCGGAACAAACGATTGCCAATGTCGCGGTGTTGCTCGGAAATCTCCTCGGGCGTCTCCTCGTCGTAGAGCAGGTGCGCGAGGGCGCCGAGGGCGGGGCTCACATTCTCCGCGGTCTCGTCCTCGGCGATGCGAGGGATCTCTGCGCCCTCAGGCGCGAACAAGGGGAAGGACTCCCAATCATCCATGGGTACAGAGGCACAGTAGTTCGGCGACACCCACGGCGAAATCGCGAGGTGGACAACGCCGCATAATTAGGTTTTATCGGGACGGGTACAACTGCCGCGATAACGGTATCATAAGTCGTTCAAATTGGTATCACGTCGATTTGAGCGCGAGTTTCAAATCACCACGCATCCCCATTCAACCTCGCCGCGCAGCAACAATGGCCTCGCGCAGCGCGACCGTGCGGCGCATCCACCCGCCCAAGTGGGAGACCGAGCGCCCGTTCCTCACGGGATCCGCGCTGCGTGACTGCGCGCAGGCGAAGGGCGCGCTGAGCGGGGGGCCGTACCTGGGCCCGCTGCCGCTGGCGATCCAGGAGAAGGCGACGGTGGAGGACGCGCTGTTCGCGCTGCTCGGCGTGCGGACCTCGTTCCTCGAGCACTACGTGGATGACGAGGGCTTCGTGCTGTACAGCGCAGCCACGCCCCGCACCGAGGGCGCCGACGTCCACATCGTGCCGCTGCTCTCCAAGGTGCTGGTGCTGGCCAACGACTACCACATGGTCAAGGAGTTCGTCGAAGAGAACCGCGTTGCCACCGCGGCCGGTGGCTACGTGCGCCAGGCACTGGGCGTGGCCGTAGCCGAGCTGCTGAACGAGTATCGCGGCTTCATCGTGCGGCTTGAGAAGGAGCATCGCACGAAGTCGCTCACGCTGCAGCAGCTGGTGTACCACGTGCAGCCCAGCGCGCGCAGCATGGCGCTGTTGCGGCAGATTGTGGAGGCGGTGGCGAACCATCGTGGTGGCGCCGCACTGGATAAGGTATACAAACTGGCGGCGAGCTTCGTGGGCGCGGAGGAGCGGCAGGACATGCTGGCGTTTGTGGTGGGGAGGGTGGCGGCGCCCGTGCTGGAGATGACGGACGCGTGGGTGCTGCGCGGCATGATCGATGACCCGTTCAACGAGTTCTTCGTCGGGGAGAACACCGGTGCTTCGCCAATCGACGCGACCGACTCGAAGTTCTGGGCCGGTAGGTACGCGTGTGTCGACGACAACTTGCCGGAATTCTTGGCACCGTTCATAGAGAAGATCTTTCGTGCGGGCAAGTATTTGAACGTGCTGCGCGAGTGTGGCGTGGACGTTGCGCCGGTGGTGACGAGCATCATGAACGAGGAGCGCACGCACCACACGGGCAGTTCGATACTCCCGATAATGCGACCCGACATGGCGGATGGGATCACACACATGCGGCTGTCTGGTTCGGAACTGCTCAGTCCGGATACTGGGCGACGAATTGGGGTGTTGGTGAACTTGTTCTTCGTGGTGGCATCGCGCGCGCTGATGAAACACTTGCGTGAGGAGGTGCGAATCGTGGCGAGACTGCGCTCGATAAGACGGTTCTTCTTGTTGGAGGAAGGTGATTTTCTGGTTCACTTTTTCGACGCTGCGCACAAGGAATTGAGCAAGGAACGAACAAAGGTGTCGGAAACAAGGTTGGCGTCGTTGTTGGAGTTGAGCGTGCGTACGAGTGTGTCGGCGTCGGACCCATATCACGAGGAATTGACGTGTCGATTGCACATGGATGACATTGCGACGCAAGTGAGCAAAATCACGAGTGGCGTGAAGTTCGACCGTGAGGGAATGAACCGAGGCATGGGTGTGACGGGGGTGGGAGAGGAGAAGGCGATTACGGGGTACGACGCGTTCTCGTTCGATTATTCGTGCAAATGGCCGTTAAAGTTGATCATCTCGGACATCGAAATGTTGAAGTATCAGCTGATCTCGCGGTACTTGCTACACTGCAAACGCGTCGAGAACGAGCTCGGGAAGTGCTGGGTGAACCACACGTGCGTGAAGGCGCAGCTGGCGCCCCTGCGCATGCAGTTCGTGCGCTCGTTCGCGCTGCGCAACCGCATGCTGCAGTTCGTGCGCAATATGGTGTACTACACGCTGGCCGACGTGCTGGAGCCCAACTGGCGCAAGCTCACGGCCGCCATCGCCAAGGCGGAGACCCTGGACGAGATCATCGCGCACCACGCTACGTTCCTCGACACGTCCCTGCGCGAGTCCCTGGTCAGCAACGACAAGCACCTGAGGACGCTCTACGGCATCACGCAGGTGTGCCTGCTCTTCTCAGCATACACAGAGCGCATTTGTGGCGGTATGAACGCGCAGTCGGACCCCAACGAGATACTGGACTACATGAAGACCCACAAGTACCAGATGACCGTGTCGAAGTTCGAGACCAAGTTCGACGTCAAGCTGAAAACGCTCATGGATGGGCTGCAGGCCATGGCAAAGAAGAGGGCTAGCTCGCATCTGGCCAACTTGTGCGACTGTTTGGATACCTCGAGGTTTTACGAGCGACGCGCGATTATCGAGAGCGCGGCCTACGGGGTGTGAGCGGGTGTGATGGTTGAGTGGAAGGAATGTGGATTGAAGCGCAGTGGCAATCGATATGGAAATAGCGTGCGGAATGGGACTAGGGTTGTTAACTTGATGTCGGATGTTTCCTCGTAGAAAGAAGGGAGATGGCGGGTGTGGTTGTGGTGCTTGTTGGGGACGTGGCGGGATCTACGATTATTCAAATTTCGTAGGTTGCCATGAGTTTGTGGTCGCTGATTTCCCTAGATCCCAACGGAAGGAAGCAAGCTTTCTATAGGCCAACAGTGAAGAAGAAGAGGATAGCAACTCGAGAAAACTCTGTAAACTAATTATTTAAGACTTCCAAAAAATTGCTGATTTCCTCTCTTTGATTTTGGTCAGTAATCACCATGTTGAAGAAGGAGGTTGATATAGTGTTGAACTAGATCTCGCAGATTCCGTGTGCAAAGGACAGACAACCTGACCAGATCTGTTGTCGACAGCTCGAAGAAACGCGATTTCACGGTACCTGTCCTGCACTGAAATGTCGAGATATGGCGAGATGAGGCGCAGGCGTACATCTGTATGACAGGCGCGTTCGCATATCGCACCCCAAGCCTCTTACACCAGCGCGCGAGATTGGGCGCGCATCATACGCTACAGCGGGCAACCGCGCACGCACCCGCCCGCCGCAGCATGAGCACGCACGACGGGAAGCCGCCGCTGGCGCCCGCGCCGGGGCCCGCCGCCGGGGGGGTGGTGCCGGCGGGCGCGGCATCGTCGATGGTGGACCTGCGCCGGCAGACGCTGGTTGTGGCGCAGCCGGCGCCCACGCCACCCGCGCCGCCCGCGCCGAAGCGCAAGCGGCGTCAGTATGGCAGCGAGGAGGAGCGCCGCATGGCGCGCATCCTGAAGAACCGCCGCACGGCCGAGGAGAGCCGCCAGCGCCGCCTGAAGCGCCTCAAGGACCTGGAGGAGGTGGAGCGCACCGCGGGCGCGCGCGAGGCCAAGCTCATCGCCCAGATAGCCGAGCTGCAGAACACCGTCGCCGCGCAGGCACAGCACATCGAGGTGCTGCGTCGCCAGGTGTCTGCGCTCGAGGCGCTGCGTGATAAGAACTAGTCACTGTAACCTATGTAAACTAAACTTTACTCTCCTCTCATCCTGTGGCGTCCGCCTTCATGCTGGGTCGGTCCAGCACCGTCTGAAACAGCGCCTCCGCTACCCCCCGACATTGCTCCGGCTCCGTGAGTGGCGGGACCATCACGTACAGCACGTTGCCCAGCGGTCGGCTTAGCACTCCGTGCTCCAGCAGGCGCTTCGCGAACGCCGCTGCCCCTGTCGCCGCGTACCCCGTTGTACGATTCTGTATTTCCACCGCGAGCACGGTGCCCATCGACGAAACACCCGCTACGCCATCTGCACATGACAATTCCTTGCACATCGACTCGTCCCAGTACATACGAGGCGAACGTGCCAGCGGCTTGTACAGACGCAGAGCGGTCAGCGCCGCGGCGCAACCAGCCGGATGCCCAGTGTAGCTGTGTCCATGTAACAACGCTTCGCGCGCGGTATCACCGAGGAACGCGTCGTAGACCTGTGCCGACGCCAACGTCACCGCGAGCGGCAGTGCACCACCAGTGAGCGTTTTCGCGTAGCACGCAATGTCGGGCGTGCACCCTAGTAGGGAGGCGCCAGACTCCACGCCCAGGCGCCACAATCCGCTGAACACCTCGTCAAAAATCACCGGCATTTGCAAGCGCTTCGCAGTGGCGACCAAGGCGCGTTGAAACGCGGGGTCTATCAATCGCATCCCACCCGCGCCCAGCATGATGGGCTCGATGAGTAGCGCCGCGAGATCCACGCCTCGATGTGTATCGAGGTACGTTTCTATCGTGCGTTGAATGTAATCCTCGTATTCCTTTCCGTCACGCGCGACCTCGTAGATCTCGTCACGGCTGCGAAATGTGCGCGCATGAATCTGTACATCTTCTGGCACATTGTGCAATGTCCACACCCCATCAACAATCGCCACTGTGGGTGCATTGAAGAACAGACCTCGCGGCTTGTACCACGGCGTTTGTTTCGAGTTGTAATCCGACGCCGCCGCACAATCCATCGCTCCCAGGGTGTCGCCATGATAGCAGCCGTCCACGCCAATAATTTGCTGCTCCAGATGTTGGTTTTCCGGTTTATCGACGTTTCGTTTCCGGAAGCCCATCTTCAAGCCGACCTCCACAGCCGTGGACCCGTTGTCCGAGTAAAACACTCGACTCGCCCATCCGTGCCCAACCCCATCCAGCAACTGTTTCGCTAGCTCGTACGCTCCCTCGTGCGCCATCCCCGGCAGCCCCACATGCCCGTATCGTCCCGCGGCATGTGCGACAGCTTTCGCGATGTTCGCATCGCCATGACCCACACCAGTGGTCCACCAGCTGCAAAACGCATCAGTCACGTCGGCGAACGCATCCAACTGCTTGTCGTAGACGCGATACTTTTCGTCGTACGCCGAGTCGATACAAATAATGTTGTCGAGGTTTTGATGTTGCGTGAACGGATACCAGAGGATTCGCGGCGCTTCTTGTCCCATGTCGCGCATTTTCTGTACATGCTCCGATTGCTTTGCTTTCACATGGCCCCATAAGTTGGTGAAAAACGAGGTCGCCTCGTCGGAGTCGAAGTATTCGCGCAACGCCACCTCGCTCGGCGGCAAATCGGGCGCTCGGAGCACGGTCGTGGAATCCATGTCGACGCCGCGTTCTATCGCGACCTCGTTCTCCGTCGCCGCGCCATGCTGCGGGAACACCACAATCGTGGGCACGTCGTATCCTCTCAGCCGCAACGCTTCGTAGCTCGCGAGTGTGGTTGAGATCCCGCCTAATTTCGAGTCGCCCACGAGCACGGAGGGGAGTCGGAACTTGCGATAAAAATCCGCCTGCGTGCTACCGCTCGGCATCGGCGACAACACGCCGCCGGCGGTCTCGACGACGCCGAACGCGGGGCCCATCAACTTCTTCGACAGTAGAAATTGCTCGAAGCGACAGATGGTGCTGAGGATTTGGTGTTCCACGTCGCTGTCTTCCACGGCGCCGATTCCCGACAATTCGGCGGCGAGGTCGGGGGAGAGCGGCACGTCGAGCGACACGAGTGTGGAGGTTTTCGCATGCTTCGCGACGTTCTGCACCAGCACGTGGTCGGGTGGGCCGGTCTGAACGGGCTTGAGATACAGCGCCACCTCGCCGACGGCGCGGAGCAACCCGGCCGACAGAATCGTCTTGCCGACGTCGGTGTTCGCGCCCCACACCTGATACAGCAGGTGCTGCTGTGAGGGGGAGACACCGTCCACCTGCGCTAGCGACGACCCGAATCGCCGGAACACGCCCGGTATCCTCCGCATGACGCTAAATGAGTTACTCTGGGTCGTCCACACTCGGCGCTGTGAAGGATCACGGCGCTGTAATCCGCTAAATCATACGGTACGTGGGAGAGATCAAATGCGACTGTGAATTCGCACACCCGATTTCTTATCGCAACTGTCCTGTGCCTGGTGCCGGCGCTGTCGGTGAAGCGAGGTGCAAATCGGACCTGTGCAATGAAATTCGGAGCTTGCAAAACTGTTTTGCGTTTTGCCAACGTATACTAAAAACATGAAATACCATTCCAGTATAGATAAGTACCACTGCTGCGCGGCACAGAAAGCGAAATAGATGTACAGAACTCTGATTGAAAGTGCGTAACGATGGGAGCCATCAATCGCTCTCTTCCAAGGCGCCGGTTTTCCGAAAATGAGAGTGTTTCTCCTGCATCAGTACACGAGTTCCGAAGGTGACCTTTCCCTCGAATTTTTTCCATTCATCCCCATCTCGCCGAATCTTCTTCTCGAGCGCGTCCGCTTCCTTCGCGAGTACATCCTCCTTCTTTTGCATGCGCTCCACATTCGCGCGCGTGTTCGCATCGTAAACGATGACGCGCCGCACAAAGTCATCGGCGGGCAAACGCACGTCGCCCAACTCGATCCGAGTCTCGTCGAATGCGAGCGATGGCCGGCCGGCACGAACTATCACGCGCAGTTCGTCGCGATTCGCCGCGCTTATCATTCGCTCGATGGCGGTGGACCCGTACAATGCCGCGCATTCGTCGGCGCTCAGCGCGTGTTCGAACGCGTCGCTGCCGTCGCACGCCGACAGCGTCAGACGCACCTTCGCGTAGCGTGTGGCGTTCACCGGGAAGCATTCGATTATGGCGTACCACGGCGACTTGCAGTCGACCACGCTTTGTATCGTGCACGTTCGCCACCATGATGGCTCTCCATTACCTCGTGCCATTTGTGCAGCACCTCGTTGGTCACGAACAAAGTAGGATGAATTCACTTATTCCATGCGAAATGCTATCATACTATCATGGGTGCGTCATTTTCTACGGTAACTCGAAACCAAAACAACTTGACGTAACGCGGATCAACTCAGGAGGTTCTGTTCTCTTATACGAAAATGAACTGGGACGCAGGCGTATCCGAGTTTGAGCGAGCTCTACGCTGGTATCCGGCAGCCATAAAAGAACTGGAAAGTTCGACTGAGAAAAAGTCTGGGCTCGTCGATTTAGATACCGAACTGTGGACGAAAACCGGTGCAGCAGCGCAAAAACGTTCGCCACCGCATGTGGAGCTACCGGAGTATCGTCGTCTGGTGCAATGG
>JAAUYH010009517.1_pt1 | contig 10803 bp, 8 predicted proteins | sample 7278061 | NCBI WGS metagenome assembly JAAUYH01 (sample SAMN14350203, study PRJNA611818) | marine sediment metagenome | isolation source: surface marine sediment (0.6m) | place: French Polynesia: Moorea | collected 2018-08 | reverse complement strand
CAGCGTCAGCGCGCTGAACGCGGCGTTGAAGCGCAAGCGCAACCAGATCATCATGAGAGCGCGCGTCGGCTGGCGCGACGCCTTCCTCTTCTCGCAGTTCAAGTACGACGCGTTCGCGCAGACATGCACCCTGCACCACATCCCCGCGCTGCGCGTCCAGTCCAAGTGGGCGCTGCTCACGGCGTTGACGAAGTACAAGCCGACCAACAACACGCTCAACCGCGCGCGCCCCTACCTGGAGGAACTCATAACTACCACCAACAATCGCAGCCTCGCAAACCTCCTCATCACCACGAAGAATAGGCACAGTCAGAATGTGACTAGCACCACAGTGGTATCCAACTGGGGCGGCATTCCCGAACCGACCGTATTCGGCGTGATCCCACGGTATCATAGGAGCAAACTCGGTGACAATCCTGCGATAGCGGCCGCTCTCCATTCCTCGTCGGAGTGGAGGGAGCAGGTGGAGGCGTCCTTCAACGCCGCGAACATCGCGATTATGGCGTTCTCGTGCGTCATCGCGTTCGTCCCGCTGTCCGCATTCTGCCAGGCCAAACTGCATGTGATCTTAGTCTACGTGCTATTTACGGACGTTTTCGCGTGCGCGCCGCTGGCTATTAAGGGTATTGAACTGATGCAATTCTCGGAGCGCCTACATCAAGCCGTGCGCACGCGCGTGTACGGGCTGGATTATGAGCTCGACCTGGGCGTGGCGGAAATGTGGGTGGCGAGCTGCTCGGCGCCCATCGAGGTGTACTGGACGGGGGTAAAGTTCGTTGCCACTGCCTTCAGTTTTATGGTCATGGGTATGGCCGCCGAACTGTTCATGTTGTTCCATCAGCAGATGCGCAAGCTGCGCGAACGCGAAAAGCAGCTCGTCGCGAAGCGCCTCGACCGCTGGTGGGACCCCATCTCCACGACGTGCTCGGTGTGTCTTTGCAAACACACCCTGAAGCACGAGGGCACCAGAAACCTGTACGCGGCGAAGAAGTTTTTGTTTCGTATTCCGTCCGCGAGATTACCCCCATATCGACCGGAGGAGGGGTGGGCGGCGCGGTAGGACGCACTACTCGGTAGTCTCCTGTGTACATTGTTTAGAACGAGAGCGATTAACTAACAGTAAACGTCTAACTTGACTTGACTTGAACTTTTGGTTCGATGGGTATGGGGTCGACGACGACCTGCAAAAGATGGGGAAGGAGTTGACAGCCGTGTAAGGGTGTCGAAATACCGTGCCGTATTGTACAAGTGCAGGTCGGGCAATATCATTCTGGTTTCATCATTGCTCTCAATGAATTTGACAAACTGGCATTTGGCAACGGAGGTGAGTTAACAGACTTCCTCGAGATCCAATCATGTTGAGTGAGCAAGCAATTTGTGTTTCTCACCGGAATACGTTGCACACTCCAATGCGTTTTTAAATTACTGGACGAACGTGTTTGGTCAACTTCAACTTCGTGCATTGTTGGCAACCCCTTTTCGTGTTATCATAATTTCGGAGGAAGAGCGAGGTGAGAAACTAAACTTATGACCTCATGTTTGTCAACACATTGTAAGCTGTCAGCACAAACGTCATTAGTTTGAACTCAAATGCGTTTACAAGTCGATTGAGTAAATTCCTTTTTCAAAGGTAAGGAAGACGATGATTTTTACCTTTGTCCACTACAGTATTCTGAACTCAGTGACTGGTCCATACTGGCCGTGAAAATAAATTTTGTTCTGCACCAAACAGAACAGAATTTTGTTACCGATAAATCGGTGGGGGAATTCTGAGCAATCTTATTTCTTGTTTTCTTCATTCGTATACGTAATCATCTTGTACTGCACACCAAGCAGTGCTAGCAAGATCCAAATACTGTGATGGACGAATCAAGCATTTCTCTATAAAATGCTTCTTCCACTTAGAACAGCTAGCAGTTCTTCTGCCTTCGTGGGAACTGCTCAGACAGAAATCGACCGGATCCTCATGTTCTTGATGTTACTGTAAATGTTTTGACCGAAAGCCTTGCTTGAGCAACGCAAATTCGACGTTCTTTAACTAGGCATTTTAGGTCAAGAAACAATTTCACGGGCTCTTACAACGAGTTCATGGCATCCGTGCATCCATAATACCTCGGATATTTTAATTAAATTGAGCGCTTCTGGCATTTGCTATAAGATAGTGGCAATGAAACCGCGAACAACCAATTAGCCTTAATATCAAAGCTTCAAAATTAGAGATAGATGAATGATTGATCTGATTCTCAATAGTTGTCTCATAAAAGTAATTTTATTTCATCCATCAATGCAACGCACGGAGATCTTGTTATCCGAATATCTTGGTAGCTTTCTCTATTATATTCGAATTCGTACACCGGAGCACACAAAATCTAACTAGCACTATTCGATCTGATATATTAGAGATTGAAAATGAAAATGAAGTAACGCATGGGTTGGTGTAGCGATTAAATTATTTTATTAAGTAATGTTACCCTGAAATTCATAGCAGAAAAGGAACATTTAATTTCATGATAGACCAGTTCAATTAATCGGTTGTGAGTGTAAATTAATAGCAAATATGTGTTTTGGACAACTTACAAATTTTCTGGAGATTGGGATGTCTTGCATTTTTATACACGAGCTTAATTCTGGCATGAGAATTTGGTTGATAATCTTATTCGTGATCAGGGATTTTGCTGTGAACCAAGGAAATAGGTGATCGCCAGCTTCTCTTTGTATAACTGAGTTGTAAAAGTATAGTTTGAGGCACTAAGCAGATGAACAACTCGAGTTTAATAGGGATGCCTAATATTGACTCCGATTTCAAAATCAAAGAATGCTCACAACTCATAGTCTTCAAGAATATTCAAAATCAACAACTGAAAACTTATGCTATGCTCATAGCAAAGCAGAAAAGGCTGAGATCTATTTTCCTTAACATTTGGATATAAATAATTGATTCTATTAATTTACTAGAAATTTGTAAGCGGACGGAATACTTTACTCTTGAGAATGATTCAGAAAATGAGAAACAAAGAGAACAAATCAGCACTTTCCGCTTGTACATCAGTTGATTTGCTAACTGCAAATTCAATCTTGTACAACCCTTTATATCATTCTTCTGCATAACAAAGCAAACTAAAGGTTGCGTAATTCTTTTATTTGAATTTTGAATAGCATGTACAAAGATCAAATTCTTCAATGAGCGATTGAAGAAATGTTACAAACTAGGTTGAGTTGATGATAACGAAACAAGGTAGCCCTGAAAATTTTTGATATAACAGTTGTCGATTAATTACCAAGAAAGCATGGCTAAAATTGCCTACTATCCAGTAGCGAACGTACATGAAAATGAAGTACCGGCATTAATAAATAAGCTTGGTCTGAAAATGAGAGTGTTTTTTGAGACCTTCGAATGCAAGTAAGGCTATAACCTCATTTCAAACAAGCATTCAATGTTCTTATAACAAAAGTTAATGCGAGTAATAGTTTAGAAAGACAATTTATGCCTTGACTTGAATTAGGCAAAGAACATATCAGATTAGCGAGCATCTCTACGAAATATGAACCAACATTCAGATTCCAGAAAATTTAAGAAACACCCATAAATAATCCGCTTGAATCCGAAGCATGAGCTTGAAGATGTACGAAGCTCACTCTTGAAAACAGAAAATTTTTCGCGAATTTATTCGTAATAAGTGTTTCAGATAAAATATCAGCGAAAAGAAAACGGAAAACAAGTCACGAGCGTGTATTCGAGCTTCGTGATAAGAATCTGTTGCAGAAATTGAACGAATTTTGTTTATCGTAGCTAAAGTTTTAGGCATAGATCAGGAGAACTTTTCACCGTTAACTTCGGAACGATTTTATTTCTAGAAATCAACAACTATGATTGGGGACCGCCTACAGTAGCAGATAATCTGTCGTTAAATCGATCGGAATGATTTGAGGAAATATTTGTGGAATTATTAATCAATTGAATTTTCAGTGGGTAGTATTTACGATTCAGATTGAGGAAGGATTAAGCTATGTTCTACAGTTAGTGGATCGAAATGTCAATATTGGTTGAAATTGAACCTAGATTGAGATCACAATCGAATCTGAGTTTTATTAGACAGAACTAATGATTTTAAGAACTTTTCAATATTACGACACGCACTCGATGAATATGTAAGCACGCCCGTACGCTCTGAGGAAATGAAGCAAATGATCCTAAAATTTAGCGGCCATAACATGCACATACGCACGGTCGGATGAAACTATGAAAACAATAAAGAACTCAGAGAAATACGATCAAACGAGTACATGAGTATGGGCATGGGGTGGATCAATCGAGCACTGCTTCAGGTATCTTTGGAACAATGGGTAAAGTGCAATTTCGCCAGAACTACGTCGTTGTAGATATTTTACGAGCTTAGGGGAGTGGTTTTCAACCCAGATTGACTTGCTGTCCGCAGACGTCTCAGATCAATTCTTATCCATAACTCTATTAGAATATCATACTAACAACTTCCAATCATAGACTAATGGCTTAACTAATCATAAACTAGTAACTGAAACAATAAAACAATTAAAATATCTCTGTACTAAAATGAAACTCAACACAAATAATTCTACCACACACGTACTATTGTTAGAACGAGCAAAGTAAAACAATCGAAAACATCTCCTCTTTGTTGTACCATGAACAGCAGCAATATCGCTCTCGAATTCAGAAAATACGAAAGAACTGAGTAAGCTGTGAGAGCAGTGCCAGTTTACAGTCTTGAGTGCGGAAAACAATCGTTTGTTGACAAGGTGGCGAATCCGGCTCAGTGAACGATCAGGTCTCGAAAGAGTGACTTGCATCTCTCACGGAACAAATGTTAATTTCTACGTCTAGCCGACACGAGCGACTTCTAAGGAATGAAATTTGAGTGAAAATGGGATTGTAACTCCGAATGCGGGATACACTGAAGACTATTGTCCCATTTCTATCCAAATTTCACTCTGAGGCGTTACGAGTGGCGGTGAATAGGGTAGAATAAAGAAACATAGTAAAGAAGGATGGGTAATACTTAAAGAGGGCGATGTAAACTTGTAGGGTGACAAAGGGCGTTAGCAGGTATTTCTATGGTAGATGAAAATTATTGTAGCCAAAAAGGTTACTCCCAATACCTGATTTTCAATTGAACCAGCAAACAAATTTTGGATTTTTCCGTGCCCTTCTTGAGTTGGAAGACGAAGTATTCATGCTATGCTATTCATATATATTGTCTGCTGATAATAAACAAATTCATTGACCACGGCACAGAAATACGATTCGGCACACTTCCCATTATCTCCTCCCATGCCACATTCAATGGTCACGGTGATAGTTGAGATATGGATGTCGCAAATGGGCGATTAGGTGCATTGTTGCATTGAAGAAATGTGCCGGCGTACTTTGTGAGATGCAAGTCTGTCATTTTATATATACACAATGCAGAAATTAGGTGGTACATTTAGATTTAGACAAAATGATTGAAGAATATTGATCTCTCGGCTGTCATCGTTGACAGGGAGTGTTCTGACACTCAGCTGGACCACTGCTATAATGTTATACCGCTGATCTCGAACACTATATTAGATACGGAGTTCCAATTTATTCACTATGGCTCAGGAGTTGCAAGAATTGCTACGAGAACGGATAAAATTTCCCTTGGAGATCTTATGCGCCTCAGAACTTGAAATTGTGGCTTTTTATTGTCCTGAAGATCCATCCATGGCACAATGCCGTTCGAATTGTGCGATCGTGCATACAAGAATCCTCGAGCACGAATTTGCATTTCCGAATAATTCGTTTCTTTGCTTTCATCAATTCTTTACCTTCAATTTTTGCGGATGTCTTGACATTTTGCGCTGAAGAGATGAAGAAAATCGAACTGACCACATCGTTCTTTGTGTATGAACAGATATTCACAATTACCCTTGTGCCCAGTATGTTTGTAGATGGTCAATTCTCTACAACTTATTATTTCGCTTCGTCGTGAATGGACTCTTGACGTCGGTCTTACGGGACCAATTTCTGCTGATTTATCTCGCATTTGGTTTTATCTTTGCACTCAAAGCACTGAACACGTCCGTCGCTTTTGTGATGAGCTTTGAGCCGACCGGAACTAGGCGGCAGGCCCAAAAATTTATCCACTTGCTCTCTGTTCTGGTAGCAGATAAAAATCAAGATGCCTGAAACAAACATGCTAGTACGAGATCGCACATGTGCTACTGACGACTCCTATGAGTTCATTTCTTTCTATCATTTGTATTAAAGGGGAACGATTTTCGTTGAGAAACAAAAGAAGTCGTTTATAAACTAAACAGCCTAGCTGTAAAATATTACGTAAACAGTTGCGTGAAATTGTGACCGAGTACGAATTGAACAAGGGTACTCGATATACAAAGCCTCGAAAATCATTGACGGATACCGAGGCACAGAGGAGATAGACACTTACCATATCTAGCTTGCACTGGTTTCCTTACTCACGGAGCTCGTGATCACGTTTATTCCGGGGCAGTGTGTCTTTCTTAACTGTGAGCCAACTGACGCACATGATAACGAACGTTAAGTCGTCGTTGAAACCTCTGATTCTAAAAAGAGAATAATTAAAGGAGTTGACGAGCAGTTTCGAAAACCACCACAGTAGTCTACTCAAAAAGCCATGCGTAGAACTTTAAGTTCGCCAAAATTTCTTTGTTTGGAATGCATCTTACAAAAACGGAATTCACAACACTCTGAGTTTACTGTGCGTTGTCAACACTACAGGCATTGAGTTTCTAGAACATGAGATTATCATTATAATTGATATCGGATGATTACAGGTGAAGTTAATATTGTGAGATCCGTTCGTCTTCCGTCATTTCTGGTTGCACTCATGGAGAACCGGAAAAGAGCTGCTCAAATTTTATTGGATAGCGAGAAAATTGGCAAGAGACCTCGGAAATTGATCAATTCAGCTATGCCTAGCAATTGGCCATTGGGTCCGGGGGATACGTTGCTACTGCTTGAATGTATCCGAGAACTACTCGCGGACGAAAAAATGATTATCAATTCCGAAGCTCAAAATTTGCAGCTTTGTAAGCGAAGGACCATGCTTAAGTTTTCCACAACATCTAATCTGAAGAAGCATGTTGCTACTACTTAGTCGGCACAATGGGCTACAGTGTTTGGTTCTTCCGGAGACGTTGGATATTTAAGGGCGAAGTGCACTCTAGACAACATCGAACAGAAGCTCAGAAGACAAGAGAAGCGTCATTGAATCCTATTAGTCGAGTGCACGCATCAAGTGTTGATCTACTACGTGAAAGATTCATGTACAATCTTCGCCATATTGTAAAAGGAGTACCGTCTACTGCCTTGCATGACGAATTTTTTGCGATGCAGTTTGGAGATCATGCACTCTGACTTGGCGACAGATGCTGATTATGCTCATGAATCAATTGTCTCTCTCCTTACCTAAATTTCTAGTGCTCGCACCAAGAAATTGTTCCAATCTATGCCATGTATTGCAGCTGTTAAAGATACTTGGTCGCGTAAATCTCGGGAATCTCCTGTCAATTGAAGAAGAATCGACAATATGTGGAACATCGTATCTCGTGCAGCAAGTATGTTTGTAATGACTGGCAAAAATTCAAGTGAAGCGGAAGAAGGATTAGTGAAAGGCATCGTCGATAGTGCAGCGTATGATAACACTGTCTAAGTGAGTGTTGCATCTGATTAAAAAAAAGCTCTAATGGCATGCAGGATATTGACTGGAGAAGAAACTATATTGGATTGTGCTGCACACGTATTGCATCTTGTTGTGCAAGACTTATTATCTGCATGTACGAAATCATTGAACAAAGCACTAGCAAGCTTGATCGTGATCTAAGTTCGACATGTTGTTCGAGCATTTCGTTCATCGCCGACTTGGTCAGACAATTAAATGCGCATGCAACGAGATTCAAATTTACACAGCGCATTCAAATAAGTAATTGATGTTGGAACACGTTAGTCCTCATTGTATTTAATGCTCGAGCGAGGGTTATGCTTGCAAAGCGTGACACAAGTCGTGGATTACTCTATCGGATTAATTAATGTCTGGACTGACAGTTTTGGACACCGTATGTCCGAAATTTACTAGTGCCACCCTTATACAAGTATCCATTAGACTATAACAGACTGAAATGATAGAGCATGGAAGGCCGTTTAAATATATCGTGAAACTATTGTCGTAAAGCCTCAAGTTTCTCAGCGATTAATTCCTAGAACTATTCATGTTGAACTTGACTGAACTGGTTACATTATTTTTGAATACCAGCCCCGAAAATAACAACATAAAAATTTGTCACTAATCGATTTGTGCATCTAAACTTGTCAAATCTATAGTTTCATTTGCTTCTAATCCGCTCGTTTCAGAATCTTATTCTAGTACTACTTCATCAACAGCTGCACTACCTATTTCGTGCATGAGAAACCTTGATCCATCCTCTTTCTTCTATTTTTCCTGAAATTATTTTAGTTTCTTGTCCATAGATTCAATAATCATTTGAATCAAGGAACTTCTGTCCGGTGTGTATAAATTTTTAAACTCTTCGTGTATCCGTGACAGCACATCGCCAAATATGGTAAACTTCGAGTGCTTTCGTCCAACATTTCCTTTGATAAACGCCCATAAAATTCGGAAGGTTCTAGGTCGGAGTACTGTGAGGGTGTAAAAAGAATTTGTCCTCATGTTCTTCTGCTATGCACTGAATTTCAATCGCTTATTGTCCTTGAGCCAGTCTTTCAGCAAATTTCGAGCCTCCAAAACAGATACACCCCTTCTTCAAATTGGATGTTCAGGTCTTCTAGATTCTGTATCAATTGAAATTTTTCATACGACTTGGTTTTGGATCGGCAACAGGCAGTACGTTGTTGTAAGAGGTATTTTCTAGGATAATGAGACTCTTCTCTGTTAGATTAAGAAGCCTCTAAAATATCTTTAGCGGTTTGTAAATTTATGCATAAGAGTTTCGTTCGTTCGTTGAAACTAATCAAACACTTCAGAGCACGGACTGACCACAGCCTCATGAACTGCATTTAATAAAACACGTTGACCTTTGAAATTACTCATAAATGTTAAATAAATTAAACGAAATGAATAGAAAGCTGTAAAGAAAACTGATTTCCTGGAACTAGTAGTTTTATAGGCGAATTATTAGTTTTAGTTGGAGCTTTTCAATCTAATATAATTTAACCTTTTTTTAACATCAATTAGTATTGCATTAAGCGCTTGTTATTCAATTTGATTATTAAATCGTATTAGTTTTGGGCTTATAAAATTAAATTATTTTAATTTGTTTCAAAGAGTTCTACAACCAATTCATATAGTTTGATCTGTTTAATTTTTTGATAATCGCCCTTGAACCCTTCTTCTTTGTTAGGACAGAAAATCCATTCAGATACAGGAGCAAGACTAGCAGGATCACTTCTACCAGGAACTTGTATAGCAGCACAAATACAGTATTTCTTGCCTTTCTTGGGCTGCTTGCTGAACACAAAGTCAACGTCAAGTGGGTCGAGCACAGAATACTCATTTCTTGAATACTGATGATCTATGTAGAGTTCGTCTGTAATAACTTCACGTAGACGTTTTGCCGATTGCAACTTGTGACTGCTTGTCAGAATATGTTCATAGAGATTCCTCCGTATCAATTTTTTGCATGAATGAAGTCTCGAATAATGTTGCTCGTCTCTTTTGTTCTGGGTATTGCGTTCGATTTGGGCGATTAATTGATTTTTTTCTAGCCAGCGTTGCGTATTTGAAATTCTTCGTAAACGGTTCTGTATCTTGAGCTTTATCTGTTCACTCTTTGATATTTGCGTCAGGACTTGCACTGGTGCTTTCTGATCATACAGGGCCAAAAGAAACTACTGCAGACTGAAGTTCTAATTTTGCGGCCATGTCTATGCGAAGCCTTCTCGAGAAGTTGTGTAATTGTGTTCGTAATTTTGCTAATCATTCTCTCGTATTCTGCCATCATTCTCATTTCTCCGTGTTTTGCCGTTTGGCATCCAAAGGATCAAGGAAATTGAACAGCCCATCTAGCCCTTTGTATTGGATAGACATCAACAATAACTCACGTGCCTTTTTTGTTCGAAAACGGCCAAATCTCTCAAGCTTTCCCTACTAATTTTCCATATCTGTTTCCTTGCTATGAGTATATGGTACACAAATCGCATAAATTCATCTTTCACTTGGTTTTTTCTTTGCGTTTTAAATTCTGAACATACTTCTTGCAATCACGATTATCTTAGTACCACATAGAGAGGGGTAGCCGCTCCAAAAGTCCATTGACATGCTTTCTGTTCTCGTAACAGATAAGCAATATGATGCCCCAGATTTTGAATATGAGCTGTGCAAATTCGAAGAAGTCGGTATCCGTACCGCGGAAATTGCTCGGCATGCGCGAGCCGTCGTTGATGAAGGCAATGGAAACTCACTGTGGATTCAACATGACGAATATGCTGGGTGGCGGAGTACCGACTAGAAGTCCGGTTTGTTAGCTTTCTGGATGTTGCAAGCGACAAATGGAACATTGGTACAAATTGGGAAGCACTATGTCCATTTTGAATTACTTAAAGTTAGAGTATTGTACTCTATAATGTGGTATCTGCATACAAATAGTTGAAAAGGAACAGCGAATACAGAGGAGCTGAGAAATTAGAAAAATGTCTTATCCGCTTTGCATTGATTTCATCAGTCGCGGTATTCTTAATCAATTGCGTTCCGGGACCTTGCGTGGTCATCAAAACAAAGAAGACTGATGATTCTCAGCGGAAATAAT
>JAAUYH010078813.1_pt1 | contig 10808 bp, 11 predicted proteins | sample 7278061 | NCBI WGS metagenome assembly JAAUYH01 (sample SAMN14350203, study PRJNA611818) | marine sediment metagenome | isolation source: surface marine sediment (0.6m) | place: French Polynesia: Moorea | collected 2018-08 | reverse complement strand
GTAGGTTTCAAAATATTCTTTAGGAATTCACAACTGCAAAACTGTAATAATATATACAGTACTACCTCCATCCCGAAAAGATTGTCGCATTGCTAAGTAAGAATAATTCAGACCTGCTGAAGTTTATATCAAATATTTTAGATAAAATAAGAAAATTCACAGTCACGATTTACTTGTTCTGAAGAATGCGACAATCTTTTCAGGATGGAGGTAGTAATAATCTGTATGCTTGCAATTTCGATCTTAGTTTGCAGCCGTGCAGCAGATTGAACGAGTCGATCCTTCGAGGATTTTTGTGAATCTAAGCGGTTCTCACGAGAAAGTGACCCAATTTTGACGTTTTATTGACTCCTTAAGTGGTTTGTTCTCCTTGTCTGTCCGAGACCTGTACTGTACAACTGTGTGCAGCACTAAGCACAACACGGGTCGACTGAGTGCTAAACAACATTTTCGGGTACCCTTCTGAGCGAACAAAAAACTGTCTCACGTGGATCGATGACACTTTAGAAGGTCACTAAAGTTTTGCTCAAGTGAAGAGTGAACGCTTTTGATCTGTCTCGAAGTAATTTGCATCAAGAGCAATCATGAATAACAAGTCAAGAATATTCACTATGCTCGTGCTTCACAATCAGCGACATCTACAGTTGTTGTTGATATATATCTAGAAAGATATCTTTTGACGACCTCTCCGCAAAAGACAGTATTCGTAGTAGATGAAAGCAGAGGAGTACTGTATCACAGAAATACATTCGAGTGTATCCTGTGGATTCGTGTAATGACGTTCTCTGAATTTAGCTTGGAACACAATATCTATGTCTGTTGTCGATGACGCCCTCAAGAAACAGAACGATTGAGAACAGTGGCTATTAATAAACTTTGAAGTGCTTTGATTCACTGTATGGTGGAAGTGGGTTCGTCATCGCTGAATAAGTGATATTGAACCTCGTCGATAATGCTTTGTGCCATTCTCCTAACCTTGAAGACAGGACAAGTGTGTGTAAGAAAGATGCGAAGGGTCGGTTCTATTTTCTGCTCCCGAGCTTGTAAACATGCAGTTACGTTTTGTGAAATCTAGTGCCAACTCATTGTGTATTTCTGCCGATTCGATTGTTGCTCACGAGAATCCCTCTCTGCTTTTCCTATTGCTCTTCCAACTGGGAATATTCTGTCTGTCTTTAATCGATTCCGTAGTTGACATCAGATTCGCTTCCTTACAAACAGGAGGCCGCCTACTAGTATTGTAGCTCTCCTATTCAATTCGCTCGGTAGACTGCAGAATTAATACTTGGTATTCCCGTGGAAATTGTTGATTATCTTTGTGACTGACCTTGCCACTGTTGAGGGGGCAATCCACAGATGTAGATGGGCAACCACCGTTGAAAACTGGTGTATGTAGATTATGTTCGCATTCTATGGGAAAAGTAACGGGTGCTATACAGAACGATTCGGTACGATCCGATCCAAGGTTTACAAACATGCACGTCATCTGATGAAGCACGAAGACATGTCATTATTGACCATCCGCACATGCTAACTGAGCATTCCCGTAGGGCAGTGATGACGTTGCGCATCTATCAGTAAATTTATGCCAGCAGTAATCATTCGTAGAATCGATACAGTACAGTGCTACTGCACCACACTCTCCAGTTGCTTTCAAACGCATGATGCTTGTCCTGTTGCACACACCACGAACTGCCAGAGCGTATAAACAACGGAATGTAAATTTATGGTCCTTTGCCACTGTATTGTACGACTCAACATTACACACAACTGTACTGTACCGTACCTGTGTTCAAAGGGTGGGTCGTCCTCATACTGTGAGCCACGTGCAACTCGGCATACAATACTGTACTGTACTTCGCACTGTGTTACAAACAGCTTCACCACCCTCGATGAGCCGGAAAAATTCAATGTTCAATACAATAGTCTGCAATACTCGGCTCATGCACCTCATCTCTGCAGGAAGCTCAACTCAGCTTTCCCGTCCTCGACCGCCTTGTACCATACCACCACGCGCAAATCTGTATAGCATGACAGAAAAGGAGCACACCTATGGAATTCACAACACAAACTAGCAAACAACGGCACAAACATATTTACAACAAATAACTTACTAGAAGGTTCAAGTGTTTGTGCATTTCTATGCAAAAGTATCGATATCTACATACTCACTAGCGTTCGCCTTGGGCTCACATCGCCAGCCCCGGAATGAGTCCCAATTGCTGGCACGACGACAGGTAGAGCCACGAGCGCAGCATTTCTTCCCACGGTACCTGCGCCCCGCCCAGTCCCTCCATTTGCCAGTGTCACCACAGCGATTCCACAGCGCCTGACATTTCCTATTCGGTTTCATGCGCGGCGGCTCACACCGTTTCCCCACCCAGTACCGATGATTCTTCGGGCGCACACAGCGCCAGCCATCGCAGCACCTGCCGCTGCACCTGGTCCACTTGGCCGCACACGCGCGTCGCCTCGATCGCCGCGGTTTTTTGCTGGGGCGTCGCACACGACGGCGACGACGGCGTTTCTTCTGTGGCCGCATGAACTTCTGGCCATACCTGTCGTACAGAGGGAAGTGCACGCCATCGGTGTACTCGTTGAGCATCGACTCGTAGTAGTGCCCGAGCACGGTCCATATCTGCACCTTGTACGTGCTGGCGAACCCGCCGGGCAGCTTCATCGCCACCCAGAAGTTGTCGTCGGTGAATCGTGCGGTCATCCCGTCGATCTTCACCTTGTACGCGGGCGAGATCAGATTACGAGGCTGCAGCTTGCGGTAGAACCGGTTCGAGCCTTCGAACAAGTAGCCCAGCCCGCCCGCACCGGGGCCCGGACACGGAACTACCCGCCACTTGATGTGCCAGCGACCGTCGCCAATACGTGACAGATCTAGATCTCCTGGCTTGCATTCTGGACATTTGTCCACCACCACTCCGTGCCCCCACCCTCGAATCGGACTCGCACCAAGGCCCTTGCCTTCGCCGTAGAATATCACACAGGCTCCACACATGCCCGCGTAGATTTGCCCACTCACGGCGACCGGAACTCGAGTCCCCATCCATTCGGGTCGTGGTGCACGCATTGCACAGTTGCCGGTTTGTTCCCCACCCAGACCGTAGTAGGTGCCGTCACCTTTCCGCCATGCATCACGATGGTAGTCGAGCTTGGACAACGCACATGCAGCTGTGCAGAGCACGACGAACACTGCGATTCCAGCGGTCGACCTGGGCATGGTTGTTACGTGGATTTCGTTGATAGTTGATTAAAGATCAATGTCCACCGTCGGTACTTAAGCAGGAATTAGAACGGAATGCATGGCGAGGAAATCGCGTAGGAATCGTAAGCTACAACTGCCGACACGAATGGAAAGAAGGTATTGTTTGAGAGCAAAGATCGTGATAGGGAAACAGGGCAGGTAGCGGATGCACTTTTGTGCGGAACACGACACAAGTGCTTCCAGAGTGGTCTGTCCTCGCGCATCAAACAAGCCTATATTTTCGCGTCCAGTACGCGTAGACCTGGCTCCCACGGCCCCGCATTCGCGAAGCACCAGCATTTGCCGATTGTCACAGCGTCGACTGTAGCAACAGTCTCGATCATGGATTGAATTTCGAATCAATCGGCGAATCGTCGAATATGTATTTACCGTAGTTATGAGATATCTCGTAGCACGCATTGCGGCGCCATTGGTCACAAGGAATAAAATGTAGTTTCAAGTACATTTATGATAAATGAGGTTGAGTACTAAATGTATTGTGGAGCGGTAGAATTCTAGGGGAATTGGAAATATGATAACTTGAGACTCCCGAAACTCTAAATATGAAAAAATATCTGGTACTTGCAAATTCGATGTTGTTTTACAGCCATGATTTCTGATTAAGCTGAAAGAAGTTGCGAAGAGTCGATCCGATCGTTTGGCGATTCTCACGAGAGGAATCAGCTCATGATTAACAAGTCATTGATTGAATGTGAGTCACTGGCTCTCCACCGTTCCTAACCACGACATCAACTGTACAACTGTGTACAGAGCTTAGCCCAAAACTGCGCGACCTGCAGCACACTTGAATACATCTTCGCGAACAAGAAACTGTCTCACGTGGGTTATTGAAAGCTAAGTCTTGCCGAAGCGAAGAGTGAAACGTGCAACATGTTGATCTGTCTCGATGTATCCCGCAACTCAAGCTATCATCCGTGACAAAGCTGGTCCTCTACACTCTGCACCATCTACAGCTGTTGCTGATTTCGACTTGACTAGATAGCTACAGTATTCGTAGTGAATTAAAGAGAGTGGACCAGTCCAGTATCACGGGTACGTTGCAGTGCATTCGACGAATTCAAGTAAAAGTGAAAACGATTTCTGAATTTAGACGGAAACGCGGTGGTGATGCCAGCCTTTTGATGACGCGCTCAAGAATCGAAGGATTGCGCAAAAAGGTTCTAAATATATCCAGTATAGGAACACTGTATGGCGGTAGGTTGGCGTATTCACCACGTTTCGAATATCGAATAAGATGCGACTTCTGTCCAGCATTGCGATGAGTCCTCGTTTCAAAGCGTGGAACTCTACAGAACAGAACAGTACAATACAATACAGTATCGCAAGTCGTAAAATATCTGCCGTTTGCATTGTATTTACTTTACACTACTCATTTAGTGTCATGTACAGTACAGTTTTACAGTTAGAAGAGGCAGGCAGGTCCAGTAAGAGCAACAGTGCACTGTTTTACTGTCAACTTCCGTGTGGAGGTCTTGACCATCAAAATACAGTAGTGCAATTTCGACAAAATGTTCTAGGCCTGTTTGTCCCTGGTATTAGTCTGACACGGTTGTTTCTTCGGTTCCTGTTGTGAAATAATGTGGGATAGCAGAGAGTGTGTGATTATCATTTTCAACGACTAGGATCTAAGGCACTGAGTTCTGTACGCCACTAAGCGAGAGCTATGGTGAACACTTTGAACGCTAGAGTACTTTGGCGACTTACGGGCACTGTACAGTAGTTCTGTACAGTACAACCAAGATTACGAAGCCATGGAGCATTCCATAAATACATCATCTTACTACGGAAGGGGACGAGTCCTCTTCGTAACGGACGACGATTTCGACGAGAATTATTAGGTAACCGAGAAGAATCTAAATTTCGAGGTCATGCAATGCGTTCAAACCAAAACGAATTGAACCTCGTCGACGATGTTATACGCGAACGATAGTCAAAACTCTCAACTCAACTCGCATCGTTCGAAACGTGAGGAGAGGATGGATGTCAATGAGGATAGAGTGCCAACTCATCGCACGATTCTGCCGATTCGACTATCGCTCACGAGAATCGCTCTTCACTTATCGTGCTGCTGCCCTTCAGACGGAGAATATTGTGTCTGCGCAGAACGGGCACTGCATACTGTACTGAGTACAGCGTGTGCTACAATCTCAAACTCATATTTCAGCTTAACTTAGTTACAGTTGGTGGAATGTGAACTCCGATTGCTACACATGGTTGTAAATGAACGCTACGATCGAGCTCGTGTGGTACGATTGTCAGAGGTGAATTATTTCGTTCGCTGCGCCTGCGACGCTGGCGTGCAACCGCCGTCGAGCACTGCCGTATGTGTGTGTAGCTGATGTTCACGTTCCATGGGGAAGTCATTCGCACGATCCATGGGCCCCGAACGCGCACGTCATCCGATGAAGCACACAAACACTCACACTGCCCCATGCCATCGTCGACCGTCTCGCATGTTAACCGAGTACAGTGTCTGCGTTGCACCCCAATGACGTAGCAAATCCACTGGTATATTTCTATGATGTCCGCGTCGATACTGTACTGCACGTCCCCTCCCCTAGTTCAGAGTTCAATGATGCTCGCCGTGTTACTGATATACTAACCGCCGCGCTGTAAAACAACTGAACTCACGGGCCTGCAGCACTGTACGCGCCGACTAGATTCGTATCGTATTGAGCGAGAGTGTTTTACCCTTAGCCTGCACACCGCGCAACTCCGCGTACAGCATTGAGCACAGTGCACTGTACGCTGTTCGACAACCACCACCACCACCACCACCGACTACGAGCCGTAGGAATTGCACCCACACTGGATTCATTCCCCTTAGCTCGCCACGCAGTTGTACTCGACTCCGCCCACGTTCACACTGTATTATCTCATTGCACGGGCAAGAGGACTGAGGGAGAGATGGGGTAGTGTAGAAGAACGGCGTACCATATTTACAACATGTGATAGAAATAGAAAATAGCAAAGTTTGTGTACTCGGGTGCAATAGATTAGATATTCACAAACGCACCAGCGTTCACCACGGCTCACAACGCCACCCACGGAAGGCGTTCCAATTCTTGGCCCGGCGACAGGTAGAGCCACGTGCGCAGCATCTCTTGCCGGGATACTTCCTGCCGGACCAGGTCGTCCACTTGCCGATATCGCCGCAACGCGTCCACATGGCACGGCACTTGCCACCGCGCGGGCGCTTGCGCGGCGGCTCGCACCGTCGCCCCACCCAGTAGCGGTGGTTCTTCGGCCGCACACAGCGCCATCCGCCGCAGCAACGAACCCTCCATGAGCACTTGGTCCACTTGCGCGCACACTTCGCGGGGCGCACGCGGCGCGGCTTGCGCGGCGGCTCGCAGCGACGGCCCTTCCACCAGCGCAAGCGGGAGCGCACGCAGCGCCACCCGCCGCAGCACTTGCCACTGCACTTGGTCCAATTCGCCGCACAGGCGGGACGCTTCGGGCGGCGGGGTGCGGGGCGGGGGCGGGGACGACGCGCAAAGCGGCGACGCTGCCTCTTGATGCCACGAACGAACTTCTGCCCAAACCTGTCGAAGAGCGGGAAGTGGACACCGTCAGTGTACTCGTCCAACATCGACTCGTAGTAGTGGCCCAGGATGGTCCATATCTGCACCTTGTAGGTGTGGGAGAAGCCGCCACCGTACTTCTGCGCCACCCAGAAGTTGTCATCGGTGAAACGTGCCGGGACGCCGTCGATGCGCACCTTGTATGCGGGCGACATCAGGTTGCGCGGCTGCAGCTTGCGGTAGAACCGATTCGAGCCCTCGAACAGGTAGCCCAGCCCGCCCGCGCCAGGGCCGGGACAGGGAACCACTCTCCACTTGATGTGCCAGCGCCCGTCGCCGATACGCGACAGGTCCAGGTCGCCCGGCTTGCACTCCGGGCACTTGTCCACTACCACGCCGTGTCCCCACCCCCGAATCGGGTTCGCGCCGGCGCCCTTGCCCTCCCCGTAGAAGATCACACACGCACCACACATGCCCTCGTAGATTTGCCCGCTTACGGCAACCGGCACCCGTTGCGCCATCCACGGCGGGCGTGGTGCTCGCATCGCACAGTTGCCAGTTTGTTCACCACCCAGCCCGTAGTAGGTACCGTCACCGTTTCGCCATGCGTTACGATTGTAATCGCGTTTGGACAGGCCATAGGCTGTGGTGCAGAGCACGAACAACACGCCGATGCAAGCAGCCGACCTCAACATGACTGTGGTGCCACTTGGTGTTGCGAGTGAGGGGAGGCGAAGTCGTTAGATGCCTCCCGATTGCCGATTTGCATCGATATTTAAAGAGGTGAAAGAAGTATATGTGAGAAGATTGATAAGGGCGGGATGGCGAATCGGAGGCGGCGACTGACGCCATCGGTGAGTGGAGACGGCAGTGTTTGAGAGCAGGCATCGGCAATGTGAAGCAGGGCAGTTACTGGGTGGATGCAGCAGCAGTACGGAAAGCGAGAGCTGCTAGCCGACAGTACCGATTTAGGTACGTGGCGCGCGTGTCGCAGGTTGTCGTAGTCAGTAATTCAAACCATTGTTCGGCAGCTTCCCACATCGCTGCCGTACATACTGTACGCTTCAACGCGTGTAAAGTACCAACACCTCAGCCCGCAGCGCACCCAATCCCGTGCACTGTAGGCACTGAATTCGACGCCAGACTGCATCTGGTTTTTGTAAACATGTATACTGTATAGCCGCGCGTTTGTGGTCCGACTTCGTGACCCCGGGGGACATCGGTCTCTTTTTACGTGTCCGGGGACCGCGACGTGAATACAACACCCATTTTTGTGCGCACGTTTAATTTAGTTGCGCAACACAATTTAGGTACGCGACGTTCACCCGCGGCCATTTCTGTTATGGCGCTGTCGTTTTCGTTGCTGTAATGCCGCGTTGTTTAACAGACTCAGCCCGACGCGGGTACCGATGATTCGGGCCAAACGATTCTTCTACGGTGCCTTCCTCTCCAAGTGTGGCGCGCCGCGGCGTTCACGCCGGACAGAACGGGCTACGGCTACAGTACTTGGTGAGGATTGTACGGCCACGGGGTGCGGGCGGTATGACAGGCTGGTACGTCGACGGTAGTCGGCGCGTGATTGGCTGGGTTGCCGCGGCGGAGTTGCATTGCATCGTTCGGCGTGATCTACGAAACGGCTAGGAATGATAGCCACCCGCCACGTGTCGCTTGCCTTACAGTCACCGACGCCTTGTTACATTTCGGTGACTTTGTAACTTGCAATCACTTTACTCACGTGCAACGCGCACTCTTTCACCGCTCGCGCTCCGGTTCTCGCATTCCCCACTACCTGCCGTTCGCGCCGCGTACCACCGCGCTCCCTCACACATGCTCGCAATGTTGGGTTCCTGGCTTGGACTCGACACCGCCAACACCGACGCCGCCGCCATGACCAACGACGCGCCCTCGCCGACGGTGTCCGCCACTTCGTCGTCGTCGTCCGCCTCGACGTCGCTCTCGATTTCCAAGACGCCGCGCCGCGCACGCACCGCCGCCATGCGCCGCACGAAGAGCACCGAGCTCCTCGCTAGTGCGGAACTCATCTCCTTCCTGTGCGAAGCCGACGAGGCGATCAAGGTCAACGAGACGCCGCTCGATCAATGCGCGGTGGATCGCCTAGAAGCGCTCCAAACCCAGGCGGCCTTGGACGACTGTGATGTGTTGGCTGATATCATTGACCATTTGCAGGACGAGAATGACCGCCTCAAGCGCACCATCGCCCAGCGCCGCTTCGGCGGCTCCGCCGATCACCCGTTTTGCGCCTGGGCGAACCGCTCGTTGGTCTGCTGAGGTGGGACGCGCCATTTTGCCATGCACGCCGACGTACTTGTTTTTCGTCCGTTTCGCTTCGTCTACTTTGCCCCGCGCGCGTGCATGGCGGTCGTGTCCACTCCGCACCCGCCCACCCTCCACGTAATAATTCATTCTCCTCGTCCATTTTCGTGCGAGCTTCTACTCGCTTATCCTACCAATCTCACTTGCCGCACACGCTCCCACCACCGTCGGCCGATATCAATGCGAACAAACATTCGCTCCGTGACTCCATGTAAACGATTCACTTTATCGCACGTGCTCGCACCTTCTATTTTTGGTCTTCTCCTTACGCTACGGAAAACATAGCACGGGAGACGTACTGGCTGCTCATAGTTCGGCATTGGGCAATTCGCAGGAATGCACTGTTACTGCCGCGCAGGTGCGAGCCACTCATTCAATCCCAGCACCCCATTACGCATTTGCCCGGTGGTAGTTGTTGTTGCACGCCCGCCCTCGACGGTGTCGCCGTTCCATAACCTAGGTTTAATGTGTGGCACGCCGGTGTAGCGACGTCCACCGTCCAGCGGCGATTTCGCAGATTCGCTGCGATCCGTTGTGGTGTGTTCCATACGCGTAGATTCGGTACGTGTGTACGGGCGCGGCGCAGCAATGATTCTGGCCGTACCACCAATGCAGCTGTGCGACGGCGGCGTGCATTTCCGTCCATCCCTGACAACCCGCGCGCCATATATCGCTGTATGTGGCGTAATTTACATCTGCCTTCTTTCATTGTTGTGTTCCAACTTTGTGACTGTACTGCTGTACGCACCTCGCTCTCACCCGCACGTTCGCGTGGTTGTCGGGCGAGACACTATACATTACCGTTCATTGTTGGGGGCACTAGTCCAACTTGGGTGCGACCCCCTTTTCTACGCCGTCATCAAATAAACGCTCATTGCTTGGGTGCTCGTAGAATTTCTGATGACGCAGTATTATTATACACCGTTACTTTTGTTGTTTTCGAGTGGACGAACCCTAGTTTGGCGAATTTCTTCCTACAACTGTGAATGCTGGGTTTCTTCGTAGACAGTTCCCACAACTCTTCATACCTCCTTTTCGACTTGGTTCACTCTAAATGCATTAAATCCTTCAACATGTGATATTCGCATTGATGTTTTAGCCGATTCAGCTCTACTGCGCACCCACTTGTTTGTGCACCTGTAAGACAAATCATGTGGACTCACTAGGGATTGGCTTGTCGAAAAAGACAGTTCATCTTCACGCTTCAGCGACGGAAGGTCATGATTCATCCAGCTCCATCCTATGAATACATTGCTAATCGCTTGCGGCGTTAGTTTTCAATCGCTTTCTAACTTTGGCATGCCAAAGCAGTTGCGGTATCACCAAGTTGAACACGGGATGATTCCTGCGATACTCTAACTATTTTGAACGCAAGCAGCAAGAGTGCAACGCAACAAGCGAAGTTTGTTGGATACGAGTGGCGTTGGTAGGATAATGACCAATTCTTTCGGGGCAGAATTTCACGCAAGTATGGCCAAAAATTTGGGACAGAGGTAGAGCTACAGACAAACTTGCTGTACCGGTACAGTTGATTCTGGATAAGCAGCACAGGTTGTTTCGAAAAACGTACGTCCGAGCAACTTTGATACATACAAAATAGCAATCAAATTCTTAGTGGTCAACGCATGTACATTCGTCGGGCGGCGCAGGTAACAAAGTGCTAGACGCTTCTC
>JAAUYH010042330.1_pt1 | contig 10810 bp, 4 predicted proteins | sample 7278061 | NCBI WGS metagenome assembly JAAUYH01 (sample SAMN14350203, study PRJNA611818) | marine sediment metagenome | isolation source: surface marine sediment (0.6m) | place: French Polynesia: Moorea | collected 2018-08 | reverse complement strand
TTTCAAATGATATGCCAAATGTAGGATGATGATAGAAATCCTATAAGTTATGAGTAGTTCTTTATATAGTTTTCTTTTTGGGACACCCTGTACAGGAGATATCAGACAGTCAGTGCGAAGTGAATAAGGTAGGATGCAGTTTGCGGAGAGCGCGTGGTTGCTGTTAATAGAAGATGAATACAGTGGCGACAATGGAAGAAGTGCCGAACTCAGTTGTGCCACAACACCGACTGCACGCACAAAACGTCTTGTAAAGATGAATCAGTGTGATGTTGCAAGTGGGTTGTGATTCGGCGAACAAGCAGCGCTAGCAATAAACCCATTGAAAAGGTTAGGGCTTCCTATCACAATATTATTTTGTCGAAATACATCATGGCGCTCCTTACGTGTCCTTACCGCGGGTACTGTCTCCAATTCACTCACCGATTTCGTCTGCTCAGAACAAAACACGATGAAGCAATCAGTCCGGGTATCGATAAATGACATCCTCAATCCGCACATATATGTCCACGTCGCGACAAGGCAAAACTCCACAAATGTGAACCAGATCCTCTTTCTTCACCACACCCAAAGTCCAGCACGATATTTCAAAGCGCAATTTCCGACAACTCCGAAACACCGTCACGAGCTCGCTCAGCGATTGCAACACAGTTTCGGCACTCTGAGCTGTCACTCGAAAAACAGGGGATTCTATTACTATTTCTTTCAAATGCAAGTTCGAATCAGCGATAAACTTGAACGCGCTCATCCCTGAATCGAACTTAACCTCCCGAAAGACTGCACACCTTAAATTACCTGTGGATGAAGCAATCAAGCTCATATTGCGCTTATTCAACACGAAACATTCCATGTGCAACTGTTCAAGTTTCGGAAAACGCGACGGCGAAAACACATTCGCAATCATTTTATCTGTGACTCCTAGTCCTTGGGCAAAACGCACCGATGTGTGCAATTCCCGCAGATTCGAGACGCGGTCTAATGCCCGAGGATATTCAGCTCCATGCAACGCTTCGGGAAGGAAACTTAGGCTCGCCACTCGCGGTCCCAGGGCAATAACGTGCTGCCACTCTATGCCTGGGTCGAAAAGCACACCCATTGTGAACTCCAAATTCGTACATGCGCTAGCCACCTCAACCAAATGCTCGAGGCCGAGTCCTAATGTCTCCGCCTTCTTCAACTGCGACCCATATGAACAAAGCAACGATGAATAGCATTCTTCGAAACCCATCTCTATGATTTCTTCCAAGCTCTCTATTTGAATCACACTCAACTTCTTGCAGTATTTTCGAATCGCTTCCATAACTTCCACACTTTCTTCAGGATAGATTGAAATAACAATTTCTTCGAGTGTCGATCCACACGCCTTCAGAAGCGATACTAACGTCGCAGTGTATGGATAGTTCAAGGACAGGCGTCTTAGCTTCATGCATTTCTCCAAATCTGCGAAACTTGCCTCCTCCTCGTCCGCACAATTCCATTCAACTACACGCAAGTTATCAGCGTACTCCCAGAAAAATGTAGATGCAGTCTTCGATTCTGTCAGTAGTGCATCGCATCCCCACAACTCCGCTTCTTCCACATTCCGACAGTACTGGAAAACGTGCCATGTGAATTGTTCTAGTAAATTCTTCGCTCTTGTTTCGTCTTCAATATCACTCACCGTTCTTATCGTGCGCACATATGGACCACATGCCGAAAATATGCTTCTTCCCAACCCCATCGCTTTCGCCTCACCTTCAAACATCTCGGGCCCTACGCTCAATGTCTTCGTGCTCGCATTGATACAAAATTCCGGATCCGACCAACTTAGCTCGATTCGCGAAACTAGCGTTGCAGCAGCAGCACCACGAAAAGGACTGTTCTCAGAGAACAGCAGTGCAAGGAAACGAAGTGGCTCACGCGTTTTGAGCGTAACATATGCGGCTCCCGACCACGGTAATGACGTCGTATTTCTCACCATTCGTGGCCGACTGCACATTCGTTTCACGATGATGGTTAATGTATCAGTAGATAATGTATCCCATAGTGTTGCTGGCTTGGTTGTGGAAGACATGTGCGATTGTGGGCCCCTGGAGCCATTCTCCATCGTCGTTCTCGAGAACCCCCGCCGTGTTGGGGGTTAATGCGAGAAGGTCGCCAATGCGCTATAGTCAATCAGTGGTGAACGTCCAACGACTTATCTACGCGTTCTGACAGTTACGGTTCAATTTCGTAGCGATGAAAGACCGAAATGCCCTTGAAGTCCAACACACAAAATCGGGTAGGCAGTACTGCAGCTGCATCTCAAACTACTGTAAAATCTGGTAGTTGTGTCAGCAAGGAAAACAAGAATTGTCGAATTGGAAGGTAAATTTTAATGAAATAAAATTAAATAATTCTATTACCTTGAATGCAAACAAATTATCAAATTCCAGGTCTGAAAGAAACTAGGGAAGCGAACTAGAAAATGTATTCTTCTTCTACATACATATTTTCAACTCATATACATTTTTACATTTGCATATTATTTAGCCTGCCACACACAAAGTAATAAATTTCAAAGGCATTATTTCATCTTTTGTGCTCATAGACACGACTTCTCATTTAAACGATAACTGTTTCTCTTAAAACGGTAGTCATTACTTTCATTTACGTACGTCAATGTTCACTGACTACTGACTCTACGACTTGTGGTAGTTACATCCCGAGTGGGTTGTGTTTGTTCACAATACTAATGCTCAGACAATGCGACTACTGCTATTGTGACGAGTACTATTGCAATACAATTCTGTGAGCGAAATGATTCATATGCCCTTCCTCTTCCAATTGTCGTGATAGCGGAATCAAGAAATGTGTCCACCATTCCCTTAACAAGTGTGGTGGATAGAAATGAGAGTGGTCAAGATGATTGCGATTAATAAAATCCGGGGTTCTGTCAGTGCGCAGGGAACATAATTACGGCATTTTGCGTACGAAAATGAAAGCTTAGACTACTAGTGCGCAATGGTTCTTCCAATAGAAACATTTGAATCGTACATGGAAATCGCAAGGTGAGTGTTCGAAGAATGCATTACTTTTCTTCACCAGTTTGTTAAAGGGGACTGGAGAGAAAGCCACAAAGTTTGGCGTTGTCATGTATAGAAGCCGAAGAGTAAATTTTAGAGTCGCAGATAATAAAAAGTATACGTTAGGACATTAGTTTTTTGATTGTTGCCTTTTCATGAGGGATGATTGTTCAAACGAGAAGTTTTATAAATAGAAAGTCTACTTTATCTTAGATTATAGCATTACCGAACTTTCGCCTATTTTTTAGTGACTGTATGCGGTAGCGCATTGGGATTAAGAATGCTCAAAGCAATTCTACTTAAGCTAGTACGAGGTTTAAAGTGTTCTACAGCATCTGGAGCATTGGCGGATTATACGACCATGGAATTTATTACTTAACGAATGATTGTTGAAGGATATGCTCTTCATTAGCATTGTGGAGTGTTGAATGTTAGTTTCGCTTCCGTACGATATACGGGAGCGCAGATTGCTTATTCCTGGATTAATGGGTTTCATCTCATGCATTTGGCGAAAAGCAACGTGCTAATTCCTATATGAGTACGATGAGAGAATGCCTGATCATAATCATATTTAGTTCGCCTATTACGATACGAATAAACAGAATGGGAGCCTGGGTCTCGTATTTATTCGAAACTCCATTAATGCGAATTGGATATTAAATGACAAATACCTGGTGTATACGGCTTCTGGAGATATTGGCTTTCGATGTAGAAGATTTGAAGGAAATCAAGAAGGGGTGGCTCAGGATAGTATCTCGGTGACCGAAAAGTCAGTGACTGATTGGGTTTATATAGACTAAATAAGAGGCATGATAGAAGAAGTAATTAATGACGTGGCAAAGGGCTTACTACTCATGTCAGTAATAGCTAATTGCAGTGTCAGCTTGTAATACTTGGAACCGTGCATTGCTGTGCCAACCGGTGATGGAAGCAATAGTACTTTGAGGTGTCAGCAGATAAATGTTAGCATTATATGGTGACAGTTATTCACTGTAAGCTAAAATAAAAAGCTTAAAAGAATATAACAGGGAATAGTAAAGAGTAGCGTATCAAGATTATAATAGCAAACCATTTTGAGTTGCCATTTCGTTGGATTCATTTGTATGAACAACCAATCCCAATAGAGTAAAATTAAACGAACAACAGGAAAAGTATTTTTAAAACAAGGTACATGTCTCTTCCGCAATTGATACACCATTGTGTAGCTCCGCTTCATTGAAGAATGCAAGTTTATAGATTGATAATATGTACGGATCATGCAGTGTTAAGTTTGGAGGTGGTAACTAATAACTTAATCATGTTGCTTTGAAAATGTAGATTTGGTTATTTATTGGCGAGCAAAATTGAAATATCAAATGGGTTCATGCAGTATCTTTTGTCTCATTTTGTTTTATTGGAGAAAACTGATTTCGGTGGTGAATAGCTATCATCGTTAAAAGCACTTTTTGGTGTTCTGGTAAGTTTCGTAAGAGTAATGATAATTATGCACTATTTTGATTCAAGGCACAAAATCGGATCGTAATGCAAAACACGAAACGATCCAGGTAGGAAAGGGAGTAAGTGATCATTTTGGCTTGGGCATGTTTTAATTTTGATGTGTTTTATTCGATTTTTTAGGATCTTCAAATCTCTGCGAATGTCGAAATTGGCTGACAATAAAGTTCAGAGATCAGGGATCGACTTCTGCGAAGCGTTCACTTAAAAACCGGAAACAAACTTTAATTTAAACCAAATTACAAATGCACACGTTACTTGATATTTGCATATGGATCAGGGCAGTTTTGTTAAGAAAAATTTTCTGTGCTCACTAAATGATAAGACCAGCTGTGAAGGAACAAGCGGATTTCAATTTCGATCACATAATGGATTCGGCGTTGAATTAAAAATGGAAATGTTATGTATGTAGAAATAGATGGAGCAGTAGGTTGAATTGTCCCGATTGTTGTCCGGATTAAATTAAAGTATTTATATTACTACTTTCGATGAACAATTGAACGAATTATTCGGTTGTCTTATCTTTTATGTGCGTTCAATAACGTGCGACATGTAGTATATTTCTTTCCATGTCAAAACGTCAATAATGTAGGTGTTATAGGCAGATGCCAGAAAATAGACCAAAACGCGTTGGATGAATAATATGAGTGGTGGAAATTACTGAATTAAAGAACAGGCTGACGGTACGGTACGCGTGATACGCTTTACTATAGCGCTGGAGAGTAAAAGTTTTTTTGGGATCGAAAGCTATGTAATTATTCAAATTTTTTGGCGAGTTCATTATGTGCGGTGTTCTGACCTCTAACAAAATCTATTAGCGGCCTTTCATTCACATAGATTTCTTAGTTTGCTGATCGATGTTGTTGCTGCAACAAAAGCACTCTGTGCAGTATTACATGTCTACGATTTTTAGAAAACAGTTGAGATCAAAGATAATCTATTCTTAAAAAGAGGCTGTGCTACACACAAAATTGTTTGACGTATTCGAAACGTCCCTGGCCATTATCGTTGTCTAATTTCTTCATTAGGTATAAATGTTTCTCGGTTATTTACACTCGTGCAATACTGTAACCTTTATTCTCCCTAATTCGTCGAACGATAGCGGATGGAGTATCAGTCAGTAATGTATGCAGTAGAGTTTCGTGTTAATTTTGGAATACCTTTCCGACTGCACGATTTCGGGTCCATTTCTCATCATGCTTCTAATCTTGCTTGGCATTTTTGGGAGAAAGTCACCAATGGATCTCCGTTAATCTGTGAAGAACGTCATTCGACTTAACAACTAGGTTTTCCAGTACGGATTCAATGCCTTCGCGATCAAATTCCGATATTCCTTCGAAGGCCGACATGGTCATTCAGTTTGACAAAATGTAAACTTCAAAACAAAGAAAAATCTAACAGTTGTACCGGTGATGAAAGCACGGTTTCGAAGTAGTTTTCCGGGCCATATCGAACAGTTTCAATATTTAATAGCCGTTTAAGGCACATGACATTATCGATTCGTGGAAAAATTCATTTATTAATTCATAGCCATATTAATATTTGCGCAATTAAACTATAAAGAATTCTATTTGGTAGACCTATCGTAAAGTATGGCACTAAATTGAACGGATGCGAATAGGAATCTGAAACTTACCTTCTTGAATTATATCCGTGATAGAACTGATAGAGTATCTCTGTTCTATGAGCGGTCTGGGAAACCAACTTCAAGTAACTGTTGCAGAAAGACGTAATGGATTATTTTCCAACCAATTTAGAATATTTAATGTTTTCAATTACATTAATTGTTAGTGTTCTGCACTATCAATGAGCTTAGAAATGAACTGCAAATGAATTGGATGCAGTGAATCAGCATTTTCCTGCGAGCCAGAGACAATTCATTAAATCAAAGCATGTCTTCCTGTCGTACTGAGCGATGAAAATTTAAGTTCTATAGAACAGTAATAACTGTGTACGATGCGTGCTGTTGTGCACGCTCGACTTGGTTTAAAGTGTACACTGTTGCTTTCGGTTTATACTTGGTTTTTAAGTTGCCTCTGTTGCATGCGACTTATATTTGGGGTTAAGGGTTTCTGTGACCAAGTCCTTGTATTTGTTTTAGAAGTCTCTTGTGGCATATAAATTATATTAGCTGTAACCTAACAGTATAGCGTGTTCACTCTTTCGGCTGATAATGCGCTTGATTCGGGTTCACGAGCTTTCTGTCTGTGTGCTGTTCTCACTGCATGGTTAGATAGTTACTAAGATAGGTGCTACTCAATTCCCTTTTTTATTGTTTAGTTTAGTTTATTCATTACTGGTCTAATGTTTGATAGTGCATAAATGACTTGGTACCTCTTCTAGGAAAATGAAATCAATTATCAACAACTCAATTTCAGTGTACATCATTTTGCGTACCACAAGGGTTCTATCCTCAAGGCTCACATCTTAGGGTTCCTCTTTTGAGCTTGTCCACAGGTGAGCTGAGCATTTGTACTAGGTGAAAGAATAGAGGCCGTTCGCTCACGGCTTCCGCTCTTAATAGCGTAGTCCTTCTCCTACCGGCAGGGACGCAACAGTGTAGATGGCGCCTGGCCCGTCGACTCGCTTCTAAATACCGCAATCCTAAACGGGTTGCAGCCAAGGCTATTTCTTGACGTAGTCCGATGTGCTGAGCAAATTCTATAGGAAAGCTTATTTCGTTTCTCTTATCTAGAGTGTCTTTTGTCATAATTCCGCATTCTAGATTATTGTTCCATGTACCTAGTAACATACTAGGCGAATTCACTCGATACCAAGCAAATATTCAGAAATAGCTTTGTGATAATCCAATTTTCGAATATAACAAATTCTTGCTTCCGGAAATAGGCAGATAATCAAAAATCAGAAGAAGAGTTTTCTCGATGCTCACTCGGAGAACTCAATCAATCAAACGCGAAGGGTTGTTGTGTTGCACGCTTGCTATAACATTGAGACTACGCAATAAAATAAAATTATATGTCGAGCCAGGTCCAAAGAATTGCTAAAGGCGACGAATATAGCGATAGCGCTCGATTCGACAATCGAAGGCATAGGCCTGCGAAAAAAAACTTTTGCTCGTTATCGTGTGAACTCTTGGAAGTATAGAATTTTTTGTACCATGTTTCCTTCTTTGAAGTGTCCATCGAACGCTTATTCTGAACAGCACATACAATTCTATCAGATGTAATACCTAATAGACTTCTGCCAACACATCTATCAGGTTAAACTTTGAATACAACAAATAAAGATAGTTTCGTCCCATCCATTTCCACGGCAACTGCCAGCGAGAACCGTTCCGAATTCACACTCCGATTCGTATGAATACAGTTTTCTCTTTTTCCTTATGAACTGTAAAGTGCAGTGCGCAATTCATATATACAAGAGTCTTATCCATGTACACAAAATAGTATTCATTCTTGACGCAATTATAAAAAGATGCAACGATGCTTCAGTAGAATGCGATTTTGCTTTGATTAAATTAAATTCCAACACTTGACTTACACAAATACGTGTCTAGGCAGTTAAATTAATACAACTTATAAACCGATGCACCCAATCGAAGAATTTCTTCGGGTCAATGTAGTGGAAACTAGGATTAATGCTTCCAGCTTTGTCGATAACATCGGGTTTTGATGCTGCGTATTTATCGTCGCGCATTCCACTGCCCCATTCATACACTGCCTGATTGAACTGTGGGTCAGTAATTTTTGGTCCACGGTAAACGGTTAATTTTGTCTGCGGCACTTCGGCAGTTGCCTCAATTTCTTCATATGGTTTTCGTCAATTTCGGATTGGCAAGTTTTGGACTTCGTACTTTTTTTCAGCGGCGCGAATGTTTCCAGTTGTTGTCGCTTCTTCCACAATCTGTAGTTACTGCTTTACTGAGATTTTGGCCATGTCTTATGTTGGATGGTAGTAGTTGCCATTCTCAAATACTAAATTACATATGGTGTATTTCTTAAATTTGAGATCGATATGCAATGTAACAAACCATTGTAATCATCTATTTCAATGCAATTCTTCAATTGAGTAGTTCGAATATGAGCTTCTTTGTCAGCAACGAACTCGGTTGTTTTCACACCAGGGTACAGAACCGAGCTGAAAACTGGAAAGGTTCACAACCGTATGACATACGGTATTATGTGAACTATCAGCTTTCAAAAGTCTAGGGCGGAGATTTCACTTTAGGACTTGGCTGTCGACACTTTTAGTTACTCTCAATGTTGTTGGCCTACACTTTACATCATTACTGCAATGAGAATGTTTCTAATCATGTTGACATGGGCAGGCAAACTGAATCTGTGCAGTACCTCCTTCAACCTTGGCGTACTGCATTCTAGTTCAGAATGTTGACCTTGCTGATAATTGGCCGAAACATTACGGCATTTGGGTAATTCACGAAAATCATCCAACTATTTACGATACCTCACTCGAAACAATCAAGCGAAGACAAGATACACCTCCCAAGCCACTTTTAAATAATCCACAATAAATTTTAGCTTCCTCATATGTCAATGTCTTGTAGAGACCAAAATTATCGAATTCCGTCAACGCTAACGACCTAGTCTCGATCTCTTACTTCTTCGATATGAATCAATCAAAGCTGTGCTCGATTTGCGTTCCCGATCCTGACACCGGCGCGGAAGCGTGAAGGGGTGGTTCCATTTCCTACTGCATAATTGACGATTTCAGCCCGCAGGATTACCGCCTAGAAGGTCACCTTGTCCGAATTGTGATAGCCCACTAAAACATGAGGCATCACGTGCAAGTCGATGTGCACGGACAGCGACACACGAAAATACCCCAAATTACATGCCCGTTGTGTACGCACTGAACCCACCAGCTGATGCTCGCGCGTTAACAGAGCTGTTATTGTACTATATTGGCGTTTTTGTCGCTTGCGATAGACGCGCTTACATTTCGATGCTCGCACTTCTCGGGTATCATTAATCCCAAGTATTGGAATGTCAAAGAGAACGACTGAAAATACAAAAAAATTGCATATGTAGCGAAGTTCTACCTCCGTTCCAAAAAGATTGGCTGAATCGCACCAAAGAATATTCCAAAAAGATTCACCGGGTATTCGGATATTCCCTTAAACATGTTTACAATATTCTAACTATTCTCAGTCGAATTTAAGAATTTTTCAGCAGCTTCGATAGTTTACGCATCACAGTAAACAGTTTCAATATATATACTTTTGCGTAATCTTTGCGACTTCTTGGCGTGAAGAATCTTGAACTGATTAGATTGTTTTTTTCATTATTACCTCCATGACCTCATCCAAAGTAATGAATTTCTTCAGTAAAGACGTTGATGAATCTTAATCAAACTCCTGTTGCACAGAATTTATAAGCTCATCTATGGTTCATACATCCTTCTTGCGCAGCAGAGACTGCATAATTTAAGGCATACCGAGATAAAGTACCTTTAAATCCGGTAAATTAGGTGGCTGCTTCACGATTTTTAGTTTCTAACCACACTTCTTGCTTCTTATTGAACACCTTTGTTATTACGATAAGATTGCGGTTTTACATTACCTTGCTGAATGATAAAAGCTCTGCTAGATCTTAAGGGAATCTTAGTTCGGGCGGCAGGAAATAGTTTATCAATTGGAAACTTGCGGTACGCCTCATTGTCCACTTTCAGAGCTGTAGTAACTGTTACATATTTTAGACGATTTTTGGAAGACATTTTGCACCAGCAGTTTTTACGAAAAGCCAAAGGCAAATCTTTTCATCGAAAAGAGACTCTTTATGACGGTGGTACCTTGGACGTGTTACTCTCTTGTTTTGCATGAAGTTTTTGTAACGTGTTCTCCAGATTTGATTATAACTTCATTAGTTTGAATAATCTAGAACCAATTTCCATCAATGTGAACGTATTATAGTACAGAATAGAGAGGCAGAGCTCTGTCGAACTGGTTAAAGAATGATAGAGACAACTGCACACGTTCAATTCGAATTTTCAATGTAAGAAAAGATTTCGCACGTCTCGATTCGCTCTTCAAATCTCCACTTCTCTGTACTACGCGCAAAGTTGCACCTGAGGTTCTACTTTGATCGCTCAGAGCAGAATAAGGTAAAGTGGAGATTATTGACTTCACGAGCATGGGTCATCCCGGACCCGTCTTTCAAGGACTTGGCGGTGATTTTTCAATCAAAGAAGTAAAGAAACTTGCTCCTCATAAGCATCGCCAGCCATCGCATGAAAAGTTCTACTGGTTATTCAGCAAACGTATACATGGCCAAATTTACGTTTCCCGCTTGTAC
>JAAUYH010247526.1_pt1 | contig 10813 bp, 10 predicted proteins | sample 7278061 | NCBI WGS metagenome assembly JAAUYH01 (sample SAMN14350203, study PRJNA611818) | marine sediment metagenome | isolation source: surface marine sediment (0.6m) | place: French Polynesia: Moorea | collected 2018-08 | reverse complement strand
TTTGGCCTAAGTTTTCGCAGCGAGAGACCCTGGCTTTTTGAGAAGATTCCTTTGTTTGGGGGTTTTAATCAAGACTTTATCTACTCCAGCCGTTTTGCGTCCTTTGTTCTCTTGCGTAGCTTTTCTTACTGAAAGAACCACGTTTGAATAACTACGGAGCATTAGCCTTTGTAAATTGCGGACTTTCCGCCAGTTACCTTCTTGAGTTGCCTTAAAAATGCGTCGTCTCAATCCCCTAACAATACGATTAGTTTTGCGCCAATTAACGCTGTGCCAATCGGTTGTCCTTTCAGTTACGTTTGCAGTATTCATGCATCTAACTTTTCCTTTCCAGTTCGGTTCTTATACTTCGTCATTTAAGACTGATATCACCTGTACAAGTCAGCACCATGCACGGGTTGGGTATACGCCCTATCCATCCAGTTATTGATTCCTGTTCCCTTACGGGTGATGGCATTCGCTTTTTGTACATCCTCTCTCCTCTTGGGGATTCTGCTTTCCTTACGGTTGGCTTACTTAGGGCTTCGACCTACCCTAAGACCCAGTAGGAGTTATCCCGTTTCACACCTTTGAGATGCAACACCTTTAGATTTCCAGCTTTACTCCATTTTGTTCGAGGGTTCAGTAGCCTAGATTGATGTAAGTTAGTCATCAGTCCTTTTATAGAGTTGATAAGGAACACTATGTTTCAGCCCTCTCTTCTCCTAACCATCTTTAGTGGAGAAGGTTTGTTTCTAGAAGCCTCCTCGCTGATTTCACTTTCGTTAATCATGGGTGTCTTACCCTAGCCCCTTCCCTCAACAGATGATTTGTAATATTGGGTGAGACACTTAACCCTCTAGCTGTGAGACATCCTCGTTACCAACGATGCCCCTTCGGGCGGGTACAGCCTTGGCTACTAGGCTGGAGTCTTATCGACGGGACTCACTTCTTAAGGTGCGACCTCGGTTCGCACCTTATCTCAACAAGTTTACCTGAATTCTGCCAGAAGCCGATCGCCAAACTTGGTTGGAGGTATGAACCGAAAAAGATACCGATCGACATCTCAGTAGAATAGATCGGTATCTTTTTTCGTTTCTTATTAAAATATATCGGTCAAACCAACTTTCACTCTCAAGTTTAGTTTAGTTATTGATAATTATCAAATTTTTTTGTTATCTAGAAAAAACAGGCAAGTTGTATAAAAAATTGGTTGTTTTAGTTAAACTACCGCCCAAAAAAGTGGGTTGTGGTTGTTTCGTTCCTAACTGTAAAAATAGATAAATACACAAAGTCGCGATCGCAGCAAGTATGATTCTTTCTAACATTAGCCGTTGTTCCCCAGCCTCTCCTTATGCTTATAGTATGTCTTATTTCGCAGGATTCAGCTATAGTTTTGTCTAAAAATTCATTTTTGTAAATGAAAACTTTAAAGTAATCTGGATTGTTTTAAAACTTAGTTAAGAAACTTTCATTAAGGCTACAGAATATACTAATTTTTTGAAGCCCAGTAACTTAAAACTCCATTAATCGATCTCGATCGATTATTATCTGGATTCAAATAACTTGTTACGTCCAGATATGGGATGCTTAGGCTTTAATTTTAGCTTTTGTCTTAAGATTAGGACAAAAAATGCTAAATCTTCGACTAAGTATCTTTTCCAGAGTCTCTTGGGTTCTAATACTAAGCGGTAAAGCCACTCTAAACCAGCAGAACTCATCCATTGTGGAGCTCTGGCTAAATTTCCAGCTTCAAAATCTATAGTTGCACCAATAGCAAAAAAAGTGTTGATGTTTTTTAGCTGATTTTTATACCGATAAATCCACTTTTCTTGTTTGGGCGCTCCCAAACCTACTGCCAAAACAGTTGCCCCTGAGTTATTAATCAAATCAACAATTTTTTGACATTCGATTGAATCTTGCTCGAAACCAAAAGTTGGAGAATAACAACCTGTAATCATCTCTCGACCGACTTTTGCATTAATATTTTGACGGGCTTTTGCGGCTACGCCATCTAAACCACCAAGAATGAAAATTTTGACACTTTCATCGTTTTGATAGCGTTTGTAGAAAGCGGGAAACAGATCGGAACCAGATATTTTTTCTCGCAAAGGTTGATTCAAAAAACGAGATGCAAATATTAACATTTGACTGTCGCAAACTCGATAATCAGCTTCGCTGTAAACGCGATAAAATTCTCTATCTTTTTGTAGCTTGATTAAGTGATCGACGTTAGGTGTATATACTACCCCTCCAAACTTAAGTTTTTCTAACAGTTCTGACATAGTCAAGTTATCAATTGAAACGTCTAGTATATTAATCTGCCTTTTTGATTTATAGCTCATTAAAATATCGGTTTTCCCGCTCCTGAGTGTTATTTATTTGACATTGCTAGCTATTTCTACCTAAGTGATAGTTAGCTAAACATTAACATATTGCAGTTGTCAGAATTAGTATTTAGAAATAGTAAGACTTAGGTATTATCATAAATATTTACCTAATGTAAGATATTTAACATAGATCGCTAAAAATAAGCTGTAAATCCCTCACAATAATTGATATGTATGAGATTGACAGATTATGCCTAGGTATATTCTACAGTATATGTGATTACTTCAGTCGGACAACTATTCGATCGTCTAATAAAGTAGACTGAGTAAGTATGTCTTCTACGGTTAGTCTTAAATAGCGTTGTTCATCAACACTAAATAATAGTTTCAGGCGATCGCTGCCAGGGTTTCCCAGGGGATTTAGTTGGGCAATAGTTCTTGCTCCATCGCGGTCGTTAAGAGGTTGAACATTAGTATTCTCGGCATCTACAGTTTTGGTAATTAAGCGATCGCCGTCAAAATAAACTTCGGTTTTGGTATTAGATTCGGCTAATTCGCCGATGATTAATTCAATGCTAAGTTGGTTGGTCACAGAAGCTCCCAAAAGCAATTCTACAGGTTGTTCCATGGGATAGGGCTGTCCTGTTTTAATAATAGGATGCCAATCATGACTATTAGTAGTGCGATTCCAATAACGAATTCCATAGCTATGGTAGAGAAAGTCTTTGATTTCAATGCCTTGGGAAATTTGTAAAGCTCCAGTGGCAATTGCATCGTAAAAGCGATCGCTTTTGATTTTTTGGTCGGGGAAATACTGCTTGACCCAATTTTGCACTGCTGGAATTTGTGCCGTACCGCCGACTAATAAGACTCCCTCGATATCTTCGGCTTCCACTCCGTTACATCTGGCTTGTTGTAATACTTGAGTCATTAGATCGTCGAGTCGAGCAAAAAAGTGTTGCTGCTTGAGAATATTTTCCAAGCCATCTCTAGTAAGATGTAACTCATAAGTTTCTAAAGTTTCGTCATTAAAATAGACTTCTGTGGCTTCGGTAGAGTTAGACAATTTAATTTTGAGTCTTTCTGCTAAACGAGTTGTCAAAGATGATTTTGGTAATGCTTGGGCTTGTGCAAAATGATCGACTAGCCAGTTATCTATATCCGAACCACCTAAATTTTGCCCTGCTTTTGCCAAAACACGAGCCGTTGTAGGTTTTTGTGCCCCATTTTCCCCCAGCATTTTTTGACCCCATTTGAGAATAAAGCCCTGAGTTTTGCTAGTTTCCTTGGCTAATTTGACTAAAGAAAGATCGAGAGTACCGCCACCAAAATCTACGACTAACAATAATTCGCGATCGCTGGCATCATAACCCAAAGCAGCGGCGGTGGGTTCGTCGATAATTCTGACTTGTTCCACATCCAAAGACTGACATACCCCTGTCAACCAGTTGCGGTAAGATTCAAAACTATCTACGGGTACTGTCAAGATCAACGACTCGATCGCTTCGTTACTATCGGCTTGTAGGTTGGCAATCAGTTCTCGTAAATACCATTCTCCTACTCTTTCAAAACTGAGAGTTTGTCCTTCTAATTCTGGTAAAAAGCCCTGAATTTCTGTTCCGATACCGCGCTTAAAACTACGGAAAAAACGCGGATCGTTAGCTAAATCCCAACCGCGATCGCGTACTTCTTGCCCCATAACAACTTTACCCTGACTGGCATCTTCTACATATAACAAACTGGGAATTAGGGGTGGTAGATTAACCAGTTGCTGAGAACATCCAGGTAATTTCACAATTTCTGACCGTTCCGTAGCGACATTCCATCGAGCGATCGCCGTATTGCTAGTTCCAAAATCGATTGCGTAAGTTGAATTATTTGCCATAACTAGAGGTTAGGAAAAAGTTATTATGGAAAGATATAGATATTATTTAATCTACCGAAACTACTAAAATTTAAGCAAAACAATGAAAAAATCTGGATTTCTAGGTAAAGTGGCAAGCCACATCATGGCACTTTTTTTAGGAGTCGTCTTAACCTTTGGTGGTTTAAGGGTAATGTCTTCTGTTGCAGATACTTTACCTGAACCCGTCACCTCGACTGTAGACAATAAAAATAATCTTATTGCTCTTGATAATAAGCAAAATCAAACACCCACTTCAACTAGCTTTGTGGGTAAAGCGATCGCTAGAAGCGGTCCTGCGGTAGTTAGAATCGACACTGAAAGAACTGTAACGCGAAGGGTAGACCCCTTTTTTGACGATCCTTTTTTTCGCGAATTTTTCGGCGATCGCTTTGGCGGACAGTTTCCTAGAGAAAGACAAGTCAGGGGACAAGGTTCGGGATTTATTACCGATAAAAGCGGCGTAATCTTAACTAATGCTCATGTAGTCAGTAAAGCAGACCGTGTATTAGTTACCCTCAAAGATGGTCGAGAATTTGAAGGGGAAGTAAAAGGTACTGACGAAGTCACCGATTTGGCTGTAGTCAAAATTAACCCCCAAGGCGCAGATTTACCCATTGCACCTTTAGGTAATTCAGCTCAAGTACAAGTAGGAGACTGGGCGATCGCGGTGGGCAATCCCGTGGGTTTAAACAATACAGTGACACTGGGTATTATCAGCACCTTAACTCGTTCTTCAGCACAGGTAGGGATTCCCGACAAAAGAATTGACTTTTTACAAACCGATGCAGCTATTAACCCAGGTAATTCTGGAGGTCCTTTATTAAATGAAAGGGGAGAAGTAATCGGCATCAACACTGCAATTCGTCCCGATGCTAATGGTATTGGTTTTGCTATTCCCATAGATAAAGCCAAAGCCATTAAAGATACCTTGGCTGCGGGGAAAAGAATACCCCATCCTTATATTGGCGTACAAATGGTTACTCTCACTCCTGAATTAGCCAAACAAAATAATCAAGACCCCAATTCATCTTTCTTTGTCCCCGAACTGGAAGGGGTTTTAGTGGTTCGTGTTTTGCCCAATACACCAGCAGAAGTGGCAGGCATTCGTCGTGGTGATGTTATTTTAGCTATTAATGACCAAAAAATAACAAATGCTGGTCAATTACAGTCTTTTGTGGAAAATAGCGGTCTGAATAGCACTTTACAATTTAAACTCCAACGAGGCGATCGCACTTTGAAACTGAAGGTGATGACTGCTCAATTAGAAGGGGGCTAAAGGCTAAAGGCTAAAGGATTCTAACAACAATGAAGCGATAAGTATTATTTGCTTATTGCTTTTTTTATTGCTAAATTTCCACTAGCAATGGATCTAGCTACCTTCTAAAATTGAATTCACACCAGGCATCTCTTATAATTCGTTACCCGTTTGCTATATTACGAATTACTCAGAGAAATTGGCTAGACAGAACTGATGGTAAAAAAGAAGGTTGGGTTACTATTTGGCGGTTGTTCGGGAGAACACGAGGTTTCAATTACTTCAGCCAGAGCGATCGCGTCAGCTTTAAAGCAAGCAGAAAATGTTAACAAATATGAAATAGTGCCAGTTTATATCGATAAAAATGGTAATTGGCATCATAGCAACACCGCTCGACAAGTATTAACATCGGGGACAGCATTACAATTAAGCTCGGCATCGGAAACTGCAACCTCTTCAAATGATGGGGATAATAATTTACCCATTGTTGCAAGTTTAAATTCTCTGACTCAAGGAGAGGAAAATTTAGTGTATTCCGAAATTGATGTTTGGTTTCCCATTTTACATGGACCTAATGGGGAAGATGGAACTATACAGGGTTTACTCAGACTCATGAAAGTTCCCTTTGTTGGTTCTGGAGTTTTGGGTTCGGCATTGGGAATGGATAAAATAGCCATGAAAATGGCTTTTGCTCAGGCTGGATTACCTCAAGTAAAATACGTAGGGGTAAATCGTTCTCAGATCTACTCCAGCCCTTGTATATTTCCCAAACTCTGTGATGAAATTGAAGCCACTATAGATTATCCTTGCTTTGTCAAACCTGCTAACTTAGGTTCTTCTGTAGGTATTGCCAAAGTGCGATCGCGAGATGAATTAGAAGCGGGTTTAGATAATGCAGCTAGTTACGATCGCCGTGTCATAGTTGAAGCGGGTGTAACCGCCAGAGAAATCGAATGTGCGGTGTTGGGTAACGATAACCCTAAAGCCTCGGTAACAGGAGAAATTAGTTTTGATAGCGACTTTTATGACTATGAAACTAAATATAGCGAAGGACTCGCTCAATTGCATATCCCTGCAAACATTCCCGATGCCATAGCCTCCGAAATTCAAGAAATGTCCCTCAAGGCTTTTGCCGCAGTAGATGCAGCAGGATTGGCTAGGGTAGATTTCTTTTATGTCGAAGCTACGGGAGAAATATTTATTAACGAGATCAATACATTACCAGGTTTTACCTCTACCAGTATGTATCCCCAACTCTGGGAAAAAACTGGCGTATCTTTCCCTCAATTGGTAAATAAACTAATCGAACTGGCTGTTGAGCGTCATAGCAGTAATCAGTAATCAGTAATCGGTTTCAAAACTAATGGTTGAAAAAGGAGAAATCTAGGTTAATCTGAGATTTGTGACAATTTGTAATTGAAAGTCAAGAAGCTCAGAAGCTCAAAGCTAACTACTAAAAAATTGAGGAGAAAAAATGGAACGTACCTTTATTATGATCAAACCCGATGGCGTACAGCGTCATTTAACAGGAGAAATTATTCATCGTTTTGAAGCTAAAGGTTTTACCCTCGTAGGACTTAAAATGATGTCCGTTTCTCGCGAACTTGCGGAAAAACACTACGAAGTCCATAAAGGTAAGCCATTTTTCTCTGGTTTAATTGACTTTATTACTTCTGCTCCCGTAATTGCTATGATCTGGGAAGGAGAAAGTGTAGTTTCTGCTGCTAGAAACATAATTGGTGCAACTAATCCCGTAACAGCCGCTCCTGGCTCAATTCGTGGTGACTTTGGCGTGAGTATTGGGCGCAGCCTCATTCATGGTTCAGATGAGATCGAAACCGCACAAACAGAAATTGCTCTTTGGTTTAAAGATGATGAATTGGTAAATTGGCAGCCAGTCAGACAATCTTGGCTTTACGAGTAAATTAGGGAGTTCTCAGTTTTCAGGTGTTAGGTGTTAGGTGTTAGGTGTTAGGTGTTAGGTGTTAGGGGTTAGGGGTTCTTCGTTCCTCATTCCTCGCTTCTTGTTCCTTACCCCTTTCACCTTTCATCTTCTCCTGCTAATGCCAACAAGCCACAAATCGCACAGGTCATGAGTCCCAGAGCGATCGCCCAACTGCTACCACCAAAACTAATATCTATTAACCAATTACAAATAGTCCCCAAAATTAAAAAAGGGATAATACTGAGAAGAGAAGCATAAAAAGCATTTTGAGACTCTCTAGCCACGCGAGTTTCTTCGTATTCTTCCATGGAAGTATAAAGCGATCGCTCGGCAAAATTAAACCAACGTATTAACTGCGTTACGATCCACTCCTTAAGAGAAACTAAACCAATATAAAGAGTTAAAGACCACAAACAAGCTCCTGCAATGTTTGTGGTGTCTAGATCGACAACAAAAAGTAATACGTCTATTTTCATAGTTCACAATTCCGCTCGATTTGTAAATATTTGTAAATTATGGAACTTTTTTAACAAGATCGCGATTGGTAATAATACCTAGTTTAAGTGTTGCTGACCACAAAAATTAATAGTATATTGGTGGAGCTTATCTAATTTCATACTTTTAAATACATATAATTGCCGAGTGATACGTATAAACTTACTGACTGGCATATTACCGAGCCATATATTGAGGTTGTTCTTGACATTTAACCTCTAGAGTTCATGAGTCAAACAATTATATATATTTAGTAAGAACCAATGATATATAAAAATAAGGCTAAATGGTATCGTAGAGCGATCGCCGCAGTAGCTGCTCTGTTAATCTCTATAGGATTAGGAACGACAGAGCCGCAAAAACTTCAGGCATCAAATATACCAGAAGCTAAAGCAACGATCGTTGCTGAAGATGTATCTGCTGCTATCTGGAAACATGGTTCTTTTCCTGTAGAAAACTTTCAATCCTACACCTCTCCTTTTGGATACAGGATTTCTCCTGTTAATGGTAAAAGACAATTTCACAATGGTTTAGACATGGCTGCTCCCAGAGGGAGTTACGTTCGTAGTTGGTGGACTGGAACTGTAACTAAAGTCTCAGATAATACTGCTTGTGGAACATCCCTAACCATCGAATCTGGTGCATGGAATCACACTTATTGTCATCTAGAAGGTCACGTTGAACATTCACCCCAAGGACTTTCTATGATCGATCGCACTGGAGGAATCCAAATCGTTCAAGGACAGCAAGTTCCTGTAGGCGCGAGAATCGGTAGAATTGGTATGACAGGTCGCACCACAGGACCTCATTTGCACTGGGTTCTCAAACACAACGATAGTTATGTAGACCCCGCACTGGTGTTGAAAGAAATGTTTAAAAATCAGACCGCTTCGTCTGGTTTATCAAACCAAGTCTAAAACTTATTACTTGTGACTGTCGATAGCTCAACTCTCAATTCTCTGTTTTTTGAGATGGGGCTTTTCTCTATTAAAATAACTGACAAGTCGATCTAGAAATTTCAGTTTTTGGTATGTAAGATCTTTTGTATTCCCGATAATCGCGATCGCAATTGTAGGAAATACATGGCACATTATTGCTTACCTGAGTGCTAGATGTTGCAACTTGTTGGAATTTAATGAGGAAAAAACCATGAAAATTTTGGTAGTAGAAGATGATGAGCGTATCAGTGATGCGATAGTCGAGTATCTTAGCGATCTTCACTATGCGGTAGAAGCTGTATATGACGGACAGGGAGCATGGGATTTATTAGACGTATTTACCTACGATTTAATTTTGCTTGATGTCATGTTACCAGAGATGGATGGGATTACTCTATGTCAAAAACTGCGTCAGAAAGGTTGTAATATTCCCATCCTGATGTTGACTGCTAAAGATACTTTAGATAATAAGATCGAAGGTTTAGATGCAGGTGCAGATGATTATTTAGTAAAACCTTTTGAATTACAAGAGTTATCCGCTCGTATTCGCGCTTTGCTGCGTCGCGGAACTTCTAGCTTACCTCCAATATTAACCTGGGAAAACCTAAGATTAGATCCCAGTAGTTGTGAAGTATTTTATCAAGACAAAATTTTACCTCTGAGTCCTAAAGAATACAAACTACTTGAATTCTTTTTGAGGAATGGTCGTAGAGTATTCAGTCGCGCTCAAATTTTGGAACATTTGTGGTCTTTTGAACAAGTTCCTGAAGAAGCCACGGTTAAAGCACATATTAGAGGTTTGAGGCAAAAATTAGAAGCCGCAGGCGCACCCCACGATTTGATTGAAACCGTATATGGTTTAGGTTATCGCCTAAAAGAAGAACCATCACAGGAATAAAAAATATGTTTCAAGGTTTGCGAGCGCGTCTGCTATTGTCTTACGTAGCAGTTATGGCGGCTATATTGAGTATATTTGGCACAGGAGTATATATTGTTTTAAGCCGCAATATAAATCAGCAATTAAATAAAAGATTAGTAACTCTAGCTCAGTCAGCTACTACTTCTTTTACTGCGGTTCGAGATAATGGTAGTAAGTATCTTAATGAAGTACAAGAAGTGCCTTGGCGGGATTTGTTTAACCGCGATAGCCAAAGTTTAGAATGGTTTGATGCAGAAAGGAATTTAATTGCCAGAAAGGGTGTGATCAGGCTTAATGCACCCCCTAAAACTGGTACTAGAGATTTACAGCAAGAAGATCCTCCAGAAACATTTCGTACCCATACCGTTTCAGTTTTTATTGGCGCAAGGAGTCGATCCGAACCACCTTCTTTGATCGGATTTATTCGAGCCAGTCAGTCCACTGAAGAACTAAAAGCAGCTAAACAACAACTGTTTTTGATTTTGATTAGCGGTGGGATGATGACCCTAATTTTAATTGGACTGGGTGGTTTTTGGCTTACACAAAAAGCGATCGAACCGATCGAGGCAAGTTTTGAAAAACTCAAGCAATTTACCGCCGATGCTTCCCATGAATTACGCAGTCCTCTTACAGCGATTAAAGCTTCAGTAGATTTGATGCGTAGCCATCCAGAAAGAGTTCACCCCAAAGATGTCAAAAAACTAGCTGCGATCGCTGGTGCAACTCTGCAAATGAATCATACCCTCGAAGATTTGCTGTTTCTAGCTCGTAACGATACTAACCCCAGTGTAACTACAACTAATCGCGAACAAACTCACATCAATCTAAAATCACTGCTACAAAACTGTTTTGTACTTTTAGAGCCCCTGGCGAATGATAAGAAAATTGTTTTTAAAGCCGAACTAGAACCAGATATCTATCTTTTAGGCGATAAAGCGCAATTATCTCGTTTATTCTCTAATTTATTGGAAAATGCTCTACAATATACCCCAGAGGAAGGAAAAGTTAGTCTCCATCTCAACAAACAAAACCGCTTTGCTTTGATT
>JAAUYH010167478.1_pt1 | contig 10813 bp, 9 predicted proteins | sample 7278061 | NCBI WGS metagenome assembly JAAUYH01 (sample SAMN14350203, study PRJNA611818) | marine sediment metagenome | isolation source: surface marine sediment (0.6m) | place: French Polynesia: Moorea | collected 2018-08 | reverse complement strand
TTTTTAGGTCTGTTGGCTATAAAGCTTACCTCATCCACTTCTATAGGACCATCTTCCAGATTCAATCCATCCTGTATTTTATGCAGATCGGCAAGTTTAAAACTCCTATCTAATTCTACCTGGTAGATTTTCCTGACCTGGTGTTTCGGATGAGTTAACTTTTTAGCCAGGTCACCATCATTGGTGAACATCAATAATCCGGTGGTATTTCTATCCAAGCGACCAACAGGCACTAATCTGGCATTGCTTGCACTGGCTATGAGTTCCATAACAGTGCGTCTGCCCTTTTCGTCCCTGGTGGTGGTAATAAAATTCTTTGGCTTGTTCAAAAGAATATATTCTTTCTTTTCGGGAGTTATTAGCTGGCCGTCAAAACGCACAGAATCATCCATGCTTACTTTAAAACCCATCTCGGTAACAGTTTTGCCATTTACGCTTACATTGCCGGCTGCAATCAGTGTATCGGCTTCTCTTCTGGAACAGATGCCAGAATTGGCAATGAACTTATTAAGGCGTACAAGCTTTGGTTGGTCAAGGGGTACTTCCTTTTTGTTCGATTCTGGTTTCCGACCGAATGAAGTTCTATTTCTTCCGGATTTCGATCTTTGTTGATCCTTATATGATTTTGATTGTCTTTTTCCTTTTTTCATCAGCGAAATATAAATGAGTCTATCTGCACTATGGCAATTGAGATTCATCAGATAGCTCAATGGTCGATTGCCTTTCCCGGTTTAAAACAAGTTTGGTAACATCGGGCCTTGAATAGTGTCCTGCAGGATCGAAATTCTGTCGTTCCTCATAAACCCGTTTGAAATCAAGTATTTCATGAAGGAGTCCTTCCTCCCCGGTAACCGGAGGAAGTATCCATTCCCCATCAGGGCCTGCAATACAAGATCCTCCGTTGGCTAAAACTTCTGGAGCTTTTTCCAATATACGTTCCAAATGAGGGGTCTCTGCGGGAAAATCTTTTTTCCTCATTAAGGAAGAAACTGAAATTGCATAACTTCTTGATTCTCTCGCAATAAAACGAGTGATATCTTCTGTATTACGATCGCTACCCGGCCATACTGCTATATGAAGATCTTCTCCTAATCCATATAGAGAGGCCCTAACTAGTGGCATCCAGTTTTCCCAGCAATTCAAGCCTCCAACAGTGAATTTCTTAAGTCGATGCACACGCAGGCCATGGCCATCACCTTGAGCCCAGGTTAACCTTTCGTCATAAGTGGGTTGTAATTTTCTGTGCACTGATTGAATAACCCCTTTCTGATCTATAAAAATCAATGAACAATATAAACTATGACCCCCCCTGTCTTTTGGCCTCTCAATAATACCCAGATATAAAGCCATATTATGTTCATTGGCCAATTTGCATATTTCATCTAGATCACCCTCCTCGATACAAATTGAATTATCAGCATAATGTGCATGGAGTTCCTTGTTCACACCCAGGTCCCATGCTGCTCCTTCAGTATAGGCCAACCAGAACGGATACCCTGGTAAAAAGGCCTCTCCAAAGATTAGCAGTTCAGCACCTTGTTTTGAAGCCGATTTAATTTTGTCCAAAACAATCTCAATAGTTGCCTTTTTTTGTAGCCAGATCGGTGCTATTTGGGCCAATGCAACTTTTAACTGATTCTTCATGCCAAAATTCTGTTTAGTACAAGGTCTACATCGATCAAAAGTATGCTGAATACCCCTGAAACTATAATAAATTTAAGAATGTTGTGAAGCCATACATAGTGTTTCTTTGAGGTGGACTTCCACAATAAAAAAAGGAATAAAATAAGCAGAAAAATACTCCCGATAAAGTACAGATACATATAACCAACATCAAATGAGTAAATAAGGAGCAAGGCTGGGAGCAAGGTCAACAATATAAGCGTGCTTACTATTGTTTTCGAAACACCTGTTCCGTATATGATAGGTAAAGTCTTATAATCCTGTGCCAGATCACCCGCCATGCTCTCCATATCTTTTATCATTTCTCTTACTAATATCAGGAGAAACAAATAAATAGCGTGGACAAAAATGACAGTCTCGAAGTTCTTGTAGTAAACGAAGACGGCAAAAAACGGGGTGATGGCCAAGGTAGCTGAGACAAAGTTCCCAAGAAATGGTATGCGTTTAAGTTTATGGGAATAAATCCATATTCCAAAGATATATGCAGAAAAAAACAAAACTGCCCGGAATGAAACATAACTGGCAAATAGAGCAGAAAGGAAATTGAGGGTGAAGTATGTGCTCAATTTGGTACGCTGGCTAACCAAACGATCGAGCATGCTTTTTCTGGGCTTATTTATCAGATCTTTTTCCGAATCGTAAAAACTGTTTATAATATAGCCCGCTGCAATAACCATAGAAGATACGAGGACAATAATAAAGAGATTTATATCAAGGATAACCTCTCTTAAAGGAAGATCGGGTGCAATTATATATATAGAAGCTAAGTATTGAGCCAGGGCTATTACAAGGATATTATATCCCCGGATAATCGAAAAAAGGCTCAAGCATTTTAATAGCAGGAGTCTGTTCTTTCTGCTGAGCATTAAGTTGCAAGATTAAAAGGTGTAGACTACCTCCAAATGATGTCCTCTCAAGGTCTTTCTGGCCTTTTCCAGATCCTGTGTAAATCCAAGGATATATCCTCCCCCACCGGAACCACAAAGTTTTAGGTAATAATCATTTGTCTCGATCCCTAATTTCCAAAGTTTGTGAAATTCTTTGGGTATCATTGGTTTAAAATGATCGAGTACTACGTGGGATAATTGCTTTAAATTGTTGAATAAAGATTTCACATTACCATTTATAAAATCTTCAACACAGGCATCAGTATGTTTGATAAACTGATCTTTAATCACTTTTCTGAAACCGTCTTGCTTCATTTTTTCCATAAAGATCTGTACCATAGGTGCCGTTTCTCCCGTAGTGCCACTATCTAGTAGAAAAACTGCCCCTTTGCCCTCCCTGTTCTGTGAAGGAATACTCGTAGATTCAATATTATCTTGTGAATTGATCAGGATAGGCAAGCTCAAATAACTATTTAACGGATCCAAGCCTGAAGATTTGCCATGGAAATATGATTCCATACTTCCAAAAATTCGTTTTAGTTTCAACAACTTTTCCCTGGTGAGATTTTCCAGCACTGTAATTCTATTATTAGCGTATTTGTCGTAGATAGCGGCTACTAAAGCGCCACTGCTACCAATACCATACCCCTGAGGAATAGAACTGTCGAAATACATTCCATTGTCAACGTCTTGCTTTAGCCGATCCAGATCAAATGTTACAAGCTCTGGCTGCTCATTTTGAAGTTTTTCCAGATAGCTAACGAAATCCTTAAGTTTCTGGTTAGATCTTTTTGCCTCTTCAGATGAAAAGTCATCGGCCTTTAATGCTCCTTTGAAAAAATTATAAGGGATCGAGAGACCTTTGGAGTCTTTGATGATACCGTATTCTCCGAAAAGCAATATTTTGGAATAGAAAAGCGGGCCCTTCATGCAATTTCAAATGTTTGTCAAAACTACAAAATATAATCTAAAGGCCAGTTTATAAGGTAATTGATAATACCAATACAAAGATCAACAGATCAAATTATATTCAATACAACAGGTAATATTCAATTAAGAAACCATTACAGCACCTGGTCCGACCCCGTCTTTAATTACGCCTTCCCTATCACAAAACTCAATGAGTTCTTCTTGGATAAACTTATTAACCTCTGTAGATTCACTGTCCGGAAATAGGAGGTGTACATTGGCACCAGCGTCGAGCGTGAAGCATAAATGTAATCCAGTCTGGAGCCGAAATTCCCATATCTTTTGAATGATAGCCACTGTGTTTGGCTGCATAAGCAGATAATATGGAATACTTGTCATCATCATGGCGTGTAAACTCAAAGCTTCACTTTCCACGATCTCTATAAAATGATCCAGATCCCCATCTTTAAGGATAGCTTTCATTTCAGTGAGATTGTCAGAAGCCTGTTCAAATCTTTTTTCTGCGTAGCGGTGATCAACCATCAGTTGGTGTCCAGTACTACTGCTTACAGATTTTCTACCACGGTCGACCAGCAATATAGTGTCGTGATACGATTCAAAAACCGGATGTACTTCAAATGGATATACAATAGCATAAAGATCACTGCTACCATCGAACATGCTGTGATCGCCCCAAAACATCAAAGGGCCTTGAATACTTCTAGACGCACTGCCAGATCCCAGGCGTGCCAGAAATGAGGCCTTTTTCATAAACAGTTCTTGGTCTATACCTGTGTTCATATTTCTTTCCATTTCGGCAAGACAAAGAGCCAATGCAGCAAAGCCGCTGGCAGAAGATGCTATGCCGCTACTATGGGGAAACGTATTGGTCGTTTCAATTTTAAAGTGAAAATTTTTTAAAAATGGCAAATAGGGTTCTACCCTGGTCAGAAAGTCTTCAATCTTCGGCTTAAAATCAGGGTTGGGCTTTCCATCGAAAAACACTTCAAAAGAAAAATTCTCATCTTCCTTAATTGGAGAATAACTTAAGGTAGTGTTCGTAAGGCTTTTTTGGAGTGTAAAACTAAGGGATGGATTGGCTGGTATTTGCAACCCTTTCTTTCCCCAATATTTGATCAGTGCGATGTTACTGGGCGCTTTCCAGTTAATCTTGCCAGCCTCAATAGTTATTGGATATTCTGGAAGGATGAAGTTGAGTTCCTTCATAAATTTCACAATTTGAGCAAAGATAGTTGTTACACCGCTTTAGCCTTAAACGAATTAAAATAAATTGTAAATTTAGTACAGATTCACCCTCCTGTACTTGAGAAAGATATCCCTTAATATCGCCATTTCTGTATTCATCTGCCTCCTGGTAGGATTCCTTTCCGGATTTGCTACACAAAGTTCGGTGGATACATGGTACACCACTTTAAATAAACCATCTTTTAATCCTCCTAACTGGGTTTTCGGACCTGTATGGACAATCCTCTACATAATGATGGGTGTTGCGGCAGGATTTGTCTGGTCTAAAGGCCTGCATCATCTATGGGTCAAGACAGCTTTGTACCATTTCAGTTTTCAACTGATCTTTAATGCACTATGGAGCGTGGTTTTCTTTGGTTTTCACCAACCCTTTTGGGCATTGTTAGTAATATTAATTTTGCTTGCCCTTATTCTACTTACCATAAAGTCTTTTAGTGTGGTTAGTAAAACTGCTGCCTATTTGATGATACCCTATTTCCTATGGGTATCTTTTGCAGTCTTGCTCAATTATAAGATCTGGGTATTGAACTAGCTACACTCCTCCAAATTATAGGGAATTTTATTTTTACTCATTCAGAAATTTCAATAAGAGTTCTTACTGTTCTCAAATTCCTGGTGGTGGCTTCCACTTTTAATCTGTTCTCAAAAAAGTTGTTATTGCATTTGGCCTTACCGTAGCCTTTCAGGCAACGTAGATAAATACATTCTGGTGTAATCTTAAACTGTTCGTTCTCAAAATATTCCAGCTCCAATTGACGAACAAGATCTATAGAAGGCTGCTGACATAGAAACACAAAATAAATTTGCTTGTGGTCGTTCTCATCTACTGAATTATAGGGATTTGCAGAAACAATGTCTATGAATTCTTCTCGTTGACGGGTCCAGGTACCAACATCGAAATCGTATTCCTTTCGGATCTCTTTATTAATTCTTTCACTGATCTGATCAGAGCTTAAACCTTCTACATCGAATACCAGATTACCACTTTGTATATAGGTCCTTATATTGAAAAAGCCCAATTTTTCAAGAATGTCTCTCAAATCTGCCATTTTGATCTTCTTCTGACCACTGACGTTGATTCCTCTTAAAAGAGATATATAAGTATCCACAGATCTTTGTATTTCAGACCAATATAGTTAATCGTTCCAATAAAATTTCCAGATTATGAAGTCTGAAATAATTCGTTTACATTTATCAACCGTGCAATAGAATTGCAAAAAGTTTCTAAGCTTACTATATGGACCAATTTATTCTTGCCCTTGACCAGGGTACTACAAGTTGCCGTGCCCTTGTTTTTGACAAAAACGGTTCAATTGTTTCAACTGCTCAGAAAGAATTCACACAGTATTTTCCAGAACCGGGTTGGGTAGAACACGATGCTATGGAGATCTGGTCTACCCAGCTTGTGATGGCCACAGAGGCGGTAGCCAAAAAAGCCTTGGAAGCAGATCAGATCTCAGCAATAGGCATTACCAATCAACGTGAAACGGTAGTAGTCTGGAATAAGAATACCGGGGTTCCGGTTTACAATGCTATTGTATGGCAGGACAAGAGAACGGCTGCCTATTGTGATCTACTTAAAGCTGAAGGAAAAGGACCTATTATTCGCGAGAAAACAGGCTTAGTGATCGATGCATATTTCTCAGGAACGAAGGTGAAGTGGATCCTGGACAATGTGGAAGGTGCCAGGGAAGAAGCTGAATCCGGTAACCTATTAATGGGGACTATAGACACCTGGCTCATATGGAACTTAACCAAAGGTGAACTCCATATAACCGATGTCACCAACGCTTGCAGAACGCTGTTTTTCAACATCAATACCTTGAATTGGGATAAAGAACTACTTGAACTTTTCGATATACCATCGAGCATGCTACCCGAGGTTAAACAGTCAAGTGAAGTTTACGGCCATACCAGCGGCAAGTTGTTCGCCAAGCGAATACCCATCGCTGGGATAGCTGGCGACCAGCAAGCGGCTTTATTCGGGCAAATGTGTACACAACAAGGGATGGTAAAGAATACTTATGGTACAGGTTGTTTTATGCTTATGAACATCGGTGATAAACCCATTGTCTCTAAAAATAATCTACTCACATCAGTTGCGTGGCAGATTGATGGTAAGGCCCAATATGTTCTTGAAGGAAGTATTTTTATAGCGGGTGCCGTTGTTCAGTGGTTGCGAGACAGTCTTAAGATCATAAAGAATTCCGCAGACGTAGAAGTGCTTGCAGGCACTGTTGAAAGTTCGGGAGGTGTATATTTCGTTCCGGCATTTGCCGGTCTTGGTGCGCCACATTGGAACCAGCACGCCAAGGGTACTATTTTTGGGCTCACCAGGGGGAGTACCGATGCACATATTGCGCGGGCAGCCCTAGAGTCTATTGCCTTTCAAACGATGGATATTCTAAAGGCCATGGAGGCAGATTCGGGTATTTCTATCAAAGAATTACGTGTAGATGGAGGTGCCACAGTTAACAATCTTTTGATGCAAATTCAGGCCGACGTGTTGAATACAGAAACCATTAGGCCTAAAGTAGTTGAAACCACCGTTATGGGTGCAGCTTTTCTGGCAGGGTTGGCTGTGGGATATTGGGATAGTCTGGACGAGATCCAGGAAATCTGGCAAACTGACGTTCGATTTAAGCCCAGTGAAGATAGACGCCCGATAGATAAGGCAATTGAAGGTTGGTATAAAGCGGTGGATACATTACAATACTGGACAAATCAATCTTAGTTAAATTTTTATGACACCTTTTATTTCTGAGATAATTGGGACCTTCTTTCTCATGCTCCTGGGTTGTGGGGTAAATGCCAATGTGGTACTCAAAGATACCAAAGGACAAGGTACCGGATGGATAGTAATTACAACTGGATGGGCGTTGGCTGTTTACGTGGCAGTGGTGATTGCGGCACCCTACAGCGGAGCGCACATAAATCCCGCAGTAACTATCGGATTAGCTGCTGCAGGTGAGTTCCCCTGGAAGAGTGTTCCATCCTACGTTTTGGCACAGTTTATTGGCGCTATGCTTGCTGCGCTGATGGTATGGTTGAACTACCGGGATCATTTTAACAAGACAAGTGAAAAAGTCCTCAAACTGGCCGTATTTAGCACTATACCTGCTATACCCAATACCTTTCTGAACTTATTGGCTGAGATCACAGGCACTTTTGTTCTGGTTTTTGCCGTGCTCTATTTCACAGATGCCAGTATTGCCGATAGTGGAAATATTATTGGGCTAGGCTCCTTGGGAGCATTACCTGTGGCATTTGTGGTGTGGTCTATCGGACTTTCATTGGGAGGAACCACCGGATATTCTATTAATCCTGCTAGAGACCTGGGACCGAGAATCATGCACGCTCTCTTGCCTATCAAGGAAAAAGGTCACAGCAACTGGAATTATAGCTGGATCCCCGTTATAGGACCCGTGCTGGGTGGTGTATTTGCAGCTCTACTTAGTATTTTGCTCGGAGGCTGACGCAATAGCCAATGCGGCTATATAGGAGGAGGTCCAGGCCGATTGAAAGTTAAAACCGCCTGTGACGGCATCAATATTCAATATCTCTCCGGCAAAGTAAATTTGAGGATGTAGCTTACTGCCGAAGGTCTTAAAATCAAGTTGTTTTAGATCAACACCGCCAGCTGTCACAAATTCTTCTTTAAAAGTACTCTTCCCATTTACTTCAAATTCAGAAGCACAAAGTACAGACCCAAGATGCTCAAGGTTAGAAGTTCTCACATCTGCCCATCTGCAATCGGTTGCAATGCCTGCGGCCTTGACTAAATTGCCCCATAGTTTTTTAGGAATATCAAATGCATTGGTGCGAAGAACGGTTTTCTTTCCCTCTACTGATTTGATCTCGCCCAAAACTGCTACCACACTGTTGCTGTGATATTCAGGGATCCAGTTTACCTGTATTTTGAATTTATAACCGTAGTCAAAAAGTTCCCTTGCCCCCCAAGACGATAATTTTAAAATCGCCGGGCCACTTAGGCCCCAGTGAGTAATTAATATGGGGCCCTCTGCAATTAAATGCCCAGTTGTTCTGGATTTACTCCTTAATCCAACCGTGATGTCCGGGCTTGTAAGATTTTTTTTCAGAATTTTTACGCTCGCGTTGGTGCTAATACCCTGTAATCCGGATATTCTACTATCGTCAATATTAAAGCTGAACAAAGAAGGTACAGGATCTATAATTTGGTAACCCATTCGGCTGAGAATATGCCACATTTTCATATTGCTGCCTGTAGTCATTAATAGAAAACGCGAATTGTAGATCTGTTTCTTACAAACAATTTGCCATAGAGTTTCGGTTTTACCGTTGCTTTCATCCGGAGGAATTAGGTCTATAACGGCCGTATTCTTAATAACCTTGATCCCATATTTAACAACTTGCCCTAAAAAGAAATTGACAATGGTTTCGGAGGAATCGGTCGTAGGGAATATTCTACCATCGGCCTCGGTTTTAAGTTGGATTCCTTTATTTTCAAAAAAGGACACCGTATCCTTGCTGGAATGTCTGTAAAATGGCCCCAACATCTCTTTAGAGCCTCTTGGATAGTTCTCAATAAGATGTTCAGGTTGAAATTCGGCATTCGTTACATTGCATCGGCCTCCACCGGAAATTTTTACTTTGGAAAGTACATTTCTTCCCTTTTCCAGAATTGCAATTTTGAGTTTTGGCTGCTTTTCTGCAATATTTAGTGCGCCATAGAAACCGGCTGCCCCTCCACCAATAACAATAACATCGAACATTATTTTACCCGCTCGGGATAATCCGAAAAAATTCCATCTACCCCAATTTTCTTCATTTTCTCTATATCTTGGGGCTCATTGACAGTCCAGGTATAAACCTTGAATCCTGCCTTGTGAATTGCTTCTACGATGTCTTCATTCAATTGGCGATAATTCGGATTGATAGCCACTGCGTTTAGTTCTTCTGCTATCGGTATCGCTTCAAGCGGATTTCCCTCTGTAAGCACAGCCAGGTCTATTTCCTGATTTATGTTTCTAAATGATCTCAGTTCCTCCCAATTAAAACTCGAAATAACAAATTGATCTAGTGTCCAACCCTGATTTATCACATATCTCTCTATTATAAAATTGACGCGATCTGAAGTATTTGCACCCTTCAATTCAATATTGAGTTTGGTTTTTTTGTCAATTAGTCGCAATACCTCCTGCAACATGGGTATCTGATGATTTCCATCCAGTACTAACTGTCTGAGGTCAAAAATATTAAACTCTTCAATACTACCTCCACCATTGGTCAATCTCTCTACTCTTTCATCGTGAAATACCACAATTTCACCACTATCGATCTTAAATACATCTATCTCGATCATATCGACTCCAAGATCAAGAGCTTTCTGAACGGATGCTAGTGAATTTTCAGTTTCATGGCCCATGGCACCTCTATGACCTATTACCAATGGTTTATTAAACATATCCTGACAGGATTGCAGTACCATAGCAAGAAACAAAAAAACAAGAATAAATAGTCTTCTCATGAAAAGCAATTTGTTAAAATTGGAGAACTCTACGAGGCGCTAAAATACAATTTCAAAGTAAAACTCCGATCTCATTTCAAGACTATGGCAAGTAGTTTATAAGCAATGGTTTTTAAATTATCTTCAGTAACAAGTTAATTTTTTGTCAATATGATAATTATAAATTAATATCTTTGTGATATTATCAACCAATTAACAACTAAACTATGTTTACTAAACAAAATTTAATTGCTACTCTAGCAGGAGCTGTTACCATGTTTATCATTGGCTATCTGATTTGGGGGATTGCTCTTGTGGATTTCTATGAGAGCCACACCATTACTAATGTAATGCCAGAGATGCCAGATTTTGGTTTTCTGGTCTTAAGTCACATTATTGGTTCTTTTGCATTAGCGGTCATTTACGGTAAATGGGCCGGTGGTAATTACGGAGGAGGTTCTGGTTTCAATTTCGGAATCTGGATAGGAATTTTTGCAGGGATTTCCTATGCTTTACTTTGGTATGCAACAGCAGATCTCATGGATCTGACAGGACACTTGGTAGACGGTGTTGTCAGCAT
>JAAUYH010153329.1_pt1 | contig 10813 bp, 6 predicted proteins | sample 7278061 | NCBI WGS metagenome assembly JAAUYH01 (sample SAMN14350203, study PRJNA611818) | marine sediment metagenome | isolation source: surface marine sediment (0.6m) | place: French Polynesia: Moorea | collected 2018-08 | reverse complement strand
TCTTCCTTTCCAACGGTGCTCTGCCGGATAACGTATTCATACGGGCTCGACTCCCAGTGCGCGTCCGGGCCATCGCCGTAGACGGTGGCCCGATAGCTTCGATCGCCGTCGAGGAAGCCTAGCGGCAGTGAGAGGCTGCGAGCTTGCTCATCGGTTATCGCACCGATGTACCAGTCGTCGCCGCCGCGCTCCTTGCGCGCAAACGCGACGAAGTCACCGACCTCACCCGCCAGCGCGATGCTCTGCTCCCAGTCCGTCGGCACGTCGACGATGAACTGGAAGGCGTCCCGATATCGCTCATAATTCTCACGCATATCGGGGACCATCTGGATCGGGCTGTAGATCGTTACGTACAACGCGAGTTGTTTCGCCAGCGTCGTCTGTACTCGCCTGGGCTTATTGTCGATCTCGAAATCGAGGTCGAAGACGCCGGGCGTGAAGTCCATCGGTCCGGCCAGTAGTCGCGTATAGGCGAGCATGACTTCATGTTCGGGCGGGTTGCCCGGGTTGCCCCAGACGTTGAATTCCTGTCCGCGCGAACCCTCACGTGACAGCCAGTTGGGATAAGTGCGGCGCAGGCCCGTGTCCTTGACTGGTTCGTGCGTGTTGACGCTGATACGACGCTGCGCCGCCTTCCGGATATTGGTCAGGTGATGACGAACGGCGAACTGGCCATCCTTGTGCTCGAGGTGCGTCTGCCCTTCTTCGTCAACGCGTTTCAAAGAGCCGGTGCGGCCGACGTAGCCTGTCTTGACCTGCCGGACGGCGTGTCGCTCGAGCAGGTCGAGCGCCTCATCCATCTGCTCCTCGTAGTGCGTGACATGCCCGCCGGTCTCATGGTGGCCGACCAGCCGCAGGCCTTTCTCACGCGCGTACCTCGCCACTGCTGCAAGGTCGAAGTCCGGCGCCGCCTTCGTCAGGTCCTGGGTCGGCTCGCCTACGTAGTCGCCGTCCCAACCCACGTTCCAGCCCTCTACCAGGACACCGTCGATGCCGTACTCGGCGGCGAAGTCGATCTTCGCCTTCGCTGCGGCGGTGGTCGCCGCGTGGCGTGGACCGCTGCTCCAGGTGCCGAGCCCCCGATGGATCTCCCACCAGATGCCCGCGTACTTGCCGGGCTCCACCCACGACACGTCGCCAAGCACGTTGGGTTCATTGAGGTTCAGAATCAGGCTGGAATCGAGCAACCCCATTGCAGACCGCGCCAGCTGGATCGTACGCCACGGCGACTCAAACGGTAACGAGACCTTGGCCTTTGTGCCGTCCGACCACGGGCGCAGGTCAACATCGAACTGACCGTCGCCGGCGGCGATCAGGCGGTAGGCCGGATAGTCGACAAGAGCCGCCTCGTGCAGGGAAAGGTGCGCTCCATTGTCGAGGCGCAGCGTCATCGGCGTGTGCGCCGTCGTCACCTCGTCGATCGCGGTCGCCTGGTATAAGTGCTCATACCCCTCGTGGCCGTCCCCGGTCTGCCAGAACGCTGTCCCGGCACGGTTGATAACGAACTGAGTCAGCTCATCGATCGTCCGGATAGCGAGACCGTCCTGCTCGGGAATCTCATAGCGAAATGCGAGCCCGTCGTCGAAGACCCGTACGTGGACCGCCATCTCGAATTCGGCGAAGCGCAGCGAGTAGACTGCTTCGTTGTAATGATCGCGGACAAACCGTCGCTCGCCCCAGGGCTGCTCCCACGTCGCATCGTTGGACCTGCGCGCCACATCGATCCGGCTCAGTCCCCTGGAGAAGTTGTCGCTATCGTCCGTTGTTAAGCCCAATCTCGACTCGGCGATGATCTCCTCGTCGTCGAGCGTGACGGTGTAGACCGGATAGCGGCCGGACGGATCTTCCGATTGGGCGAAAGAAAGCTGGAATTGAATGCTGCCGTCCGGCGAACTGACGCCCTCCGCCCCTGCCGCCAGCGACAGCATTGCGAGCAGGACGCCGATACCGAGCCTCACGCAGGCTCCGCCCTGCAGTGATGATTGATGTAGTCACGATGATCGGGCATGACGCTCGCCGCTTCTCGCATGACGCGCCGGAGGCCTTCGAGACGCGCCGCTGCATCGACATGACTCCTCTGGTCGGTCAGCGGATCGTAGCGCTCAGGCGTGACAAACTGGCCGATGAATACGGCCAGCCAACTCGGATTCTGGAACAGCTCGATACCGGTAGAGACAAGGCGACCGTATGACCGGAAGTGGTCGATCTTGTATTGCAGGCTGTCCGGGATCGACATCGATGCGCAGTACTGCCAGAGCGGCGAATCATCTCGTTCCGTCGCGCAGTAGTGCAGGATCAGGAAATCGCGAACCGTTTCGTATTCGGCCTGCGTCAGGCGGTTGTACTCGTCGATGGCCAGCGGATCGAGATTGCGGTCGGGGAACAGGGCCAGCAATCGGGTGATGCCCGTCTGGATCAGGTGCAGGCTGGTCGACTCCAGCGGCTCCATGAAGCCTGCCGAGAGGCCGATGGCCACGACATTCCTGTTCCAGAATTTCTTGCGTCGGCCGGTCTTGAAGTACAGGAAACGCGGGTCAGTGATCGGATCGCCGTCGAGATTGTCGAGCAGCGTCTGCGCCGCCTCGTCCTCGGAGATGAACCGACTGCAGTGCACATAGCCGTTGCCAATGCGGTGCTGAAGCGGGATGCGCCACTGCCACCCGGCCTTGTGCGCTGTCGAACGGGTATACGGCGTGAACTCTCCGCCGTGCGTGCATTGCACCGCCACTGCCCTGTCGCAGGGCAGCCAGTGCGTCCAGTCGACGTAGCCTGTCTCAAGCGCATCCTCGATGAGCAACCCGCGAAAGCCGGTACAGTCGACGAAAAATTCCGCTGCGACGGAATCGCCATTGTCCAGCGTCACCGAAAGCACGTTGCCCGTCTCCGGGTCCAGCTCGACGTTGTCGATCTTGCCCTCGATCCGGGTGACCCCGAGATTCTCGGAGAACTCACGCAGGAAGGCCGCGTACATACCGGCGTCGAAGTGGTAGGCGTAGTCGAAGGTCGACTGGACCATGCGTGGGTCGCGGGTCGGCCGGTCGAACTTGCAGTCGCGGGCCGCGACCCATGCCATGCAGTGATCGTCCAACACGCTGGGGTCGCCGTTGGCTTTCGCCCGCAGCCAGTGATGGTGCAATGGCACCATATCGAATTCGGCACCGTACGGCCCGAACGGGTGGAAGTAGGTGTGCCCTTCACGGGCCCAGTCGACGAACTGGATGCCGAGCTTGTAGGTACCCTGTGTCCGTCTCAGGAAGTCATACTCATCGATGCCGAGGCGCTGGTTGAACAGCCGTATCGGCGGGATCGTCGCCTCACCGACGCCGACGGTACCGATCTGGTCGGATTCGACCAGTGTTATCTTGCAGTCCCCGCGGACCGCATTCGATAACGCGGCTGCCGTCATCCAGCCGGCAGAACCGCCGCCGATGACAGCAATGTGCCTTAGGCTGTCGCCCGAATTTCCCATCGATCCCCCCGCAGGCCGGTACGCAACGGCCTGTCATCAGCAGCCTGGCGAACCCCCTCGCCCAGCCGTTTTTCAGTTTAGCAACAAGGGCTTCCGTGTCACCGATGAATACGTATTCAGTACCGGAGCCTTCAGCGACTGTCTAGAATACCGGTGGGGGTATAGACTGCAAGCGTCCGTTTGGCATGCTGTTTTGCCCGCCGTGAACCGGCCGGTCATTGCTAAAGGAGCTAACATGTTCAAGCGTCTTGCCTGCGCAGCAGTCACTGCGATCTTCATCACGAGCCCCCTGTTGGCCACCGAGATAGAGCGGGTAGAGCCCCCGTTCTGGTGGCAGGGATTCGAACACACGGAGTTGCAGCTCCTCATCTACGGAGAGGGCATCGGAGAGTTCGAACCCTCTGTCGACTACGATGGCGTCACGCTTGCTCGCGTCGAGAAGGTCAAAAGCCCGAACTACCTGTTCGTGTACCTGGCGATCGATGCGTCAGCGGAGGATGGATGGCTGGACCTGGTGTTCACCAACGGCTCGGAGACGATCGACTACCGCTACGAGCTGCGCGAAAAGAACCCGGACCCCGCGTACACGGAAGGCTTCTCGCAGAAGGACGCGATCTACCTGCTGATGCCGGATCGCTTCGCCAATGGCGACACCAGCAATGACGTCAGCGAGAAACTCGGTGATGTCCTCGACCGAGACGATGACTACGCGCGGCACGGCGGTGACCTCGCAGGCATCGTCGAGAATCTCGATTACATCGCCGATATGGGATTTACGCAGATCTGGATCAACCCGATCCTCGAAAACCGCGTTGCGCGAGCCTCGTATCACGGCTATTCGACGACCGACTACTATCTCGTGGATCCGCGCTTCGGAACGAACGAGCAGTACCGTGAACTGGTGAGCACGGCACGCGACAAGGGCGTGGGAATCATCATGGACCTGATCGTCAACCACATCGGCGACGGTCACTGGTGGATGGACGACCTGCCGACGGATGACTGGCTGAACTTCCAGGACGAGCGGACGATCACAAGTCATGCAAGGACGGTCAACCAGGACCCTTACGCATCCGATTACGATCGAATGATGCACGTCGAAGGCTGGTTCGACACATCGATGCCAGACCTGAACCAGCAGAACCCGCTGCTCGCAGACTACCTGATCCAGAATGCGATCTGGTGGATCGAATACGTTGGCCTGACCGGTATCCGGCAGGACACCTGGCCTTACCCGTATAAAGGCTTCATGTCAGAGTGGGCGCGCAGAATCATGGAAGAGTACCCCCACTTCAATATCGTCGGCGAGGAATGGAGCCTGAACCCGGCCATCGTCTCCTACTGGCAGCGCGGCAAAGAGAATCCCGATGGCTACGTCTCCTACCTGCCCAGCGTTTTCGATTTCGCATTGCAGGACGCATTGGTTGCGTCGCTGACCGAGGAGGTCCCGGACTGGGACAGCGTCTGGAAAAAGACCTACGAGTCGATCGCCAACGATTTCATGTTCCCGGATCCGAGCAACATCGTGATCTTTCCGGACAACCACGACATGGATCGGATCTATACGCAGCTCGGTGAGGACTACGACCTGTATCGCATGGCGATGGTGTTCTTCGCGACGATGCGGGGCATCCCGCAGTTCTTCTACGGCGACGAGATCCTGATGTCGCATACCGGCACCAGCAGCCACGGCGCACTTCGCATCGACATGCCGGGCGGATGGGAAGGCGATGATCGCGATGCCTTCAGCGGCGACAACCTGTCGGATGACGAATCGCGAGCACAAAACCTGGTTCGCAAGCTGCTGAACTGGCGTAAGTCCGCCGATGTCATTCACTCAGGCGCTTACATGCACTTCGCACCGATCAAGGACGTCTTCGCGTACTTCCGGTATGACGACACCGATACCGTCATGGTGGTTTTCAACCGCAGCGACGAGACCGAGACGCTTGGGCTGTCCCGATTCGCCGAACGATTACAGGGCGCCACCTTCGGCACGGATGTGCTGAGCGGCAAGCGGTTCAGCATGAAGAAACAGCTGGTGCTCGAGCCCCGCTCGGTGCTGCTGCTCGAACTCGAATAACAGCAGCGATTATCCTGTGGAGCCTGTGATGACGAGCAGAACGACCGGTGTGACCAGCTGATGGCGTTTCGACTGATTGCCGCAGCCCTGCTGCTGACGAGCGTCGCGGCAAGGGCGGACTTTGGTGACTACGAAGACCATGCCCTGCTGGGGCAGTCCCTGCTCGTCGAAACGACGATGGGCAGCATGAGAATCACCGCCGTCGATGACTCGGCCTTCTACGTGCATTACGTCGAAGACGGCGTTGCGCAGTTGCCGTCCTTTGCGCTGGCCGGCATCCCCGACCCCCAGGCGACGGCGTTAACGGCAAACGAAGACGCCATCGAACTGGTCATCGATGGGCTGACGGCGACGGTGACCCGGTCACCCGTCACGGTGAGCTTCAGCAGGAACGGTGAACCGCTGGTCGCCGAGGAACACGGCTACTTCAACACAGAGACGCTGCGCGGTTTTCGTTTTCACCTCGACGACGACGAGAAAATCATGGGCGGCGGCCAACGCGTGCTGGGAATGGACCGGCGTGGCAATCGTCTGCCGCTCTACAACCGGGCGCACTATGGCTACGAGACACGGTCCGAGCAGATGTACTACGGCCTGCCGGCCGTCATGTCCGATGATCGCTACATCATCGTCTTCGACAACAGCGCGACCGGGCATATGGACATCGGCAAGACCGAGCCGGATGTCTTGCAGTTTGAGGCGGTCGGCGGACGCACGGCTTACCTCGTCGTCGCGGGCGACAGCTACCCGGATTTGATCAACAACTACACGGACGTCACGGGTAAGCAACCGCTGCCGCCGCGATGGGCCTTCGGAAATTTCGCGTCGCGCTTTGGTTATCGCACCGAAGCCGAGACGCGCAATGTGGTCCGGCGCTACCGCCGCGCCAAGATTCCTCTCGATGCCGTCATACTCGACCTGTACTGGTTTGGCCCGGAAATCCAGGGCTTTATGGGTAATCTCGACTGGGACAGGGATGCGTTCCCGACGGCAGAGGATATGATCGAGGATTTCCAGCAGGACGGTATCCAGACAATCACGATTACGGAGCCGTTCGTACTCAAAGCGTCGACAAACTGGGAGTCTGCGGTTGAGAATGAGGCGTTGGCATTGAGTGTGACCGGCGAACCCAGGCGCTTCGACTTCTACTTCGGCAATACCGGCCTCATTGATGTGTTCAACACGAAGGCGCGTGACTGGTTCTCAGACTTCTACACGCGTCTGTATCGCCAAGGCATCACGGCGAACTGGGGCGATCTTGGCGAACCCGAGGTGCACCCGTCCGACACGCTGCACTACGTTAGCGACGTGGACATGATTGCCACCGCCGATGAACTGCACAACGCGTACGGTCACCGGTGGGCGCAGATGGTTTTCGAGAATCAGCTTCTGCATGACCCGGACGCGCGACCGGTAGTCATGATGCGGTCAGGATTCGCGGGCACCCAGCGTTACGGCATGATTCCCTGGACCGGCGACGTCAATCGTACCTGGGGCGGGCTGAAGCCCCAGGTCGAGCTGAGCCTGCAAATGGGGCTGCTCGGACTCGCCTACACGCATTCGGACCTCGGCGGCTTTGCGGGCGGCGAGACCTTCGACAAGGAAATGTACATCCGCTGGCTGCAGTACGGCGTATTCCAGCCGGTGTACCGACCGCATGCGCAGGAACACATTCCCCCGGAGCCGGTCTTCCACGACCGCGAGACCCGCGAGATCGTTCGCGACTACATAGAACTGCGCTACCGGATGCTGCCTTACAATTACACGCTGGCCTACGAGAACAGCATCAGCGGTATGCCGCTGATGCGACCCATCTTCTTTGAAGACGAGCGCCAGCCGGATCTGATTGACATCAAGGACACCTTCCTCTGGGGCGACGCGTTCCTCGTCAAGCCGGTGACCGACCCGGGATTGAGTGTCGTACCCGTGGACCTGCCGGCCGGCGTCTGGTTCAACTACTGGAACGGTGCGAGGGCCGAAGGCAATCAATCCGTTGCGACGCCGGTGACGCTTGAAACGATACCTGTCTACGTCAGGGCGGGTTCCTTCGTCCCGATGGTCCCGCTCGTCCAGACGACGCGGGACTACTCGAGCGAGGTTCTCGAATTGCGCTACTACGCGGATTCAAGCGTAGAGCAAGCAGACGGCATGATGTTCGAAGATGACGGTGCCAACGGGCGAAACCTCGAGCTCGGGGACTTCGAGATCCTCCGCTTCGCGGCGACTCACTCGGACGAGCTTGCCATCGAACTGACGCGCAGCGGTGAGTACAACGGCATGCCGCTTAAGCGGCAAATAGAGCTCGTTATTCACAACTGGATCGACAAGCCTGTCGACATTCGAGTCAACGATGATCCGGTCGAACTGAAGCGCCGACTGCGGCGCAAGGGACAGAGCGCCTCCTACGATGCGGACGAACGCCTGCTGTCAGTCCGGTTCGACTGGGATCATTCGCCCCTGACCATCACCGCCCGTTAACCACGATACGGAAGTGAACCCATGCGAAAACTGTTACCCATGCTGTTGCTGATACTCACGGCCTGTAGCGCGGAGCAACCCACTGAGATGGCTCCGGAACCCGCTACGCCGGCTGCCAAACCGGTCGTCTACCAGGTATTCACGAGGCTTTACGGAAACCAGGAGACGACGAACAAGCCCTGGGGGACAATCGAGGAAAACGGCGTCGGCAAGTTCGCCGATTTCACGGACCCTGCCCTGGCCAGCATCCGCGAGCTTGGCACCACGCATATCTGGTACACGGGCGTACCGCATCACGGCGTGATCCGGGACTACCTTGAGATCGGCATCACCGACGATGATCCGGACGTCATCAAGGGCCGCGCCGGTTCGCCGTACGCGGTTAAGGATTACTACTCGGTTAATCCTGACCTGGCCGTTGACCCGGCTAACCGTCTCGCCGAGTTCGAGGCGTTGATCGATCGCACGCACAAGCATGGAATGAAGGTCATCATCGACATCGTGCCGAATCACGTGGCGCGCAATTACGAGTCGATTACCAGGCCCGACGGGGTCGCCGATTTCGGCGCGAACGACGACACGAGCGTCGAGTACGCACGCGATAACAATTTCTACTATGTCGTCGGCGAGGACTTCAAAGTGCCGGAATCGCCCGACGGCTACGCACCGCTTGGCGGCGACGCCCATCCGCTGTCTGATGGAGCATTCGACGAGTCCCCTGCAAAGTGGACGGGCAATGGCGCTCGCTCCCCGCAGCCGGACTTCAATGACTGGTTCGAGACGGTGAAGGTCAATTACGGCGTCAGGCCGGATGGCAGCTACGATTTCGATGAATTGCCCGAGGAAGCACGGGGCTGGGACCACAGCGAGCACGCGGCCTTCTGGAGTGACCGGGACGTGCCGGACAGCTGGACGAAATTTCTCGACATCGCGCTGTACTGGACGGACAAGGGCATCGACGGTTTCCGCTACGACATGGCGGAGATGGTGCCGGTTGAGTTCTGGAGTTACATGAACTCGGGCATCAAGATGGCGAACCCCGACGCGTTTCTTTTAGCCGAGGTATACAACCCCGATCTGTATCGCGATTACCTGCAGCTCGGCAAGATGGACTACCTGTATGACAAGGTGGGCCTCTACGACACGCTGAAACCGATTATGCAGGGCACCGGCAGTACGGACGCGATCGCGCCGATTCACGCCGAAGTGTCCGACATCGCCGATCACATGCTGCACTTCCTCGAAAACCACGACGAGCAACGCATCGCCAGCGACGGATTCGCGGGCGACGCCGAGAAGGGTCGACCGGCCATGGTTGTGTCGGCGCTGTTGAGCCGCTCACCCACGATGCTGTACTTCGCGCAGGACGTCGGCGAGCCCGGCGACGGCGATGCCGGTTTCGGTGATCCGACCCGGACGACGATATTCGACTACTGGGGTGTGCCGACGCATCAGCGATTCATGAATGGCGGCCGTTTCGACGGCGGCGCCTCGACCGAGGCCGAGAAAAAGCTTCGGGATTTCTACGTCCGGCTGCTGAGCTTCAGCGCCAGCAATGTCGCGATGACCGGCGAGTACGCAGAAATCCACTCAGCGAACCGGGAGTATAGCGACAGCTATGACGAAGCCGTCTTTTCGTTCGTCCGGTGGCAGGACGAGGAGCGGCTGATCGTCGTCAGCAACTTCTCGGCGGACGATGCGAAAACGCTGTCAATGACGGTGCCATCGGACATACTCGAGGCGTGGTCATTGCAGGACGGCAGTGTCGCGCTGACCGAGCAGCTCTATGGCGAGAACAACTCGGAACTGGTCGTAGCCGACGGAGCAGGCAGATTCGAACTGACGCTTGAGCCACTGGGTTCGGCGGTACTCCGGGTCGGCGACTGATTCAGCCGCCGCTGCAGGCTACAGAGGTGGCCGCACTCAACTGCCGTCCTGGCCCGGTGCATCGACGATGGTGAATTCCTTGCGCTCGAGGACGGTGCCGTTCATGTCAGTAACGAAGAACAGGTTCTTCCACGGACGACGGTAGCTTTGCTGGCCGATTGTCGAATACATCGTGATGTACTGGCCCATCCGGACGGTACGGATCATTGGCTGCTTGAGCTTCGCAAGCTTCCGTTTATTCGTCACGGACCCGGGCGTGACCGCCCATTGCAGCTTGATGTTGGTCACCGCTCCCTCGGGCTTACCGTTAACCTTGAGAATAAGCCCGTAGTTCGTTCCGGTCACGAACGGTACCGTGTCCGTTGTTACCAATTCCTGGTCCGTCACCATCGCCTTGTCGGTCTCGAATGTCGTGAATATGCCGTGATCGACGATCTCGACTGACAGTCCGTCGACCTTGTCGAGGCCGCTTGCGCAGGCCGTCAGGCCCAGTGCGGCAATCAGTACGAAAATGCTTCGGCTCATGTTCCCTCCACGGCGGCACAGTGCTTGTTCAGGTAGTCACGGTGATCGCTCAACGACGCAGCGCGGCTGGCAATCACCTGCCGCAGGCCGCCGAGAAACTCGGTGTTTTGCTGCTCACTGATACGCTCTGACAGCGGGTGGAACTGTTCGGGATAGATGCCCTGCCCGAGCATGACCTGCACCCACGCCACCTCCTTGAACAGGTCGCCGTCATCGTGCAGGATTCGGCCGGTTTTCCGGAACAACTCGATTTTTCGCGTCAGCGGCTCGGGTACGGACATCTCCCGCCTGTAGATCCAGAAATGGATATCGGTTCGTTCGTTCGCATGGTTGTGCATGACGATGAAGTCGCGGACGCTCTCAAACTCTTA
>JAAUYH010151677.1_pt1 | contig 10815 bp, 10 predicted proteins | sample 7278061 | NCBI WGS metagenome assembly JAAUYH01 (sample SAMN14350203, study PRJNA611818) | marine sediment metagenome | isolation source: surface marine sediment (0.6m) | place: French Polynesia: Moorea | collected 2018-08 | reverse complement strand
CCCTCGAGATGCCTAGCTCGAGGGCAATGATTGGAGGGGACGGTTCTTTGCTATACGATGCTTGGGAGAAATGCATGAGAGAGTTAAATGGACTAGCGACACAAGAACAAGAGAATGACAAGATCAGAACACATATCTCATGAAGAAATGAATTACTGCGCTCAATCGAACATACAAATGAAGCGAATGAATTTCAATGCGATAATTGCATCGCATTGGATCATTGGTGTAATCGATCGAGCTCAGTACCACAATCTTGTTGGAAGATTACGCTCTACAGTAAAATTTGAGTGGAGAGAAGTGAATGGAGGGAAACAGTCGATGAGAACACAAATGAGCGGGGGTGGTTTCAGTAGAGCGAGCGCGTAAGTTAGTTTGGCAACATAGAACATTATTGTAACGGATAGCGTAGAAAAGGGAGATTTAGATGCTTTCTACTTTGGATATAGTTTTAGATTTCGTATCGTCCACAATAATGATGAATGTAAAAACCAAGGAACAAGTTGGGGCAGCTGATAATGTTGGCCAGTACAACAAGAAACGAAATTGGATTACGTTAGAGTGGGTCGATAGATAAAAATAGAGATTTGTTTTGTACAGGTGGATGAACAGAAATCGACGTAGTCAGGACGTGAACAAGAAGAGTATGAATTATTGTGACGAATGCAGATTTCATCGTCAAAGCAAACAAATATGGAAACAATGCGATCGACCGATTGGCATGACGATTATGGCAATGATGATAGTAGTAACGTTGGGAAATTAAGGGAGGAAGGAAAAGAAACTAGGAAATCCCATCATCAAGTGGATTTTCGAATACAATTACCAACACTTGCAATACACTATCAATCGAGTCAAGTATAAAAAGCGCATCATAGTGTTGGTCATGGAAATGGGACAAACAGGGAAACGAAGAAAATGGCTTGAAAACAGGAAGAAAAATGGCACATTAAGTGAATGAGAAGAAAGGGGTAAGTGTCAATAGAAAGGATGAAAACAAGTGACATAGGATGAGCAGACACCGATGAGGTAGATAGGTTGATTTGAAAGTGAAAATGAAGCACAAAAAACAAGGAGGACGAATGTCAAGAAATACCAGTTGGGGAGTTGTTGTTAGATAGAATGGCAAAAAGGAACGTCCGAGAGCGTGATAGATAGATGGATAGAAGAAAGCAATAATTTACACTCGCACAATCTATAGCGCATACGAACACTCGCTCATGTCAAAGCAAAAACAAACACCAGCAGCATGAGTTTGCATGCTTGACAATTTCAAGGGTTACGTTTTCCTGATCGTACAGGACAGTACCTCAGTATAATGTCATGTAAAATACTTTTTCTGAGCAATAGGACTTGGGTGATCGAGGTTTCAAGGGATGTCCCAGTCAAGCTTTCCCTACGTCTTGCACGGAAGCTAGTACACTACAGTTCACTGCGGTACTGTCGTGTACCATGGTACGTACTGTACAGTCCAGTAACCACACTCGTTTAGTGTCGTTCCCTAGCAAGTCAGCTATTGCCATGATTACATCTTGATGGATTTCAACTTGCCAAAATGTACCGATCTTGCGTATGTGATACGATGATTCATATAACGTACTTCTATCGAGCGTTCTCGCGCTAGTTCAGTGTCATTCACTACGCGATTGCAATACTGTACCGTACTTTAGAATGAGTGTGTAAATTCTCTATCCAATGTCTCACATAGATCAGCAAGTCTACTCTGCTTCTCTACTAATCCTTGCCTTCAGACGAAATTTCGATTCGACTGCATCTTGAGCAATGCGTAGCGTGCCGCTGCCTTGCAGAATTCCGTAATTAGCACCGAGTCGTACCGTACTTCCCCACGTACAGTACTGTAAGTGGTCTCCAGTTCCATCCTTTTCAGCTTCCTAGTTAACTTCCCACGCCGATCAAAGTCCTCCTCACTCCGCTTCACTCCACCGCATCGCATCGCACCATGACCACCCCCACTATTCGCTCTTGTGTTGAATGCCACACTACCAAAACTTCACAATGGCGATACGGTCTAACTAAGCAAGGTCACAAGTCGTTGCTTTTGTGCAACGCTTGTGGGATTCGGCATCGACGTCGTGAAGGAGGCACTTCGATTACAAAACGACGTCGTATTTCTGCTAAGCGCGCACGTCAACGTCATCCTATCTTGCTGCCACCTTTACCCTCGCTGTTTCACTATCCTTCACCGCCACCTTCCACCTACATCTCTTCCGCTCCATCTTCTCCACGCTCTGTTCCAGTGCCACCCATGATGTTGCCACCTCTACTACAGCCCACTGTTGCACGGTCACCACTATCGATCAGCTCCTTGCTCAACTCCTAACTTTGTTGCATTCGACTGGTGCGGCCTTCCGTACACCATTCGCTCACACACACACACACACATACACATACATCGTAACTTACACTATAGTACAGTAGTGTAACCGAGCGCAAACACTAAACCAAATCTTGTTTCTTATTTCATTGTCTTCCACAACATAGCCTCTCCCTACCAAAGTTCCTTCCTTCATCCGCCCGTCGGCCGATTGGCGACGACTACATGAACCGAAAAAAGAATCTACGGAGTGCTGTTGTGCAGCTGCACAGAAAGATGAGATATAAGAGGCCGATCTGCGATCGTCCAATAAATAGTACGCCATCAAGGTGACGTCACACTGCTTCCATTCGCAGTACGTCAGTTTGCGCACCTGTATTTACCTACTCACAGTCAGTACAGTACTCCTTCCTCGGTGGTATATTTTACGCGATAGATCTGGACCGTCTGTGCAATCACTTATTCTGTGTTTCTGTCTTCCAACCTGATTGTAGGAATAAGGTTGGAAGACACCGTCTGCCTCTTCACATCGATTCACCACCCGCCTCTTGCTCGCAATCATCTCCATAATCATGCTTCGTCCTCGAATTGTCCTCTCTTGTGCCATGCTCCGCAAGGCGGTACAGCGCCACTTGACGATATCGCCAGTTCGAATTGATTCATGCCATCATTTTAGATTGACTGAGGCACAAACTAGAGCTGCGGTTACACTTTATATAAGCTGGCCCTGTTTTCCACTTTTCTTTGATACTTGCTTTATCAATCATATTTTCTTGAATTCGATCATCAATACAGAATCCGTATGAGATGTGAACTGCCCATTCGATCTAGCATTTTATTAATCAATGCTTTATCTATTCTATTCATTTTGAATTGGAGATACTGCAGCTCATCCCGAGATTCATCAGGTCCGCATAAATTTACTCTTGGTATGTACGTACATGCTAAATTAGAGGACTTATGAAACTTTTTTTCTAGCTTGTTATTCCACAAGTTCTTTTAATGCTCGATGGTACAACTATGTTATAGTACCGTACATCTATCCAGTGTACACGTGCACAGCATGCACAACAAGTTGGGCCGTGCACCACAGCGCCTCACAAAAATAGCGAGGAGAATGCTCACAGCATTTACGGAAAAGAAATCCCGGAATAGCTATGTGGGACTAAGTGAAAATGAAACTGATATGGTGGTCGATCAAAATTAGAAAACGAAGAATTAACGAAGCACAAAGTTGCTCTACGAAAATACGAGTAGAAAAGGTGAGCATGAAAATAGTGGGGCGCTAGAAATGCGGCACTTCCTCGCTGGTAGATCATGTGGATGAGGAATCCTGATGATCAAATGTGACGTAGGTGCCTAGTTCTACATCGAAACAGTTGAACCTTGGATAAGTGGTTAGTTTAGGACGTCGAAGTGACGAATTAGAATGAATAGATTGTTCGCATGACATAGGGCGAGGTTTAGATAAGCCAAACAGATATCGGATTGTGCTAACGTAACACAATCAAAACGATAGCCATCCAGACCACACCACATGTGTGGAGGAACCTCAAATTCTCTTTTCTCGATTTCTCGTCCATGACACAAGAAAAGGAGAGAAAGTTATGGAGAAGGTATGCTGTTTTGCGATGCATCGCTGGATTTTATGCATCAAAGTTATGAATTTGTATGATGATCTAATGACTCTTGCATTTCGATGGTCAGGACCAGTTTGAGGTCGCGTACAAAGAAATTGAAGTGTGAGCTGATCTGTACAAGTGGAAGCCGTAGTATAGAATTAGCACGTAGTACTGTACTGTACTGAACAGTACAGGTCATAGCCTGCGTCGAAGTGACTTCCCGTAGTCTAGTGTACTGTACAGTGCTGTACCGGTACCGTACATACAGTACACTTGACAAGTTCATCAAATTGAGAAAGAAGGATGACGTATAGAATAAGAAGATTTAGGTTTTCAAGTCAGGAGTGGAACAGTCCGATAGTGATTCATTGCATTCATTCTAAGGAACCTGAGATCTGTAGAGGTCAGAAAGTTACTGAATTATTGAGCATTGAGCATTGAGGAGGATTAGGGTAGGAAGGTAGATTTAATTACTGTACAGTACAGTCTAATGCAGTAAACAGTCAGATAGAAAAAACAAGATAAAAGTTTCAATAAAATAGGAGCTGAGGTAAATGTATGGCTCACTACTACACTATCTGAGATGTACAAAGACCAAGTTGCATTGCAAGCATAAAGGGTTTTAACGAATACCAGCGGAAGAAAAGGGGAAACATTTGGAAGGCTGTACAGTATAAATCCACGAATGCAAACGTGAAAGTGTTGTCTCATGGTAACAGATCCGTCGATCGAACCAATCAAAAGTGAAACGTCTTGCTGGCAAAAAAATCTCTCAATAATTGCTGCCATCCCTGTTTCTACGAGTTGTACATCCTAAATGCAGTCTTCACACCAATAACAAGGGCTTCAATGACGCCGTTGTCCATCCTATTTAAATTGCCTCCATCTTCGAACATCACACCATCGCAACAACTCACCTCTCCAACACATCTTTACTCACTACTCACTCACTCACTCACTCACCTACCTACCCACCGACCTTCCTACCTAGCTGCCGACCACCAACCCACACTTCTATCACCTTTCCCAACTTCGTCACCACCACCACCACCACCACCACCAAGACCATGTCAAGTTCTCACAGTCACCGTCATCACAGCAGCTCGAATAAGCTCGAATGTGCAATTTGCGGAAAACGAAGCACATCACAATGGCGTTTCATCGCACTAGACCCGAACGTTCTATCTTCTCGTTCTACTGGTGCACGAAGAATGCGAATGTGTAACAGCTGCGGAATTCGCGCTCAAAGGAAGAAGCGAGAAGCAGCTCAGGCACGACCGCCACTTTCCGAACGTCGCCCGCAGAAGATGGAAATTCAATATCTTTGCCAACGTCACTAGTCAAGCGACCGAACGGTTTGCATGGTTACGCCTACTCAATACACTTATATTAATCCAAACTAGTAACTCAACTTATTAGTAACACCACCATTACTACGGTTTTGGGTCTTATTGTACTGTACTGTAAAATCCAGTCCTTCTGCCTTGAACTTCATCTATCGGTGCTATTCTCGAGTCCTCTATACAGCAATTCAATCTTTTGCTCAATAATCCAACAGTGAATTAGCGTGTACGACGGGGCCGTACTTGACTGGCCTGTGGTTTTCGACTGCATACATTGTACTGTAACATGGAAAACACCTGCTGTCCAAATTGCGACTTGGTTCTTGACATGTCCTTTGAGGGTTCACCACAGCAGCATCCCTCATCCCTGTACCCACTCAGCACGAGATATCTCTGCGTCCAAAAAAACCCTCATGACCACACAGATCGATCATCAACTTCCTACGGCCATCAAAATGCGCACACCTCGTTCCGCCATGACTTTCAATTCGTCAGACCAGAGGACCGAGATCACTAATCATATTGTTACACCGTGATGTTCATTTTACACTTCTACCGTACCAATTTATACTTACGTCACACTCTTTTCTTACTGGCATCAACCAAGTTACACATAGAACAACACACGTTTCAGGTTGTTGTGCACCACTGGGGTGAGATTCGTGATCAAATCTGGCACATTGTTGCCATACCACTTGACACCATGGCCCTCCTCACTCATATCGCGCACCCATTGTCGCGCCGCCAGATAGCCACGCACACGAGTACAGAGCAGCTTGGCATAAAACACCGCAGGCACAATTGAGACACTGTTAGTAGAGCGGCAGAATGTGAAACATAAATGATACGTCAGCATTTGGATCTCATCTGCTTCGAAATTAAAATCGTCCCTAAGCAGTGTATACCGAACTGGTCGCGCTGTCCCCTGCACTGCGTTATGTGCGATGAGATAAAAGTCATAATTGGTGGAATGTGCGATCGTACGATCGACCACTGTGCCTGGCACACAGTTGCCACGCATATCTCGTGCTTCCCCGCTGGAAGGGAAGAATCTAGTGTTGTGCCGTTTTTGTAACACTACAAACGCTATTTTAGGGACATATTGTTCGTGCGTAATGGCTTGCCCAATTTCTGCCGCTTGGTTCTCAATTTGAACGATTTCCGTTGAACGCACCTCTGCGAATTGATTTTCTGCACAACCGTCTCGATACACCAAAAGATTGTGTGGCAAAATGCCCCACCGATTATGAAACTCGATTAACAAATCTCCAGCCATGCTTCCAACTTCTCTTATGTGGCTGTCTGTGGGTGCTTGCTTTCGGTACGTGCCACACCATTCACCACCTCGAATATCTAGCGAACCAACAACGCTTGCGACAGAATTTGCGTCTGGTCTGTTGCCAACCTTCGGTGGGTGACTCAGGGAAATACCAATAATCATGGTACGAATACCTTCGTCGCCAAATCGATCCAAGAGTGGATGGTAACTGTCAAATGGAATACGCCAGTTCATTCCTCCCAACTTTGCATTCATCTTCAGTATCACGTTGCGACAGTACAACTCTCTTGGAGCTTCCGCATGTTGCGACACTACGCATTGCGTGGGAATACCAAGATAAGTCTCACCAATGTTTTTGATGTGCACATAATCCGACTCTCCACAATCCTCCTTAATCACCATGAGGAGACGACACTTTTTGCCATGATTAGATTCATCTGTATTGCATTTGTCATACAAGACGATCATATCGGAGGCAACGGTTTGCTTGTATCCGAACCCTAATTTTGGCTCTTCCAATTTCATACCTACATCCCGAGCGGCGGTGATAATTGCCTGCACAAACTTTTTCACCTGACCTTTGGTAATGTCTGAAAGTACTAAGACACCCCAGTTATCAAGGTCTCCATTAATGTACGCAAGTCGTTGTCCTTTCACGGACCATGAGAGATCATTTGTTTCCTTGTCAACAACATCGATCCAACTATTCGCAAACTCCAATTTCGGTGGTTCTAGGATACGTCCTGTTATTGTTACAGCGTTACTATTCACTTTCACACCAAACGCTTCCATAAATGCACTGGTGCTGGCATTAACCCTGTCGAGCATGGCTTGAATATCATTCGAACGGAGAATTGGGTCTCTCGCTGCCATTTGAATCATCCTTCCCTGCATTTCTACTGGCATTCGCTTGCGTCGTAGTTGAGCTGGGCAGATCATTGCTTTCTCCAATGGAATGAGTGTATGCCCTTGTTTGCCTGACTGTAGGTCGAGGCATTGAAGATGGGGATACTTCAATGGCTCGCCATTTTCTTCGAAGTATGCGGCAACTGTTTGGCGTCTATCATCAGAAATATCAATGTCGCTCGCTGAATGTTCTGTGACTCTATTGAGTTTCCTTGGAAGTTTCTCTTTCGTCCCTGCGGCCGCATACGTGGGTTCCACGAGGATACCGCGCAATTCATTGTTCAAACGGCTTACTTGCTCACTCGTGAGACCATTTGGAAACATCGTTTCGTGGTCGCCAGTCGTTCCGGGGGTCCCAAATAATTCTACGGCGAACTCGTACACCGTTTGCTGTGTGTAGAATGTATTGTACGACACGTCAAATGAAAGATACAAACCATTGTCTTGTGCTTTGAAAGATTGGTAGAAACACGGCCACAATTCGCAACCTAGGCCTAGCTTAAGATTGTTCCTGACTGACTGTTCCGGTAGCATAGTGAATGACTTGCCCGTGTAAGAAAGCGTGCGCAGATGTTGTGTACGCATGATAATATCGAGACACTGAACAGATGAGCGTAGTGCACCTTGATCTTCGCTCTGTTTCGTAATGTACGCTTGAATATCATCCATGAAAATCTTGCCGACTAAAGAGAAATGGACTCGAATAAGCTCGCCTTCATCTTCGACGGCGAAAGCACTCTTGCCGAATCCAGGATCGCACGAAGAGTAGACATTCTTCTTGCCGTCATGTGCGAGCTTTGCTCCGTTCAGATCGTGTGCGTACTGCTCCTCAATCTTGCGAATAAGTCGAATACATCTTGGCATAGGTGGGGGTTTGTCATCAATTTTCAGACCTCGCCGTTTTCCTCTGCCACGACCTCGTCCGCGTCCACGTCCTCTCCCCCCACCGGAACTTTCATCTTCGACTTTCTCGAAGGACAAGTCGTAATGATGAAACACGAGGTTTCTCTTGGATTGAAAGTCAGCATTGTAGCTGTTTACCGTCAACTTGGTTTCTTTTCCTCTTGAACCATAGCGTTCTTCGCGCTTCACAGGCTGCAGTGTGGGATCGTTAGGATCGATCACGGGTCCTTCAGGTTCTCGTGGTCGAGGTCTACCACGACCACCGCCACGACCCCCACCACCACGACCGCCGCGACCGCGGCCTCCACGTCCACCCATACGCCCTCTCTTCTCACCACCGAAACCACCACCTCTGCCACGACCTCCTCCACCTCCACTGCTCCAACGGCCTCCGCCCCCACCACCCCCACCACCTCCCCAGCCATATCCACGATCCATCTCGAGATGAAATGATCAGATTGTCTTTTTTGATTCTTGATAGTTCCTGGTTGCGTTTACGTTTGTAGCGCTGAGAACGTGAAGGCAATATCTGCAGGCGAAACGGGCTTTATAAATACTCGTTTCCGCAGGGTAGGGCGATCAGATTAAGGAAGGCGTAGTAGGTGCTCATGTTTGGGTTACCATTTATATTAAGGTGGCCGTTAACAGTAACTTCGCACGAAGTTGCGTGATTCTGCTCTTGAGCAGAAGTCAAAGCATTGTGGGTGGAGTATTGCAACTGCTCCTGGAGCAAAGAGTTCTGCGTGCCGGCGGTCCGAACAGGGTTCCAGTTACAACGCAAAGAAAGGACGGATGGACAACGGACAGATTTTTTGTTACTGCCCAGGCTACAATCAGCCTCGTTCCAAGCCGCATCTTGGATATTTCAGAGTTGTTCCTCCTACTGCTCTCTCCAGGGGTGAACAAGGTCGAAATCTACGATTCGCAAACAGGCCGATATTTTCTTCCAGCTCATGTGATGACCCGCTTGGTCAGGTTACCGTTATTTCGAGCGGCATCGAAGATAGCGGAATCCTGCTTGTCAGCGAAATTGTGCAGCCCAGACACAATGGCCGGTAGTGGTGGAGTGAAGGTGTACTGCGCCTTACGGAATGATGACAGTTGTGCAGGTGAGGTGAAGAAAATGGATATTCTCGACCTGCTTCGATTTGAATTCAATTGTGCTGGATACTGCTATCAAAGTTCTTGCTTCGACAGGATTTCTGCACCTGTCGATGTTTTGCAATCAGCTGAATTGAAGTAATCAATTCGTAATCGCTTGGCTGGATTGCTACCGTAGATGGTGTGAATGAAGCAAGACATATACGGTTGTCGACCTGTTTGCGACATTTCGCAAGAAATAGGAAAGAACTGCTCAACCTTTTGTACAAAAATAGTAGTACCATTTATTGAGTATCATCGTTTAGCAAACTCCGAATTGATATTGAAGATAGTGGTGGCACAGATTTGGTTACAGGTTCGGCCGAAGAGGTGCACGAGTTGGAAGAGTTAGGAGGTGAATTCATGTTGAAGAGGGATGGTGTTTTTTCGGTTGATGATAAAATAAGTGACTTTCCTGGTGGGGTTTGGGACACAAACAAAGACCAGAGCGCAGAATGATCGATAGAGAGTGAGTCAAGTAGGGCAGAAGCGTCGCCTTCTCTCAACAAAGCAGCATGCGTCCTCTTCGATATGGCGCCATTCCTCGCGAATCGATTTCCAAATCGACGGAGACGCCTTGAGCCCGATCTCGGCTTGCGACGGCTACGAATACCGCATGAGTTGCAGAGAAGGCGGCCATCTTCACTGTAGCGCCATTGTGGAGTAGTAGAGGTAGTGCAGTCACTACAGAAACGAGGCGATCCTTTGCGAGAACGAGGCAAAAGAGAGCTGACTGATGGTAGAGGGGTCATTGTTGAGATGAAGACTGAACGGGAGGTAGTGAGGTGGGTGAAGTGTACAAGCCATCTTATAAAGCGTCCCAAAAGGGGTGAAACGCTTGGCATGCTGGAAGCCACGTAACTTGGTTTCACAATAGCTGTATGTGTAGATACTGTACTACAGTCCGAATAGTACGGGACAGGCTTGATCATAAGTAGAGAGGCATAGATAGCATACCTAATTGGATTGTTATTCTTGCGCTCTGCGTACGGTGCCTGTGCCGCATTTGAAAGAATGTGTAACGGCGTTAGCTCAATCGATCGCGAAAAGAAGGCATCGGGAGTCGTGAGTGCTTACAAGCTCGAACACCTGAGCCGCGCATCCATACAAATGGACATAACGACCAGTGGTGAAAACGTAGATGCGGGAAAAGTGAGAAAGTCGGCACTTGGGTGCAGCCAACTAAATGTATTGGTCTGATATCAGATTACGCTTTCAGAGCCGCGCTCTGGCTCCTACCGGCATGAACGCCGTATTTTTTAATAATACCGGAGTGTGACAGGGTAT
>JAAUYH010013570.1_pt1 | contig 10815 bp, 11 predicted proteins | sample 7278061 | NCBI WGS metagenome assembly JAAUYH01 (sample SAMN14350203, study PRJNA611818) | marine sediment metagenome | isolation source: surface marine sediment (0.6m) | place: French Polynesia: Moorea | collected 2018-08 | reverse complement strand
TCTTTAGATGAAACTACTTGGTCTGAACCAAATGAACTGGTTCAAACTGACTTCACCACCAAAAGAGGTCGATTGCTTAATGTCACGATTCAGAGCTGGTCAGATATGTTAATGCGAGGTTCTCATGACTGTCCTATGCACCGTAACCCCTTTACAAGAAATGCGAATCCAAGTTACCACGACCGAAGGAATTAGCATTTGGAAACCGATGTGGTTGATTATGATGGGTCAACGTCGGGATGAATTAACAATCACCGAGGGCTATCAAGCTTATCGACAAAGATATGACATCGAACACCTACTTCGTTTTGGTAAACAAAGATTATTGCTGAACGCCAGTGGTACTCCATCTGTCGAGCATGAAGAGAATTGGGTCTCCCTCAGTTTTTTGGCCTATGTTCAACTGTGGGCAGCCAGAAATTTAGCTTCTAGCTTACCCCGTCGCTGGGAACGTTATTTGCCTCAAAAAACCGAGAGTTTTCTTACTCCCAGTCTGGGAGTGCGCGATATGAATCGAATAATTACGGAGATTGGGACACCAGCTAATTCTCCCAAACGTCGAGGTTTTTCTGAGGGACGAACGGAGGGCATGACTCAAACTCCAAGAACTCGTCATCAGGTAATTAAAAAAGCTAAAAAAGGCAAAAAGCCAGAACCATCACCACCGATTGCGGTCTAATCGACTCCAGATTGTCAGCTAATTATTGAGAAAAAATTCGCGATTGGCATTCGCGAATCATTTTGCTGTTTGTCCAAAGTCCAATGAGAGAAGTACCTCACTTTTAGTGAAGAGACGGGGCGTATAAACACCCCTCTCTACCTCTCCCCTAGAGGCTACCGTGTACACATAAGTCTCTTGTGTTTCATCTCTGAGATTTTTGCCCCCGTGTTTCCCCCAATTCTGGGGTAGGGCTGTTTCAAACTGATATAAGTTAACGATTTTGGATTATAGGGAGATAGGGAGGTAGGGAATTGGGGAAATAAACCACAATATGAGGTCAAACCAGCCTATTTGAGTTATTAAAACCACTCATTTTTCGGGTTTAATCAACTGAAATGACTAACAATTCGTTGACTGACAACAATTATTAATCGATAAATGATGTTGAAATAAGCAAGTATTTGGACAAAAATCCCCCTATTTCCCTATTTCCCCATCTCCCCATCTATCTTTTTCCAGAATGAAACAGCCCTAGGCTTCCCCGACGGGCTTCTGTGAATCCAAATTTTACACAGTTGCGTATTCAGTTATGGAGTCCCTAAATCAAAACAATAATGAATATAAGTCGGGAATATTTTATAGCCAACTCTAGCCAACTCTATTGGAAATAAATGCAGGTTACAAATTTTTTGTCCCCCCCAGATAATATCGATTTAGCGAGAGAGTGTGTGAATAAAGAAACTGACGATTTATCGGTCGCCAATAGTTCCTATCCCAATAGTTCAACAGATGAAGCTGTTTTTGAGGCATTTACTCAAGGAGATATCTCTGCTTTAGGTGTACTGTACGACCGCTATGGATTGTTAGTTTATCGCTTGATTTATCGAATGTTAAACAACGCTCAGGAAGCGGAAGACTTAACCCAAGAGATTTTTCTCAATCTGCAAGTAAAGTCTAAATTCGACCCTCACCGAGGTTCTTTTTATACCTATCTTATGACTGTAACGCGATCGCGAACCATAGATCGCTTGCGCTCAAAGCGTTCTAAGGGACGTTTTTGGCAAAATATAGTCAAGTTAAAAGATTCTGTTGAACAGCAAAAATCTGATAGTCCTATGGAAGTCGTTTCGACGGCAGAGATATCTACCCAGGTTAGAAATGCCTTGCAGCAGCTATCTGTTAATCAACGTCACGTTTTAGAATTATCTTATTACGAAGGATTAAGTCAATCAGAAATCGCCGAACGTTTAAAAATTCCTCTCGGCACAGTTAAAACCCATAGTCGTCGCGGACTAATGCAACTAAGAAAAAATTTACATAATTTAGTTAATTAGCAATGACCAAAAATCCTCGATCTGACAATTTAGAAGAAATTTTAGCGGGATATGTTTTGGGCAATCTCGATGAAGCAGAACTTATCTGGCTCAATGAGCAATTAGCAGTTAACCCCCAACTCAGAAAGCAAGTTACTCAATTAGAATCGACTTTAACCCTTTTGCCCTATGGGTTACCAGAAGATGTACCTCAAAATAATCTTCGTAGTGAGATTTTAGCCCAAGCCCAGTCCAAACCTGCGTTGGGCAAATATTACTGGGGTTGGATTATTGGTGCTATTACCGCAGTCAGTACTTTGTTACTAGGCATCAATAATTTTAGTCTGCGTCAACAAATCGCCATGATAGAAGATCGCCTAGAGCAACAGCAAGAATTAATTGCTTTACTGCGCCAACCGAATAACCGTTTAGTAGCCTTAAGACCGCATAAAGATACTGTCACAACATCAGGAAGTTTGTTTATTTCCCCCCAGAGCAATACGGCAGTTTTAACTTTAAAAAATCTCGATGCTTTACCAGGAAATCAGGTATATCGCTTGTGGGCAATATCTCAAGATAAAAAGACTGGTTGTTCTAATTTCACTCCTAACGATCGCGGAGAAGTATATCTTAACTTATCTTCAGATGATGCTCTAATGAATGCTAGTGCCATCTCGATCACTATCGAACCAGAACCAGATACAGAGCAGCCTCTAGGACAAGAGTTTTTATCAGGTTCTTATGCCGAAATTTGAAATTTAATTACTATCAAATATATATTTTATGAAACCATATCCTAGAGTAGTTATTGTAGGAGCTGGTTTTGGTGGACTGCAAACTGCTAGATCTTTAGCCAGAAAAAGAGTTGAAGTTCTTTTAATAGATCGCCATAACTATCACACCTTTATTCCTCTACTCTATCAAGTTGCTACAGCCCAATTAGCTCCTGAACAAGTTGCTGTTCCAATTCGTACTTTATTACGTAAGGCTGATAATCTTAACTTCCTACAGGCTGAAGTTCAGCAGATCGACTTCGTTGCCAGAAAAATAAAAACCGATCGCACCCTCGACAGTTCCTACAACGGGGGGAACCCCCGCAACGGACTGTCTCGCAATACTCTTACCTATGACTATTTAGTTTTAGCCACAGGTAGCAAGAGTCAATTTTTTGGTGTACCTGGTGCAGAAAAATATGCTTTTCAACTCAAAACTCTTAACCAAGCCATTAAATTGCGAAATCATTTATTAAACTGTTTTGAAAGAGCCAGTTTAGTCTCAGACTATGCTCGACGAGAACAACTATTAACCATTGCCATTGTCGGTGGTGGGGCAACGGGAGTAGAATTAGCTGGCTCTTTAGTGGAATTAGTTACTAATTCTCTGCAAAGAGATTTTCCTCAACTCCATCGCCAAGAGATTAAGTTGCTCCTGGTGCAAAAAAGCGATCGCATCTTTAGCGAGTTTCCTAAATCTTTGGGTAACTACACTGCCAAGAAATTAAGACGCTTGGGAGTAAAAGTAATCCTAGATTCAAGAGTTACAGCCGTTTTCCCTGATGGTTTAGAACTTGATGATGGTAGGCAAATAGAAGCGGCAACTGTGATTTGGACAGTGGGGGTTTCTGGGGCAATTCCTCACTGTTTTCCTTTCTCCGCTACAGGGAAACAAGGACAAGTTATTGTTTCCTCCACTCTCCAACTAACCAATTATCCCGAAGTATTTGCCATTGGCGATTTAGCACATATCCCGACTCATAAGCCTTTATCTGGGGTTGCACCAGAAGCATTACAACAAGGAGTCTATGTTGCTAAAGCGATTGTCAAACAACTCCAAGGAAAACCACTAAAACCTTTTCGTTATTTCAATAAAGGTAGGTTAGCCATTATCGGCTGTTATGCAGGAATTGGAGAAATTGCGGGAGTTAAACTGCGAGGCTTTTTGCCTTGGCTGTTCTGGTTAACAGTCCACGTTATTTATTTTCCCGACTGGCGTAACCGCCTCATGATTTTTCTGAGTTGGCTACATAACTATTTAATTGGCGATCGCCCACATCGTTTGATCTTATCGGAATCCAAAGCAACTGGGAACGAAAGAGCCATACCCTTAGAAATTCACAACTCATAGCCTTAAAACTTTAATCAATATCTAATTACTTAGGAGATTTACCATGCAAATCAATGCTATTAACAACAACAAATTTTCTAACTACGCCTTATTAAGTTTACGTATTCTTTTGGTATTAATTTTCCTTTATCATGGAGTCCCCAAAGCAATATTTTGGTCGGCGGCAGCCGAGAAGTTTGTGGGTTTTGGCTTACCTGGTTTCCTCGGACCAATTACTGGCATTGCTGAAGTAATTGCTAGTTTGTTGCTTTTGTTTGGTCGCTTCTGGAAAATCAGCAATTTAGTTTTACTATTTATTATTACTGGGGCGCTGGTAACTGTTCAAATCCCTGGTTTTATCGCTGATTCTTCAAAAGTTGCTGGCTTAGAAAGAGATTTGTTGATTCTAGTCGGACATATAATTCTTCTTGCTTTCAATCCTAAAGGAAGATTAGCTGAAAGGAAATATTGAGTAAATTTTTATAAACAAGAAAATAAATTACTTAGCTACACCGATACGTCTAATACTTTTTCAGCAAACCCTATATATTTGTTGTTACGGTATTGCAAAAATAATGAATTTGCGTATAATAGTACGTACAATCAATAAAATGATGTACGACATCTGGCAAAGATCATGACTGCAACCCTAGGATCTGAATCTCTTTACAGCGATCGCATATTTACATCTAAGGATTTGAATCGCAAATCAGGAAGCGTCCTAGATGAAGCCATGAAACAACCAGTGACTATTACTCGTAACTCTGATACCTTTGCTCTCTTGAAACGAGAACGTATGGGAGAAATAACTAAAGCAAGTGACTACAAAACTGTTGTCATTAACTTAATGAATTCTATTGTCAGACTATCTTCAGGTAATGCGCTAGAAGAACACGATTCTTTCGGCTGGATTAACGAATTTGATAATGAAGATAGATTGGAAATGGTTACAGAGGTTATTAAGACCTTGAAATACGCAGAAAAAACAAATGACTGGGATGAACTCAAAAGTGTCATTTTTGAGTGGAGAGAGAGTGCGATCGCCAATCAAGGTGATGAACTTGATGAGTTTAGAAAAGCACTAAAAGAAAATCCAGTTAGTTAATGGCAAATCTACATCGTTTAGAAGCTCCTAAAGAAATATTACTTAGATCGCAACCTCAAACAACTGCTTGGGAAGTTCTAGGCAACGGGGCAAAGGTAGTAAAAAGCTGGAAGAAGCTTGTTGAACAATGTCCAGAAGATGCCACTCTTTGCTATGAACGTCTTTCAACCAATCCTATGCAAAGAATTCCTTTTGTTTCTTTTCCTATGAAAGGGAAAAGCTTTAAAGGAGGCTGGGAATATAGAGTAAAGGGAAATTACAGAGTTTTTTTTCAACCGTTTTCAAGTACAAAGAAAGTGGTAGTTTATTATGCTGACGAACATCCCAAAAAAAATAAATATCCTACTCCGCCATTTACTTGATATTTGAGTTTAATACATAACTTGGAAGACTCAGGGGGTGATAAGAATACTCTTCGAGAACGCTTCGCCTATAGCATAGCTGAGTCCTACTGAATTCCATAACCGCTTACCGCTAGAAAAAAATCAAGTATGTAAAATTACGCTAATATTTGTCGCACCTGTTCGATCAGTTTTCCAGCCGCATCGCGAATTGATGCCGCATCAGATTTAGGGCTACCGTAGAGATGGGGATACATAATGGCTCTAGAACTACTGACTACTGCGCCTAAACCATCGCTATTAAAACAAGCTTTAATCCCTGCATTACCTCCCCCTTGTGCGCCAACACCAGGCACGAGAAATAGACTTTGGGGTAATTGTTGACGCAAGCGCACTGCTGCTTCTGGATAGGTTGCTCCCACCACAGCACCAATACCGCTATAGCCATATTTACCAATACTTTTAGCTGAGGCTGGTTGAACTAAATCGCCGACAATTTCATATAAATAGCGTCCGTCAATTTCCTGTTCTTGAACGATCGCGGCACCAGGATTAGAAGTTTTCACACAGACAAAAATTCCCTTACCCCATTTAATTGCCGTATCAAAGAAAGGAGCGAGACAATCTTCCCCTAAATAGGGAACTACGGTGATGGCATCGGCTTCAAAAGGACGAGTCGGTACAGCAGGTAGATAACTGTTGGCATAGGCTTCAGCCGTAGCCGCAATATCCCCCCGTTTGACATCTAAGATTACCAGTAAATCGCGATCGCGAGCGGCAGTAATCGTTTTTTCTAATGCCTGAAAGCCAGCCGAACCGAACAGTTCGTAGTAGGCACACTGGGGTTTAACTGCGGGGACTAAATCGGCGATCGCATCTAATACCAGCAGATTGTATTGATAGATTGCTTCGGCACATTCTGCTAAAGAACTAGAAGCAGTAATTCCCTGGGTTTGCAAGAAATCAGGGTGCATTTTTGTCAGGGAGGGGTCTAAACCAACAATACAAGGAGTATTTTTAGCCTGAATTTGTTCGATCAGGCGATCGATAAATAAATGAGTCATTAGGGATTATGATTATTGTCAATATTCCTAATCACTAGCATATGACAACTATTGGCATATTAAAGGGTCATATCTAAAGAAAACCCTTTTAGAGCGGCAGTTTCAATGTAAAACTTTCTAGGATCTAATGTATTAATAATACAGTCTTAGCCGTCGGGCGGACGGTAGCTGAGGTCAGAAACTCAGTTTAGTTGCTTTTGACATCTCCTATGGTTTGAAACCATATGATTCTAAGCAGATGCTTCAAGATGGTTTGAAAAACGCATCTCTGCGCGCTGGCGATATGATTTACTCATACAAGATAGATCGTTCTGAAAGAGACAAGAATCTCCTGCTAAACGCAAAGCGTTAGCGGTGAGAGCGTCAATTTAGCTTAGAAGACTGACTTCTCCAGTTTTTAAGCTATAGTAAGCCCCGACAATTTTCAATTTACCTTGTTCAACTAAGTCGTAAAGTACAGGTGAAGCTTGCAGACTTTCAATTTGTAACATAATATTACGCTTAATAGTCTCGATATAATATTCTTCCGAGTCGTTTTGACTGGCTCTGTCGATTGCTGGTTGAATTGCTGCTACAATGCTACCCATTTGACCAGGAAGTGGCTTACCTTCAAGAGCAGCTTTAACCGCACCACATTTTTCATGCCCTAGCACCATTATTACTGGAGTACCTAAGACAAAGGCACCATATTCAAGGCTGCCGATTTCTTCTGGCGTAGCAATATTACCTGCATCACGGATAACAAATAAATCTCCTATTCCTCGGTCGAATACAATAGCAAGAGGAACTCTTGAATCAGAACAGCTCATAATGGAAACCAACGGCTTTTGTTCTGTAGAAACTTCTTTCAAACGTGCAGAATCTTGATTGGGAGCTTCAAGTTTATTTTCCACAAATCGTTTATTTCCTGCTAGTAATTCTTCTAAAACTAGCTCTGGAGTTGCATCTTCGCCTAATTGTTCAAAAGCAATAATTGTTTCGGTTTTAGTAGTCGGATTAGCTTGAGAATCTGTTACTTTAGTTACTACTCCTGCACCTAGAGCAAACGCACCAAGCTTTAGTAATTTTCTTCTTGCTAGTGTGGAAATATTTTTCAAAAGTTTACTCCTGGTAAATGAGAAGTGCTTTAAAAATCGGTAAAATGTTGATCGAGCATAATATAGGCGGTATTATACACACATGTTATATTGCTAACTAGTTAAACTTAATAGTTATTTAAAGATTTGAAACAATTTCCCAACAAAAGCTAAATTCTAAAATTATGATTAACTCGCCTCTGGTGGGAATAATTTATCCTAATTTCTACCGCCTAAATTCCTCTATCAATTACTAAAGATTAATTCCAAACGCTGTTGCGATCGCTTTAAAGCCTCCTCTGGAGTTTGTTTGCCTAATAAAGAAGCTTCAATGGCTCGACCCAAGTTTTCTGAAAGACGAGTATATTGAGGAATAATCGGACGCGATCGCGCCCATTGCATTTGGTCTAAGAATACTTCTATTACAGGATTATCACGCACAAATTGCTGATATTCAGGACTTTGTTGGGATTTAAGATTAACTGGTAAATAGCCTGTCTTTAAAGCCCAGGTGGTTTGAAACTCTTCACTGAGAATATATTCTAAAAATTTTAAACTAGCTTGTTCCCGTTGGAGATTGGTTTTAAAGACAAAGACATTTTCGCCACCGATTACTGCGGCGGGGGTTTCGGCAACAGGGATGGGAAAGACATCATAATCGACATTACTGTCTTTTAATTGTGCCAGAGTCCAAGGACCAGTAATTTGCATCGCTACTTTGCCCGACAAAAAATTATCAATTTCATAACCTCTTTCGGGAGGAGATAAGATTGCTAGTTTGTCTTTGACTAAATCGGCACCAAATTGCAAAGCGGCGATCGCACCTGGATTAACTAAATTGGGATTTTCTCCTGCTAATAAATCTCCCCCAGCACTATAAATAAAAGGTAGCCAAGCAAATACCGTCCATTCTCCTTTACCTAGAGATAAAAAGATACCATGTCGATCGAGGCGATCGTCACCATTAGTATCTTGAGTCAATTTTTGAGCTACCGCCTGCAACTCTTCCCAAGTACGGGGTGTTTCCGTAATTCCCGCCTCCGCAAATAAACTAGGGCGATAAAAAATTGCTGCATTATTGGTAGCAAAGGGGATGGATAAAATATGCTCGTTTAAGGTCATTGAATCCAACATAGCAGGATCGATTTCCGCCTTAACAGATGAGTTGTTAAACCAGGTTTCTAGAGGCAGCAGCGCATCTAACTGTGCCAATTTTCCCGCTATTTGGGGGACAAACCAGAGCATATCGGGTGATTCTCCACTTACTGTAGCGGCAAATATTTTCGGTAATTGGGCATCTGGTTGTCCGATATATAGGGCTTGGACATCAATATCAGGGTGATTTTGGTTAAAGCGATCTACCAATTCCTGAAAAATATCGCGGTTTTCGGGAGGATTAATCCCATGCCAAAAAGTTATTTTGGTAATTTTGTCTTGGTTATTAATTGAGTTTGCTTGGCAACCACCAAGGAATAGCCCGAAAAATAGCAATACGACAATTAATAGTTTTTGAATCATTTTTAGCCGTAAATTATAATTGCCAAGTGGTAATTTATCATTAAAACAAATTCTCAGCTATTATGTAGTTCCAGTTTATTAAAATTTAAATGATTAACAGCTTATAAATAACTGAGTAAAATCAAATAAAAAAACAGAGCAGTATAGAATTAGTGATTGTACTATTGTACTTTTAGTCTGGGGAACTATTGAGGGAAATGAAAAAGGTTTTCAAGCGCAAACTGTATCATATCCTGGATAATTATAATTACAATAATTGGTTGAGCAAATTAGATAATACATTTTTATCTATTTTGATTGTTCTAGATATTAGTTCTTTTATTTTAGAAACTTCTCCCACCTTAGCCCAACATTATTCTGGATTATTTAGAGCGATCGCTATTTTTTCGACGGCAGTTTTTTCCCTAGAATATGGATGGCGCTTGTGGCTTTGTACTGTAGACTTTCGTTATCGTCATCCTGTGTGGGGTAGGGTGCGCTATGCTTTAACTCCTCTGGCTATTGTCGATTTTTTATCTATTTTCCCTTTTTATTTGTTGTTATTTTTTCATAATTTTGCTTTTCTCAATACTCTTCGGTTATTTCGCTTAACTAGAATTTTAAAAATAGGTCGATATTCTGAATCAGTACGGTCTTTGTTTAAAGTAATTATTAGCAAAAAAGGGGAATTATTTATTACCTTTTCCATTGTTTTTTTCTTATTAATTATTGCCTCTAGCTTGATGTTTTTTGTCGAACATCAGGCTCAACCCGAAACTTTTTCCAGTATTCCTGCCTCAATGTGGTGGGGTGTAGTTACTTTAACAACTGTCGGCTATGGTGATATCTATCCCGTGACAATTGTGGGTAAGTGCTTGGGAGCGATGCTAGCCTTTTTTGGTATTGGGGTATTTGTACTACCAGCAGGTATTATCGCCTCTGGCTTTGCGGCAATGGTAACTTGCGATCTTCCCAATGATTCTCAGACAACTTCCCCAGCAACCAAGAAACAAGCTACCAGCGATCGCTACGAACAAATCAAAGAAGATGCTCGTTTATTAAAACACTGTTTACAAATAGCCAAAGAAGAATTAAGCACCGTAGAGTCCAATGAAGCCGCAATTCACTCCCTGGCGATGTTTCTATACTGCCAAGCCAGACAAAAAAACTGATAAAAGCATGGAGCAAGCAGTAGCAAAACTAGTCTTGCTCTGGTAAATCTAAAGCAATTAATAGAGCTTGATTTAATTGAGCGATCGCCTGATGGTTCAGATTCCCTCGTAAGTTTAAGTAATAAGTAATTAAGACAGTTTAGTTGTAACTTCAGCGAGTTTTTGGGCAATCGCCATGACCCTTTGAGCCTGTTTTTCGTCTTTGAGTTGTCCAGACTCATCAAATGCTTGCTCCGCATTGGGAATGGCTTTTTGTTCGGGAATAACGAACACCCCAATCCCTTCTAAAATGGCACGAACATGAACTAAGCCTCTAATTCCTCCTAAACCACCTGGAGAAGTGGCTAAAAGTGCCGCTACTTTACCTTTGAAACAGCTTAATGGTTTTTCATTTAGTTCGGAACGAGATGCCCAGTCAATGGTATTTTTCAAGAGTGGAGTAATTGAGCCATTGTATTCTGGACAGGAAATTAAAAAACCTTG